>Ga0056128_1004803_pt1 | contig 16955 bp, 11 predicted proteins | sample WorMetLIZISLAND2_FD_71113 | JGI IMG/M metagenome (GOLD analysis project Ga0056128, IMG submission 71113) | Marine gutless worms symbiont microbial communities from Max Planck institute for Marine Microbiology, Germany - Olavius geniculatus... ... | reverse complement strand
GTTTACCATCGTTTGTCACGTTATCGTCGTCACTGTCGACTTTTAAGCGTCACTTGAAGACGTACCTGTTCGCTACATCGTACTAGTGACGCTCATTCTAATTCTCCTAGTTTTCTGTTTGCCGAACATGTCGACTTTTAGTGCAATTATGTTACGTGTCCTTGAAGTCTACTTAGACTAAATGCCACGGTAATAATTTTCGTGCATAATAATAATAATAATAATAATAATAATAATTTGTTTCTGTGGTCCCAAAAGTGCTTCTGTAGTGTATTTTGTTTCGTATCGTACCTTCGTATTTTCGGTAAAATAAAATTAAAATCGGGCTTATTTTTTATAAAATATATTAGGTTTATTTCCCAAAAGTTATTTATCTTTTGGATATAAATAATGAATATTTTAAATTTATATCTTTCGTTAAAAAATTTATCAAACGCCCCCTTTTAGTGTGGTATAAAGTCACAAATAGGTGCTGTCGGAGCTATACAAGACAACTGATCAATTTGATCGAGCGCTCGGACAGAGCACATCGAATGACAAAGTGCTGAGTCTCCGCATTTTCAAACGAAGCAACGAAAACGAACGAAGCACCCTTCGTCTAAACGAAATCCACTGTTCAATAATAACTATATCTCTATCTCTATTCATTTCGCGAAGCCCCTTTCGTCGGCAACCCTTCGTTTAACACGAACTCATTACCAGCACAAGTAACCGCCTATCTTTCGCGGCCGAATCCACGAAGCTGAGATCTTGCAATCACCCAGTAGCCTACGAAAAACGAAGCGAAAGCAGCGGGTGGTTACACTTCATGAAGCTTTTGATGGGCTTTCCAATGCACGTTTTTTTAAAATAAAAAACGTTGAGCAAAATAAAAAAAAACGTTAAAAACGTAAAAAAACGTGGCAGGAATAAAAAAAACGTAAAAACGTTTTCTACATCTATAGGGTAATTGCTATACCCCGGGGCTTCGCGACGTTGGGGGGCTCCGCTATCGGCCAGAAATATAGGCCTAAAGTACGCCAGAATGTACCATTTCGAAAAAAAAAATTTAAAAATTTTCTCCCCAAAAAGGCCCCGTGAAAATGTTTGGGGGTCCGGCAAGAATGTTTCCCCGGGCCCCGCTGTGGCTCTCGACGGGCCTGCAGTAGGCTATCAACGCAGATACATTAATTATATGCAACTCCCGTCAGCCCCTGAGCAAGTTTTCGCTCCTTTCCCCTTCTTTTTTTCAGTTCTATTCCTGGGCCTCTCCCCAGATTTAGCTATAGGGAGTCTTCTGATCAAGCGTTGTAGGCTAGGCCTATCTCAGACTCAAAGCTCTCGAGCAGTGCAGGCGTCGTGGGTGGGCGGATCGAGGCATTAGGGCAATTGTTTTAATTTGTTTGAATGTTTGGGCTGCAGGAAACTGTCAAAAATTTTGCTTTGTCACAAAAAATTTTGTTTAAAAATGCAAAATTTAACGCAGAAACTTTCCTTGTGGGGACATTTAAAGATCAAATAGAAATTTTGCGCACTTATAATCTTTGCTGTCAGAAATTTGCAATTGTCGGAATTCTGTAGGAAATATTAGTAGTAGTGGCTAGTCAACTAGAAACTATAATACGTCTGCCTAAATTCCGAGTCTAGAGATTTTTAGATTAACATGTCTTCTAACTATCGAAAAGTTCGATTTTTTATGTCATCGGTGCATCACTACGGTCGAAGTTCGTGCAAAATACCTCGGATATTAGACTTCCACATCTGGGCGTAGGTGTTTATTACAATCTGTCGCATTCAAACTAGTAACGGTAGTTGTGTGAAGTTTCATTAGGTTTATTTTTTTGAATAAGTGTTAAATGGTGGAAGCTGCAGTCTCAGTAGACGCCAAGTGTGTCTTTGACTACAATATTTATTGTTTGTTAAGTTGTCAAACAATGGAAAGTCTTTTTAGAGTGTCTGAAACTGGAAAGCCGGTTAAATGGGCGTGTCCGTGGTTGCTAACTGTGTAATATAACAATTATTGTGTTAACAACATTACTAAAATTGTCGATATTTTGATATAGCCATAGAATCTTTTTTGTGCATAAATAATGTTGCAATTTATATAACTGTAACAGCGTTACCCAGTTCTGGGGACGTGTGAAGATGACGGGACCGCCCTTTTATCATGGATGGTGTTTGACGATGTTTGACTGTAATTAGTACAGACAAATAACCCACACAATACTATAATATGATGAACGAACCTGCAAGAAACATATTCCGCTTGTTTTTCATTCAAATTTGTCATACAACAATTAAACGAGTGAAGTTTTAGATCGACAATTGTTAAAATCCGCCATCATTCACTGTAGCGAACAACGTTAACAATACACAAAAAATGTGCACTGAATGGCATGCAAATGTGCAAGTTAAGTGGAACTATTTTTTTCACATGACTACACATAACGGTGGATCGGTTTGTTTATGTTTCCGTCATCTTCACTCTAGCCAAGTTCTGGGACTGTGCCGATTAACTATCCAGTATTACGATGGCAGACTCCAGAAGTAGTTCAAGTAACAGTCCTAGTATGTTTCTTGCTGTTTGTCCGGTATGACGAAATACCACAACGGACACAACGAGGCCACGTCGGACCACAACGGACCACAACTGATCATAGCAGATTGTAATGGCAGATGACGATGTAAAAGACTAAAAGAAGAGACGTCCGCATCCGTTTTTGCTGTCGTCTTCACTGTTCGTTTTTCATCTCATTTGACTTTGCCCTCTTCAACATCTCCGTTTGTTTGTTTTTTTCTGTCGTTATCGTCGCTGTCCATTTGTCATTAATGCCATATTCTCCATCATTTCCCCGATTCATTATGGTCTGTTGAGGCCCGTTATGGTCCATTTTAGCCTTGTTGTGGTTCTTTGTTGTTTGTTGTGGTAATTAGTCATACCCATAGATAAGATATACCATAGATAATGGACTCAGCAAAGATTCTGAAGCCCAAAAAATGCCACGCCCACTCCTCATATGCACGATAAATATTTAATATATTTTGAGTTACAAGCATCTTTAATTTTATTTGCGCACAAAAAGTCCTAAGGTTAAAGCTACATCATCCAAAGGTTTGTAATATGCAATTCAGAAAAAATAACACAGCAAAAACAATCTGTTTTGCCAGCAGACAATAATGACGTTTGTGACGTCATTATCATCTGCCAAGATCATATAAGCTGCATTTTGATGGCCTATCTAACACTAACGCGTTAGGCATATACCTGCTGACGACACAGCAGATGAAAAATTTGAAAGAATTGTGTTTTGTTGTAGTGAGGCAGTATACTAGAAAATTTGTTTTTTGTGCTCTGGCTTGGGCACGAAATTAGCATATTTATAATGTACTTGTCTATGAACTAACACTAATGCATTAGGCATCAAAAACGCAGGTATAGGTGGTGGATCATACCACTTGTAATATGCACGATGAATATTTAATGAAACAGGCTTCAACTTGTTGCATTAGGCGAACGGTGAGTAAACAGTCTACTTATTTATTTGGTCTGTGATCATACCCCTGTTTGTCTGCAGATTGAGAATGGCTGAAGATAAGACAATGCCGGAACTAAAGCTTGATCCAGGTTGCCAGTCTGTTGCTTTAAGTTACTTGTCTGCTGGGTTGTCAGATTATTTTAGGCTGAGGAGAATCTTACTTTAAAATAAAGTATACTACAAAGCCACCGGTACACTTGCTGATGCTTGGAACTATAAGACAGATTCTAATATTCATGTTCCATTCCTGTTGCAGCTCTGTTGATGCAGATGTATCTAATATAACAGCATTCTCTCTTTATATAAAAGCAGTGATACTTTTTTTAGAAGTACAGTTTTTGAACCATGCTTAAAGTTACGGTATTGCTGCAGAGTGATCGATCGTAGAGATTGTCCATTAATGAGACCTCTGACAGCAAAGGCATGTATGTGTGCATGATTTGTCGGCAGGTGATGGAAAGATGGAGATTCGTCATAAAGTCTGGGATTACCTGGAGGACAATCACCTTGCGCTGTTTCCTCGCCCGGCTCATCGACGTATCAGCAACTTTCGAGTTAGTATTTTATGGTCAGAATTTCCTGCAGTACAATATATTTTTTGATTATACATACATTGTTGACTGACAGGCAGATTAGCTTATAGCGATTATTGTTATACCTCGACGCAAAATGCCTGCATGCAGTTGGTCCAAATCTCAACATGTGATGTTCACAAATACACATTATTCGCCAGCTTCTCAACGAACCAGTCAAAAATCACTTTGCTATTGCACTATAAGGCAATAGCAAAGTGATTTTGATTAGTCATGCCTCAATAATATACAAGACTTATGAAAGACAGCTGGCTGACTGGTCTAGCAGGCTGGTTGTCTCGCTGGAACAGTGCTGCACAGTTTGTACACTTTATTCAATGAGACTGTAAGTAGCACAAATTTTGCATTGAGGTGTAACAAAACAAATACACCGTGTCTCAAAAAAACAGTCAAAATTGTTTTTGTCAAACATCTTGTCAGTCAAACATCTACCAAATTTGATAATTTTTGGCACAAAGAGGACCAGGACAATAGAATTGTGTAACACGCACTCATTTTCCACGTCACCTAATTTATGTCAACACACTACCGTGTAGAACACAAATGCTACAAATTGGTACAGTACGCGGCGATTATTTGTATCAGATTGCTCATCTTTGCATCATGCTTCTGATGGAGAGAGCCACGTGATTTAATAATGTTGTGCTATTACATATTTTACAATAAAAATAGCAGACAACAAAATAGCTGACTGATGAGTGAATGCCGTTTGATCAGTCAACCTTTGCTTTCGCTATCAGCCAGTGGTGTTGCATCTAAGCCATTATGTCCATGTATGCTGGGCACACTTTGGGCATAAACTCTGATAATTTGCAAACAAGTTGTCAGACAAACTTATAATTTTGCTGAATACTCGCATTTTAGTGTGTTGTGTGCTTAATTAAGTCATTATAGCATTTACTGGATATACAACTCGGCATTATGCAGCAATTTGGAGCATCTGTGTTTTACACGGTAATGCGTTGAGCCATTAACATAAATTAGGTGAGGTGGAAAATGAGTGCACCTTACACAGTTCTATTGTCTTGGCCCCCTTTGTGCCAAAAATTGCCAAATTTGGTGAAAGTTTGCTAAAGTTATGACAAAACTATTTTGACTGTTTTTAGACATGGTGTAGTAACTGGCATCATCGATTATTAATGAAAATTATTTCTCCCCAGTTGATAAAATATTGCCTTAGTCTTCGACCTCGCAACAATATTTTATCAACATCAGGGAAATAATTTTCACTAATGACATCGACACCAGTAATTATTTGTATACTAGTTTCACATAACATGATGGCATGAATAAAATTATATTGCTTTGAATTCTCATTTAGCTGTTTTACTCTTCCAGAGTTAATCTGGTTCAGGTTTAGTACTCTAGCGAAATCTTTTTCGAATTGCTGTAGCAGATTTTTTAATGTTTTTTGTCATTCGGCCAACATTGTTTATGCACCAAAGTAAATAATAAACTAGAAATTTGGGGCAAAGCCCAACGTGAGTCTGCCCGGCGCCCAAAGTCCGATTGGGGGAAATTAGGGGGGTAAAATTTCCTCGGCACCAAAGTCACATGGCCCGAACTCAGATGCATTGACATACGCCGAACGCGCATTGTCGACTTAGGGTAGGTCAACATGAGCGCTTATAACTTTGTTCGTCGTGGACGGAATTTCACAAATTTTTTTTGTTCAACGCCCAAAGGATCGCTCTCGTCAACGCCGTTTAGACTATGTTGTTGTCTTCATCGGTTCTAGAGATATTTGCACTCAAACTCGAAAGTTGTCGTAAATCGCACCGATTTTTGAACGTTTTTTGCCCTCCCAAATTTTAAGGGGGGGCGGTGCCCCCAAAAGTTGTACTTGCGTTCAAACCCCCACCTAGAGCCGCGTCAAGTGCCAAAGTTTCGTCTTGCTACACCCCCTAACACCGAAGTTATAAGCGCTCCTTTATTGCATTTTAAGCCAATTTTTGACCCCTCTTTGAAAAAGTGTAAGGGGGGGGCCCTCGTCCCCGGTGGGGGGTGCGCTAGTAAAACTTGGTCATTCTCTAGCGCGTGTAAAAATTTGGGGGCGCAGCAGCCCCTAGGGGCTGAAATATGGTCTTCCGAATTATGCGCTTTCGGTGGGTACCATTAAGAATCTAAATCTCCAAGGTTACTGAACCAAACTTCACCGGACTTGTTTCGCCTAACGCAGGAGGAATCGCGGTAGATGGAATAACAATCCGATTTTGAATATCTTCATCCATTTCGTTGTCCGAAATCGGGCTAAATTTTGCATGTTTTTGGCCCCCCGAAATTTTTTTGGGGTGTGACCCCCAAAATTTTGGACTGGCATTATAAAATTGGGTCTAGTACTGACCATCGTGCAAAATTTCACGCCGGTTGGCCCACGCATCTCGGAGATCTCGCATTGCAAAAAAAATAAAACATCTGGGCTAAAACTTAAGTCCACTCCGCAAGCTATCGCTTCCGGGTGGACTAATAAAGATAACTGCAGGTGTATATGTATGTTTGTGCATTGATATTTTACAGCAGGGTGTCTTGTTTATTTTGTCAATAAAGACTAGTCAGTCTCATCGTGAATTCCTGTTGTGGCGCAGTGGTGTAAGCTGTGCAGTTGCTGTATTGTGAGCAGGGGTCAGAGCTGGCGGCTGAGTTAGCAGCGAGTCTCGATGTGTTTCAGCAAGCCAACAACGTACGTGCCGACCCTGACAAACCACTGCAGTCTATTCGCATGCAGACCCTCAAAGTATGCTTGGTTTTTTGCTTACTGCATCGATTCTTTCTTTGTGTGGTGCAGTGTTAATTTAATTCAAGTTTTTTGTGTAATTAACTTTGTTTAATTAATGTTGATTAAAAATTAGCAGTGGTAGTTGCGTAAGAAATTTCACTTTCCTTACCTTACCTCCCGGGTGGACAGGCTCTTACACCTGCTCAGCGCTGAGGCCATATCAGTTCAGCCCAATTCGCATCCCCAAATGTAACTGCAAGGTTACGGGTAGCGGCTATAAAGCCGTAGACGGCTGTGAAGCCGAAACCAGCACAAAAGCACCGGTAACGTGTAGCAATCTGCTCTCACGGGTTTGGTCAGCTCTTAGTTAGCTCCTCACCTCCAGATTTTAGAAATCTTTCGGGTCATCGGTGCAAAGCCCCACCACCACGACAAGGTGGCTGACCACGGTGGGGAATTTCACTTTCTTGTTTAGCAAATTTTTTTAGTTATTGATCTAGCTTCACAGATGCATTGAGACACAATTACTGATCATCTTCTTTTTAACCGAGTCTAGTAGGCAGACTAAAGATGTGAAATTTTTTGTGGCATAACATATGAATGATTGAGATGATTTCAGATGCTTGTCACGATGTCACCGTATTTGCTTTTAGCGTTAAGCCCTGGTTATGCATGTATTATCCAACAGACAGGGAAGACGCTGTTTGTGCCTACACCGGGAATGTCAAACCACGTGCTGAGTAAGCTGACATTGCCGGAGAAGCACACGAAGCGGTCACTGAGGACAAGCGTGACTCGCCAGGGAGTGCTGGAACTCAGTGAACCGGTCGACATCAACTGTGTTGTGCCTATGGACCTCGTCATCATTGGCTCTGTGGCTGTCTCGGCAAAAGGTAACTTCTACTAATCTATGCTGAATATCATATGGTTATGTGGGATCATAACCGTAACTTGTAGGTCATTGAGCTGCTACTGAAAATAGCTAGATTTTGTTCATACTCTGCACATTTTATTGTTATAGCATACCTAACCCCTTAGGAAGCGACAACAGTATTGTTTTTAGCATTGTCTCTTCAGTTTGTTACCAAAATAACTCATGAAGTGCTGCACTTAGTTTGGTGAAATTTTGCGCAAACGTGCACCGAGACAACCGCAAGGTCAAGGTCACAGTTCTGGATTTTTAAAAAATAATTCACCATTGCAGTGATAGAACTCTGTTGCTATTAGCTGCTGCTAGGCATAGGCTGATAGCTATCGGCTGATGTTGCCGTGTTTGCTATAAATATTGCAGCATGCCACAGTGGCTGCTGTGGATTGCTTAGCCTTGCACAATACTCAACAGTCTGGTTGTTATTAATACTGTGTAGGTTGGCGCATTGGGAAAGGCCAAGGTCTGTCGGACGTGGAGTATGCAATGATGGTATCAACGGGGTCGGTGACTGACAGCACCGTGGTGATGACCATAGTCCATGACTGCCAGGTAGTCGATCTGCCTGACGATCTTTTCGGTCCGACCGACGTCCCAGTCGACTACATTGTAACTCCGACGCGGGTCATCTTCTGCGCTGACCACCAGTCCGAGGATGGTCATCGCCCGTCCAAGCCATCCTCAATCATTTGGTCACTGCTCAGACCCAGCAACCTGGAGAGAATCCCGGTTCTGCAACGCATTCGCTACCGGGAATGGAAGGCCGGGAAGGACGTCCGCCTCTCTGACGAGGAGACAGATCCGACTGACCTGGAAGACGTGATTGTCCCAGAGTCGGATGCCAGCAGCCGTGGTGACTACAAGAAGCCTCTGGGACTGGCAAGAAACCAGGACCGGAATGTGCAGAAACTGCACAAGGAGAAAGTCACAGCAGTGGCGGGCCAGCCGGAACTGAATGGCGGGATCAATGAGGACAATGATACTTCGACTAAACCAGCTGCTGACGACAGGAAGATGTTCAGGTGTGCAACACACTCATGCATTCTTTGCTGTTGAGTTATTCATTTATTGTTTAACCAGTTTGTTTTTGCAGAATTATTCCAGGTTATTTTATTCCAGATTAAGCTGGTCTGCAAAAGAAATAGTTATTTTATGCTCTGTAAGGTTTAACGTTTAAAGGTTGTGTATAGCCAGCGCCACTGAAGTCTTTCTTTTAGCACATACTGGCGCTTTACAAGTCAGATTATTATTATTATATGGGATCTGTGATCACATGATGTTACCTGTCAGCCAACATAGATGATCGTGCCCTATTGTAACCCCAGCCAGTCAGGCCGATGCTCGGTTTACATTAATTACATACCAATCTTCTACATACTGCCATTAGTTACCCAGCAGTGAGGTTGGTACCAAATCACTCTACTTAGTGACAGAGGCACCTGTGTGTGAACAACTTGACTTTGGTTGTTATCTGGCATTGTAAAGCCCAAATTCCATTATGCCGACTTTGCGACTTTCACTGAAACTTTCCCGCAGGGAAAGTCGCGGACACAAATCACGAAAGTCCGCGACACAAATCATGTCGCCAACATTCGTGATTTGTGTCGTGGATTTGTGAGATTTGTGTCCACGGCAAAGTCCGTGGACTTTGTCGCTGACTTTGTCGCCGACTTTCCCCGTGCATTGTAATGGACTAAATTCTATTAGAGCAACACAGACGGGTTTGTCGCGGACGTTGTCGCAAACATCTTGACACGTTGAGATGGTTTGTGTCTGCAACTTTCATGATTTGTGTCCGCGACTTTCCTTGCTGGGAAGTTCCAGTGAAAGTCGGCGTAATGGAATTTGGGCTTAATGGCTGATAGTTGAACCACCGATCACAAATCCAATGTGTTACAGTTACCCCACCAAACCATGTGCTAGTGACCATGGTAGACTTTACCCTATGTACTACGATTGCAGAAGACGTCGTCAAGTGGGTCAGAGACGACGTCGGGTGAACCGTCAGGACACTGCACTGGCAGGGGTGGAGGAGAGTGAATCCGGCGGGAGTGATTCCAGCAGCAAAGAGAACCACACCACTACCACTTCCACCGGTCAGCGTGAAACACGCAACCTTGGCGGTGGCGTTGGTCGCCGTTGGATGGAGTTTGGCGGCTGTGTGTACGTTGGTGCACTGCCACATCAGACCCGCGTCTCGGAGTTCAAGGCAGAGGTGCGTTATCGCAACGTGAACCCACTACGCGTGCTCTGGCGTGGAAACCACGGATTCGCATTCCTCAACTTTCGCACGCTGGAAGACGCCGAACTGGCGCTCGATGCACTCCATGGCCTCAAGGTTGTTATTGGTGTTACTGGTACAGGAATTAACTTTACGGTGCTGTAAATGTCGGCAATAGCTGCTAGGATACCGACAAATGTTCAGTGAAACTGCAAGATATGCAACATCAAGCTGAATGTTTATGGGCAAAACAACGCTGCATACAACATCTAGTGAACAGTTGTGTCTTGAAGCGTTCTCACTAGATAATTAGTCATTGCCATGGATGTGAATTAATTTTTCCAGGCTAGCCAATTTCAGGAACTTCATTTGCCAATTTGTCAAACTTTCAGTCTGTTTGATTTCAGTCACTTTTTGGGGGGAGGGGGTTGGGGCAGAGGCAGGAGGTGGAGATGGAGAGGAAAAGCGAAGGGAGGAAGGGGGATTATTACCTGCATTAGTGGTATGATAACTTGATAGCCCTGCATGGCTTGGGAAGAATGACTTTATAATATTGTACAGGTGAAGGAAAAGAGCGTACGTCTGGAGATGGCTTGTGGCAGATCGGCGACGGACAACAACAAATGTGGTGGATACAGACGGGCTGGCAGACGTCCGTATAGCACCAGACGATCCAACGGCGAGACAGCCACAGACAGTCTGACAACCAGCGACACCGACACCACCGCAGCTGTCAAGACCGAACCTGTGGAGCCGATCAACTCTTCACTAGATCTAGTCGATTCTCTTCTGATGGAGTCAGAAGACTCTCCGTTGAAACCGGTCGTCGATGTCAATGATGTAAAGCTCGAGTTGGCTACAGATGCCTAGGAACAGCTTGGAGTCGAACCGATCTGCCTTGACAAGTTCATTTCAACTTTCGGAAAACTTGTTCTGCACCAGTTCAGTTTTTGTTTTATTTAATTTTGATGCAAGATGTTCTGTTGCAAAGAGTTTGTGCAAGAGGAGCTCACAAGTAGAAATGATCTACCATGCAGTTTGCTGTTAGTGATGGGCTTTTTTCAATTTTCCAAATACTGTTCTGCACGTTTGGTTTTTGTTTCGTTTCTTTTCACTGCAAGATGTTGCTAGTGTAAAGGTTTTTCTGTTGCAACAATTTTCTGGCATTACCGACATAGCTTGCGGATATGATTTGGAGCTCAACTTTTGACTTCCTATAGTTCTTCTCACTGACCATCTCTGAATAATGTTATGGGTAGTACACTAGTAGAGTTGTACTTGGTATAGAAGGTAGTTCTGGCCAGGTGGCTAATTGCCAGAGTTTCAATATTATGTGGTTAGTTTATCTGCAGAAGTGTATGAGGAAAAATTATATTGCTGCTGTTCTTTTAAAAAAATTTTGAATTATATTTTCTATTTTACCATCAAAGTTTTTTGTGCTAGTTTTTCCTTTTCAGCCAATTTCATACTGTTAACTTTCCAAGTGTGCCTCATTTTTGTATCAAAAATTAGTAAAGATGTCATTTTTGTCAGGGCCAGAATATTTGCTATACTGGCTATTCATACCAGCATGTCTGTCACCTTCTAACTCAACTCTTGTAGTCTTTTTTGTGTAATTGGCCATTTTTCAGGGTTTCTCGAGATTAAAACTGCATTTGACTGGTACTTTAGAATATTTTGATTATGTTTTGGCATAATAATGTATTGATTATATCATACATTGATTATATTTACAAGTATTGTTGAGATGCTATAGTAGTATTTCCAATGCAGAGAGCTTCACATGTGGCAGCGTTATTTAAGCTTTTGTAGATATTGCGTATTGTCATTTTTCTCTCTCAAGTCTTTCAGTTGTCTATCAACAAGATTAATCTGATATCATCTGTATTAGTTTCTGCAGGTATTACAGTACTGTACATACATTTTGTCATTTTGTTTGATTTTTTTCATATTTTCCACTGTAAATATGAATGTTATTTTTGTAGGGTACTGCACTGTTCATTTTACGTGATTATTTTCCACATTCGTTTTGTTTTCACAAGTTTTGTTGGTTCCAGTTTTTGGCTTGCATATATTTTTGCTACCACAATGTTTGCCTAGTGCCTACCCCTCTAAGCCATTGGAGCAAGTTTCTTCTCCTACCTCCCCCACTTCCTTTCTTTTACCTTATTTTTCCCCTTTTTGCAGTGATTGTTTTATATAGGTATCTGTCTGGGAAACAGTGCAAGCTGCTTCATGTGGTTTGAGGCAGTCTTGGGACATTCTGATCACGAAAAGCCGCATGTGGCAATAACTTAAGAGAACATTAATGTAGTTTTAAGATTCAAAATTATACCACATTCTACCATCTTTCGGTACTTTTATGATTGAGCATTTGCTGATAGGCGTATCTGGTGTAGGCGCTCCTGCAATGCTGATATAATTATTTGATTCATTGTTGAGCACTGATGCTGATGTATTTACTGTGATGCTCAGGTTGTGTTTGATTCTAGAGGTTGTTAGTTGCCAGTTCGCGAGTTTACTGGTGTCAGGATATTTATGTTGTCAGAGAAACATTAAACTGGTGGAATGCCAAGCTGTTGAGTCATTAATTGGCAGCAAAACATGCCTACCTAACACAGGTTATGACACTTACGTAGGCACTGAATTTGAATGGTTTTGTTCAGCCTTTTTATTATGAACATTACGGCTGCTGTTAACGGAACAGATTCACAAGTACATGCATATTTGACTGGCACTTTGCTTTCCTGCGGTAGAGTAACTACACTTAAATAGGTGTGCCTATATGGTCAGCTGCAGAACATGAATATGTTGCCAGTGCTGGGAAAACTCAGAGAGAAAATGATTAAATCAAACTCAAATCATGAGGACCAAATGACTCAACTCATCTGCTTTGTAGTGAGTTAAATCAAACTCGCCAACAAAATGAATTAACTCGTAAACTCCTTTATTATCGGTTACCAATTAATCAAACAGTCAATCAAACAATGAAGTTAATAAGGCTGTCCTATAATGCTAAAGTGGTCAATCAGCAAAAAATCACTGTTCCACAAATAACATTTCTTAGCCTACTCAATTATTCTATCACTTAATCAGTCAAGTTCAATCAAAAGACCAATGTTTTTACTCTATTGGTGATCAAAGCCATTGCATTTACCCATTTATTCCCATAGTTTGCCTGGTGTGATACTTCACTTATTCGCTTTCAGTGCATCTGAAATTTTGATAGGCCTACATGCATCTCGTCGCAGTTTCAATCTGTCTGAATTCGGTACCGGCCCGCTATTCCGAAGGTCCATTGTGCATACGTGCCACAGTGCTAACGTTTGGTTTGAGGTTAGGGTTAAGATTAGGGTCAGCCTTAAAAGGGTTACTGTAGGCTTTTAGGGTTAGTGGCAGTGGGGGGCACAGCCCCATGGCGAGCGCGGTAGCGCGCGCCTATAACGGCCGGGTCTGAGGGCACAGCCCTCAGCGGGGTCCAGGGGCGGAGCCCTTAGTGGGGTGTCAGGAGGGCGAAGCGCCCCTGAAGCTGAAGCACTTAGTTTTTAGACAATTATTAGAAGCTGCAAATTTGCCCACTTTTCTAAAATTTGGTAAGGCAAAGAAATCAGATATTTGTGTTATCTTTTCAAAAAATCACGGGTGGCCACGAAACTGGAGGGGGGGCGGAGCAAAACTGGAAAGGCCTGTGCCCCCTCCCTCGGCCCGGGCCTAAAACCGCCACTGCTGTACTGCATGGTTAGTGGGAGTAGTAAACTTTCGGAATAGCGGAACCAGACTGGCCCTTACAAGACTAGCCATTCTAAATACTTGAAATTAATCCATAATTTTAAGCAGCTGCAGTACTGTTGACATCTATGTAGTAAAAACTAAAAACATTTGAAAATGGACAATATTTGACGAATATATGTACATCGGCAAAAGGTGTGCATGGAAAATGCACTCCCTCTGCAAAACAGTCTCTGAAACTTAACAGCAGCCGGCTGTGACCTACATGGAGCACGTAACCGTTTTCATCCTATCACCGTGCTTCGCCGCAGCCGGCCGGCCCGCTGCAAAATGCACTATTTAACTTTGCCCATCTCTAATTATGACCTAGTTAATTAAATTCTGCATCCTGTTGCTGCTTTTCGTTTCAAGGAGGTATGGTCGGTTGACTGTGTGCTTCCGGTATTTTATTTCTGGTATTTCTGTAGTTAATAAACCGTATATGAATCGCTGTGTATTATACAACTTTTTGAGAAATTCAGCCACAATTTTTGTGAAGTCTTCTGTCATACTGCAATCTGTTCGATGTACTAGTGGCCGTGTCTTTTCATTTCAACATCCCACAAACATGAAACCTGAAACGCCGAGACGCCTGTCACTGAAAAGCATTTTTACCCCGGAACTCGGTGAACTTGAAACGCTGTTTCGTCGCCACGGCTACGAATTACGAATTGCTGGTGGCGCCGTGCGGGATTTGCTCAGTGAAAAAGTTCCGAGTGACTTTGATTTTGCCACAACAGCTACTCCGGATGAAATGAGAAGAATGTTCCAAATGGAAAACATACGCATGATAAACAAACGCGGAGAGGAGCACGGAACTGTTACTTGTCGCATTAACGACAAGGTGTATATAAACTAACTGCTGCATGATTTCATTCTTTTAACAAAGACTTCTATCCAGAGTCCAGACTGCTTTCACGGATTTTTGACCATTATTGGTTCACTCCCATTTTATCTAATCCCATTTTTATTTTCATCCTATGCTGTGTAGATAACTTTAACATTATGCAAAATGGGATTAAGCAAAATGAGACTCCACCCTAATTTCTATACTTTTAAATGGCAATTTGTTTTATTCAATTCTTCGTATGAGTTCTTTGCTTAACCACTCTGTCTATACTTATTTTTTTGAATGCACGCAAAAATATTATATTTTCTTATGATAAAGATTGCTGAGTTTACTTCTAAATCGTAGTCTTGGACTATTCTTTGTTAATTAGGTTTCATGTTGTGCAAAATGTGCAGTTGATAAAAAAACTGCTTCACTGATACTGCCTGCGTATTTAGCGAGTTTTCTGTGTTAAATTTCATGTGCTAAATAATAATTATTGGTGTATAACATTATGATCTTGTGTTCTTGACAAAGAATATATTTTAGCCTTATTTTATCACAATCTAGAAAGGCTTCAAAGAGCACATGCACAAACATTTACCTATGCCCAAAGTCAGTAAAAGGAGATATGCCAATGTTTACATTGTGTTTGCCAGGTACAGGCAGCATATTTGGTCCAGCAGAAGTTTCTGTATCTGGCAGTGTAAAAAATCTTTCAGTGCTATTCCGGATCCAGATGCTGATGCAGATTGCTGTCAAAATCTAATCATTTTTAATTTGGGCCAAGTCAAAATATCAGCCAAATATCAGCCAAATCTCCAGCTGAACTTTTTTGTGCAATCTTGGTGACAAACCAACACAAATAAATTCTGGGCATCGCATAACCTTTTTAGCAGAGGTAATAATGCTTGTGTTAAAACCTGCAGTAGTTATATTCATAGTTATATTCATATATTGGATTATTGGATTGTTTTGCTTATGTATTTCTGATGCAATTTTTTGTTCAAATTAATTAACAAGATCATTATAAGATTATGAATATTGAACAGTCAGGTAATATGTTCTAATTACAGGAAAACTTTGAAGTGACAACCTTGCGTGTCGATGTGAGAACGGATGGCCGACATGCTGAGGTGGTATTCACAACAGATTGGCAGCTGGACGCTGCACGTCGCGATCTCACCGTCAACTCCATGTTTCTCGGTTCGTGCTTGCTATTGTTCACCAAGTCTTGTATTTGATGACATTGATATTTGTCTTTGTTAAATAGGTTAACCGTGAACTGTGAGCACCAATCCATTTTGTTACTTTTGCTGTTGCAGCAAATTATCTATTTCTCTACTATTTTGGAATTAATGGTACTGTGTTACTTACTTGCTGTTTTATATACACCATGTCCCAAAATTAGCGGCCCCCCTACAGATAAGTTAGTGTAAAATTGTTAATACTTGACAGATTTTTACAAAATTTGAAACAGTTATTGTGACAATCAGTCTAACCTTGTCTTCAAAGTTTGAGTATAAGATGGCCACCTTTGGCCTCGATGCAAGCTCTTAGTCTAAGGCAGGTATGCTGCTGCTAGATTTCTTTGTCAATAACAATGCATTGAACGTATCTTAATGTAAACAAACTCTGATGTCATAATGACGTTACGCTGAGCACACACGTTAAGGTGCATACATCATAATGGGTATGACTGTAAGTCATGTTAAGATAGTGCAGTGTACGATATTTCGTTAAAATCCATGAACTACAAAACTGAATTAGGTGTATTTGAAGCAGGGGGCCGCTAATTTTGGGACATGGTGTAACTGTATGTTATTCCGATATTGAAGGATTTGACAGCAGTAATGTGTTATTATTGTTTTATTGTCTTGTATCTATTTACACCATATTCTATTGTTACTAAGGAGAAAGCATTGTGTTGTTTCTTGGTCATCTTTCTGTTAGCTGTAGTATACTAGACATGATGTACTACTAGTACTTATTTCTGTTTATTGTAGCCAGATTTTATGGAGCTACTTTTAACTTTACACAGTATACTTGGAAATGCTTTTTACTTAAAATTTATTAATTTTGAAACTGCACACCTCACTCTTTATCTTAGGGCCCAAAACGTAATAATAATAATAATAATGGTACTGCTGCGTTTAATAGTCTGCACCGACGCGACATGCTGCTCGCTGTGAAAGACAGTCTGCTAGAGTTGTACCCATATAGCTTTTCGGCATATGCATACCCATCGATCCTTTTCTATGGGCTGCATAAGGTGATGTCAAATGAGGGCCCACAGCAAGGGGATCCTATGGGGCCTCTGCTGTTTTGCAACACAATTCAGCCATTGCTGCAGTCCCTGCAAGCCGAATTGCCTTTGGGCTACTT
>Ga0056128_1004802_pt1 | contig 16959 bp, 5 predicted proteins | sample WorMetLIZISLAND2_FD_71113 | JGI IMG/M metagenome (GOLD analysis project Ga0056128, IMG submission 71113) | Marine gutless worms symbiont microbial communities from Max Planck institute for Marine Microbiology, Germany - Olavius geniculatus... ... | reverse complement strand
TTTTTCGCGATATCGGGCTGCGCAAGTCTATATCATTCACAAGGAGGCGCCACCGTCGCCAACGCCACACGCGCCTATGGCCGAAGTGTACTTGCCGATGGGCCGAGTCCAAATAATATGCGATTTTTGAAACTATAACTACTGAACTGGAAATGCTATAGGCTTTCGCGCGTCTCGTGAGTTTGCTCAAATTTCTTGTTCAACATATCGTCTGAGTTCGCTTACACGTTTGTTTCTCTTATCAAGAAGCTTTTAAATGTCCGATGCCCATCTAGCATTGTCTTACACCAAACGTGTAAATGTTCGCGTTGTAAAACACTTGTCGCCATATATTGGATGCATTTCACAGTAAATCTGATTTGCATCAAGTTTTTTGCTCACAAAACAAACATAATAGCATGCTGGTAGTTGCGAGTCAATTTGTGTGGCAATGTCGGTTTATTTAATGTTTATAAATGACATCACAGTGACGTATTCTTAGCAAAAGTCGCATGGTAGTCAGTATTAAATTTCCTACAAAACGTATATTTCGAATTTTTCCTATTTTAAGAACGAATGGAATAACGCCATTTTGCAAACTTATTTTCCGAACGACCCTCGTAAAAAATCTGCCAAAGTGATTGATTTCTTTACATAACATTAAACAAAAAACTTCTCCGCATATCCCATATAACACCGCTTACTCTTTTTTGTTTGGAGTCGGCAGATTGCAGGGTGACCGCGGGTCGTGTTTCTGTCCAGACTATTACTTTCAACGTTTTGTCGTAAATGGACGCCGTGATGTTTCTCACGCCACTCTCGGCATCTTTCACTGATATGTACGCACTGAGCAACACAGAACATAAATTGAGGCAAACAGTGTTCACGTAATAAGAACTCTTTACTACATGACCAACTTCAATTACACCGAGTGCTAAAATAAGCAATATGAGTCAAAAAATATTATACTTAATGATCGTCACACGTACTGTTAGCTAAAAACGCTGTCGGAAGAGCTGTTTTTGTTTACGCAAATGGTGTTGTATGATTTTACTAGTTGATGCAACATATTATCTGCATCCGGTTGGGTTCATCTACGAAACAGACAAATGCTTGCAAAAAATGAAATAAATCAAATTCATAAATGCCATTTCGCTGTACCTGGAGGTGAAATCGTCCACAGTTTTTGTCTGGAAGTCGTCACCGGTAATCGTTCGGTCGAGTCCGACAGTCAGTCGCAGTTGGTCTCTGTTGCCTGAGATGTCGCTGACCATGAACCAGACGACGAGCGTGTCGCCGTCGTTGAAGCCTGTGGCTGGGATATGGATGGCAAGACGTTGCCGTGTCGGAGAGACTGCGATGTAGTGCGGTGCAGCTGACAGACCTAGGCCACCGCGCGAGTCCACGACAAACCCGACCGAGTAGCCGACGATGCCCGTCACGTTCTCTACTTTGTCCACTGATCGCAGACCGTACCTGCGCGCAGTACAGCGACAACGAACAAAAACGTGGTATCGCCGGCACCGATAACAGAGTAGACGAGGCCAAGGCCCCAAGTTTGAGACCGAAACGAAAACCGAATGGCCTAGCCCAAATCCAGAACGTATTATAGTAGCAAACATAGACATCATATCACGCCACATATTGAATGCCCATGCAATTCAATGCAAACTCTGCATCCACTTATTTTGCTTTAGTGAGAAAAAACACAAAGTGAACAACGAGGCTTCGAGGCCAAGGTCAGTACATGAGGTATTAAAATTGCCTTGTGTCAAAAAGATCGTAAAAAATTGTTGAACAACCTGTTGTAATAAAACTGCAAATACTGAATACTATTTCAGCGTGAGACGAGATCAGACTGCGCCTGTATGTAGATAAGCTCAGAGAGATCGTTTCTACATGAATTAATGTGCGAAGTATTTAACCAAGCAGTGTTGGCTGACTTACATTCACATTTGTTTATCATAACGACACTGCACATTTTCGCATTCTCGACTACAACGTTTTCCTTCAAAAATATCGCGTTTTAGTCGTCGTTTAAAGTTAAGTGCTAACAGTAGTGTAGGCTTACTTACTTGTTGCCATGGTTGTCATCGACGCAGTTATGGCTGGGTGTACACGGGTGGTTCTCAGGAGTCCAAGGTGATGCTGGTTTGAGCTAGGCGTCTTCATATCGTGCGTCGCTCTTGTAGCGTCCCGTCCAGACAACGTTCAAAGTGTAATTGTCGCTGTCTCGTGGACGTGGCAAATCGTTGATCCAAGTCCAGTCTGTGGACTCGTCCGCTTCCGCCACGTAGACTGGCGCGTCGCTAACTGTAATGTACAATGTACAACATACGGCTTGACCCGCTACACTCACTTCGATTCATACGTTTGTCAGCCACGTGGTAAGCTGTAGCTAATATGACAACTCGTTCATTGTGGCTAAGTTCACATTGCTAAACGTTAATTTTATGCACACCTGACATTTTAGGCGGCATCCCGTAAAAGGAAAAAAATGAAAGGTCAGAATTCTTAGCCATAATTGGCATTGCAAGTTGCGAATTAACCAAAGTGCAGAGTTGCAGACTAGTATAACATGACCTTGGTCTTTGTTTCTACTTCACTCTGAATGCAGAACCAGTGATTACTGAAACGCATTGGGGACGTTTTTTTTTACTGTAGGCCTAACTGTGACGTTATGTTAGCGCACACAAAGAGCAAACACTGTTCCCAGTAGTTTAAGTCTGAAAGTCATTAACGAATATAAAGTACAAGTACGGTATCAGGTGAAGCTTACCCCATTTCCATTCTGGGCTCAAACTGTACCAACAAATTATGCGATGTATATTTACGCCGAATAGCAAAAGTGCATAAGTCACCGTACTTGTCATTTTCGAGTTTGCGTCGTAGTTGAAGATCTGTCGAGCTCTGGCTGAGTGGTTGGCGCGGTCATAGACTGTCAGCTGGATCGAGTAGACACCGGAAGTCGTACAAGTAAACCGGAAGCTGTTATGAGGCGGCCGGATGTCTTCAGTGTGCCATGGTGTTTGCGTCTCCTCCAGTTGTCCGGTTCCACCGACGCTCATGTAGTAAACTTCCACGTGATAGCGCTCCACATCAGAGGCATCGTCCGACCAATCGCACATTGAAGGCTCGATGACCGGATTCTGAGAAAAATATTTTCATTATTACAACGACCCAAACCTAAAACACGCTAAAATCAAATGTCGACTGCCGACATAATATGCGGCCGTCTCTCCAGTTGTCGAACGTTTCAGGCGTTAACTGTGAATTAGGTCGCCGCGCATGTCGTAAGCTATGGTGTCATTTTCTTGATGGCTATGACGTCCGGTAACCTTGATCTTTTGCATTAAAATCGGCACAAATGCTGCTTTGGGATACGTTTATACAGTAATGTTTGTCTGGAATAAATGGACAAACAGACAGACGGACGAACGGGCAAAATGCATAATGCGGCCTATAGGAAACATGACCGCATAATGAACAACAGTAAGCAACAAATAAACTATCGAACTTACAATACAACTCACTGGCCCGAGAAGCGGCAACAGAAGTCAGTATAAACGGTGCGTTTTAACAGTTGGTTCAAATTACCGTGAGTAAAAACATGTTGTTGCCATCTAACTGGTGTCTAATTTCAATTCACATCAACATTAATCGGCATAGTCTACTCACAGTGGTGACATCTTGTTCTAGGTAGATGGGAAAACAGAAGCAGTCATTCGCGGTGCCGGACGGTTGCAGAAGACAGTGAGTTGGTGGTTTGAGGTCGACGCTGAATCTCATCAGTCGATTCGTTTCCAATCCTACAATTCGTGTCCGTGGAAAGTTTCCTCCAGGTTCGTTGATTTTGCCCTCTTTCTCGCCACCGGACAGAGACTGCGCTGTCACGGTGAAACTACAACAGAGCACTAAACGCATTAGTTAAACAAAAATATTTTTCAAATATCCAACATATGTACAATGTCAACCTAAAAACAAACATACATGTAAAAATGCAGCCACAATAACTACACCAAACATAACCAACGCGGAAATCCAAATTCGTACAAAAGTTACAAAAAAATTGGCTGCGATTTTCGTTTTACCGCTCTCACCGTTCCATTAGATCAAACGTGTCCTTTAGTCTTCCCATATATTGGCTTTAAGCGTAATAAGCGCACTTTTTTGAACGTAGACTGACTTTTTTACGCGCGAAAACAGCTACTGCTTTCAGCGCGTCTTAGCCATCGCAATTCTGTCTGTCTGTCTGTCTGTCTGTCCGTCCGTCCGTCCGTCCGTCTGTCACACGGGTGGATCAGTCAAAAACGGTGCAAGCTAAGATCACCAAATCTTCATCGTCGGCTGCCTGGAAGACTCTAGTTTCAGGAACCGTAAAGCTTTTCCATAAATTCAAAGGGGGTCAAACCGAACAAGGGCGCCAAATAAGAGAGAGGTAGGACAAATTTGCGATTTTTAGCCAATAAGTCGCTGTATCTCAGAAACGGTGCGAGATAGGGCCCAGGTTACTATTAATCACTAATAGGAAGTCGTACACTGGCTCTCGATTGCCAAAATATTCAATAACCTTGAATGACATTGAAAGCCAAAATAGGAGGTTTTATGTATTTTTTGGCGATTTTGGGCTGCGACACAAGTCTATATCATTCACAAGGTGGCGCCACGCAACTATCGTTATGCGATCTAGATAGAGAATTTAGTATTTGTATATTAACTTAGCGTAAACACCCCAATTTTCAGCTAAACTATACTGAACAGAAACTGCTGTAGGCTTTCGCGCGTCTCGTGAGCACTAGCTTAAATTTCTTCTTACAAATACTTAGCACTATAAAACATTGTTACTTTTTCCTTTTTCAGATAACTGCACTGTTTCTTGCGTTTTCAAAGTTCATCTGTTATACACTTTATATTTATGCATAGGGTTTATATGTGCTTTTCTGTTTAGTTCCCCTTTAGTATCATCAGCCTATGAGCAGCGCACGTTAAAATTTTCTCATCACATTGTGTCGTGATTATTGAGAAAGACGAATTAGTGACTTTGCACTGCGACGACGTACGGTACCTGGAGTTATGCTGCAGTGATGCGATGCCGACGTCTGTCCACGGAAGATCCATGCTGCAGACTTTGGACGTTAGAGGTAATGCCCAGTTCTCGTCCACACAACGAAGCTGCAGAGGAGCACTGTACGCTGAAACGTGTCATATATACAGCACACACTCAGCTACAACGACCGTGTAGATTTAAGCTGCAATCCACAGGGTGGGCCAAAAATGGCACCATTTTTGTACACCTTATAATTTCGCGAAATATTAACCGATTTTCGAAATTTTTGTTTTTAAAATTTCAAAATTTCACTTTTAAAATCAGGAAACAATTTGTAATAAAACTATCACCATAGACCCCACCACACACCGCACATCAAGTGTGTCGCTACACTACCGTGTATAAAATGTCAGTGACTTAAGAATAACAATTAATAACACAGAAGCGCAGGTTCGACTCCGCACCGGGTAGCGACCTTAGGCAAGTTGTTCACACACATGTGCCTCTGTCACCAAGCAGTATAATTTGGTACCGGCTTTACCGCTGGGACGTAAACAGGCACACCGCGCAATACACTGGCCCGGTATCTGAGGTCTCGCAGTGTAAAAACTGATGTCTGGCTGAGGGCCTTAGGAAACTGAGATCAGCGACGCCCTATGGGAAGAACTTTACGTTTACGTTTTACCTCTGTCAGAACAGCCACATTTCAAAGACCCTTTGGGTCAGACGGTAAGCAAATAATGTGAAGAAAAGCTTTCAATATGCTGCATGCATTATTTCTTTTAAACAGGTTTAAATAATTGTCCAAAAATAGAAACGGTGTAAACGTGATCATGCAGATGTCTCGGTAGTGAGTTCTTGTCATCAGACCGGCGACAAAAACGCCGTGAACTCTGTCGGTAAGACGGCACAACATAACGCAGCAGAACAACCCCTCCCCTCAAACTGCAGCAGATCACCACAGATCAGCTCGGCGCACAGAAATGTTTTAAGTTAATGGTTAATGATCTGCCGTGATCGATCTCCGGTGCCATGCGGTGGCTAACATAAACATTGTCTGGGATCTCACCTGATCCGCGGTTATTTGTGGTTAATCTGCAGTGTTAAGTATAAAGTAATTTGAGAAAAGCTCATGAGACGCGCGACAGCTTTAGAAGTTCCTATTCGCAGATTGTCTTGATCTATCTCTATACATTTCGTCGCAATTCACTCTTAAAAACTGCGCCAGCCAAAATTGCCAAAAAACACTGAAACCTTTATTTTTGGGGTTTAAGGTCATTTAAGGTCATTGATGTTAACAACACCAATAAAAAGCTTGTTTTATTGCTTGTTATGATAAGCAGCATGTCTTTGCCTATCTACAACCGTTTCACGCTACACGAGCCAATAGCGGTAAAATAGCCACTTTTTAGAGGGGTAACCGTATTTGACGCCTGCCTGCGCCAACCTCCTTGAACCTAAGGGGTCAGGACTTGGACTGCTGAAACCTACGTTTAATGAGAATTTCATAAACAAGTTGTCTTGGTCTATCTTCAACCATTTCGTCGCAATTTAGTGTTAAAATGTGCGCTTCATCCAAAAATTGCTGAAAATTCACTAAAAACCTTTTTTGGGGGTTCAAGGTCGTTCAAGGTCATCAATGTTGATAGAGCTGCACCAAAAATTGGAAAAAATCACTAAAACCTTTTTTGGTGGTTCAAGATCGTTTAAGAGCATCGGTGTTGACAAATCTAAGAAGCCCGTCACAGTGCTTGTTACGATATGCAACTAGGCTGTACCTATCTGTAACCGTTTTCACACTATAAGAGCCAATAGCGGCAAAATAACGTCTTTTAAGGGGGTACCCGTCTTTGAGGCCCTCGTTCAAGGAAACCCCCTTCACGCAGGGGCCCGAAATTTTGTACTAAAAACCCAGAGTCCTTGGGGCATCTCACAGTAAAAATTTGGTGATCCTAGCATACACCGTTTTGATACAGATCACGAGTGTGACAGACAGACGCCTAGACGATGGCTAAGACGCTCGAAGGATTCTGCTGTCGCGCGTAAAAACTGCTGCACGAACTGACGTCTCGTGACTGTAAATCAACAGAACTTACTTTTGCCAAGCAGTGTGATGAAGAAGGTGGCGCGCGTGATGCCGAGAGGCACAGGTGAGTTCTGCACGTAGTTGACTCGTGGTGTGGGTCCGGCTGTGAAGTCCGCGCGGTAACTGACTTGGATTCTGGTCGGTGACGCAGTCGACAGCCAGACCGGAAGTGGATCGAAGTCCTCAGCTGCACAGTTGCTCTCCGCCACCACGCGTCCATTGTGATAGATCCGTGCTTTACAGTCGCTCAGACTTGGCCTTAGTAGCACTAGCAATACACAAATAGTTTAGCACTTTTTTTATAGTCAGACCTATCCATGTTCTTTGGTGTGCGGATTGGAGCGTGAAGTATGGTTTTTACGCACGATAGCAGAGTGCTTCGCAAGTCTTAGCCATCGTCTAGGTGACTATCCGTCTGTCTGTCCGTCACACCCTGGCACTGTATTAAAACGTTGCAACCTAAAATTACAAAATTTTCACCGTGGGCTGCCTCAAGGTCTCTAGCTTTTCGTGACAAAATTGCGTGCCCCTGAGTGCGGGGGTTCCTCTCGAACGAGGGCGTCAAAGAGGGGTACCCCGTCTAAAAACGTTATTTTGACCCTATTGGCTCTTCTCGTGTAAAAACGGTTGCAGATAGGTACACACATGTTGCTGATCATAACAAGCACTAGTCATGTTCTTTTAAGTTTCATTAACATCGATGACCTTGAACGACCTTGAACCCCCCAAAAAAGTTTTTAGTAAATTTTTCACAATGTTTGGATGCAGCGCACATATCAACATTGAATTGCGACGAAAAGGCTAGAGATAGAAGACAATCTGCGTATGAAATTTTCAGCATTAAACGTAGATTCTAGCAGTCCAAGTCCCGACCCCCTACGTTCAAGGAGGCCAGCACAGGCTGGCGTCAAAGACAGCTACCGCCTGAAAAGTAGTTATTTTACCGCAGTTATCTCATGTAGCGTGAAAACGGTTGCAGATAGGCACAGACATGCTGCTTATCATAACAAGCGATAGTGACAAGCTTTTTATTGGTGTCAACGTCGATGACCTTAAATGACCTTGAACCGCAAAATAGGGATTTTTAGTAAAATTTTTTTTGCAATTTTTGGTTGCGACATATATTTAAGAGTGAATTGCGCCGAAATGGCTGGAGATGGACCTGAACAACCTGCGTATGACATATTTTAGCACAGAACGTACATTTTTAAGAATCTATAAGTGTCGATCTCTTAAATTCAAGGCGTCTTCCGTACGGAGGCCTCAAATTCAAGTACTCTTTCGAGATGCATTAATACCTTATTGCTGTAGGCCTACGCTGATTGCCAAAGTGACGGGGCCGCTGCTATCGCGCGTCACGTGTTCTTTTCTCAAATTACTTGTTATGTACTAAATTAGTAGAACATATTGATAAACAAATTGATTTACTGCCGACATTGGACTACTAGCTAACAAGAACAACGGCGATAGGCCTATCTTATAAGCACATGATTGAAGATACGAAAGAATATTAAGCAAAAGTATAGAAATTCGCTGAAGAGTTGCTACATTCAGTGGCTTTTTTGCATTTTATCACTGCACTTCTAAGCTGTTATAAACCTACTTATGTCCTTTTGCGAACAGTTGTTAGCATCAATTTGACATTTCTGCTAATTTTTGAAATGTATGTTATAATTTAGCATATGTCGAAAAACTTAACTACATTGTATTGACTTAACACTTAATTTTAGCATTTAAAGATGTATATATGTACGCGTGCATGCGTGCATGTGGATTTGCAATGAGCGCAAAACATCTAAAAAAATTTAATTAGTTTCCAGTGAGCATCTGAATGCATAAAGCACAGTATCGTACATCACAACTCGAGATCTTACATGACTCGCAGTTGCTGCCGCTGAATCCTGATGGACAAGAACATGTACGCCCATCAGAGCTGCATGTACCAGGGTAACAGTCTCGACCGCTACACGCCACTGTCAAACACATCATGCACATATTGTTTGGCAACCACTTAATAAATGAATTATTCAACGTGACTCAACGTGAAGCTGTCTACCTGAATGAAGCTAGACAGCATCAGAGGGAAGAAAGTATAAACACTTAGGCATATGTCAGCCGTTTATCTTTCGTGAAAATATTGAGCCCTATTTAAAAAATATAACACAGATACACTATTACTTGGTTTAGGAGTGACATGTCTTATTTTTTACACTCATTATCATGTATTAAGAACTACGTATTTTCTATTTCTTGACATAGAAAATTAACTGATGCATTAAATTAGATGATGGTATATTTCATTGCTGTAATAAGGTAATGTGTGTAAAATTAAATTTACAGTACGACTTTTATAAGCCCTGTTTGGTCTTACGGTTTGCTTTCAAGATCTTGCGTCGACATTTTAAAAGCTATGTTACTGCTACCAACATTACGAAATTATAGGAATACATTAAATATAATATAGGGGCATACAAGAAACCCGACTAAATGCACGTACTACTGCACATGTGAAGTCATAATAATATTTTTCTACAACAAGATAATGTTCATACGAACACGGAGTCTGTCCAGTGCATTTCGATAGTTTACAGTATATGTCCGTATGAATATAATCAGTGAGCTGTTTAGACTGGTAAAAAAATCAAACAGTTTAATTTCAAATTGTACAGCAGCAATGATCGCTTCATCCTGATCTATTATTTTAACTAAACAATAAACATTGTCAGTTACGAGACCATTCGATTCGTCATCAGGGCTTTACTATAAATGGTCCATCGTCACCATGCGTCTATCTTGCACCGTTGTAAAGATATGGCACCTCAAAGATAATGGGGTCACGAACATGACCTTTTGGGGTCACGTGACGTCATCGGTCACGTGACCATTCGACTCTCGGGAGTCGACTTCCTAAGGGTGGTCTATGGTGACCATGCTTCTATCTGGCACCGGTTATATGGCGCCTCAAATTTTGGACGCACGGACGTTGACACGGAAATAAAGAAAGAAGAAGGGAAAGAGAAAAAGGAAGAGGGAGGGGAAGAGGAGGGGAAGAAAAGTAAACGGGAAAAAGGAAGGGAAAAAGGAAAGGAGAAGGTGAGGGGAAAGGAAGGGGAAAAGAAAGATAATGGGAAAGAGAAAAAAAAGAAAAGGAAAGAAGAAGGAAAAAGAGGAAGCGGAAAAGGGAAAAAAAAGGAGAAGAGGAAGAGGAAGGAAAAGATGAAAAAGGAAAAAAGGGGAAAAAGTGGAAGGGAAAGTGAAAGGAAAAGAAGAAAGAAAAAGAAAGGAAAAGAAAAGGAAAAGTGGAGGGGAAAGGGGAAGGAAAAGAGAAAGAGAAGATGAAAGGAAGAGAGCTTAAGAAAAGTTGGACGCACGGACGAACGAACACACGGACACTCAGGTGATTTTATACTCTGCCCAGTGCTATGCATTGCATTGGACAGACAAAAATCAACTAGCGTGAACAATGCGTACTGACACATACCATAGGTACAAGCAGCGCCACCCGATCTAAGGCATTCACATGTTTGTGGCGGAGCTTTGCACACTTGGTTGCTCGGACACGCCGGCTGACATATCGCTGTAACAACATTTACTACTGTGCTTAATACTATGAATTACAATAGTCAGTCGACTGCTGCTGCACGTGTAGCAATGTCACACACACACACACACACACACACACACACACACACACACCTAGGCACACCTGTAAGTTACTAATTGCTTTTACACGACGTCAGCACAACTTGCTATGCAGAGCGCTGTCGTAGCTACGGCCCGGGTGTCTGTCTGTATGTCTGTCCGTCTGTCCGTCCGTCACATGGCTAAATTATTGTGTCAAAATGCCATAAGCTCGAACACGAAATCGTCACTATCAGCTCGGTGGAGGACTCTGATCTCAGGTTCTGTAAAGTTTATCCAGATAAGAAATTTTTAAAAAGGCTCACCACGATCGATGTCATTACGTAAGAAGAAAATAAATTGATAAATAAATAAATAAATTACCAAGTAAATGACTAAATACCTTTAAGCTTGCGGCGGCTTCGAGACGAACGACTTACTACTTGTAGCTTCTATCCAGCATACGAGTACCGGTTAAAAATAAACAGAGTGTATTGTCAGAGCAGCCAAACTAATGGCCAGTTCACACCCACGACGTGACTCAACTCAACAGTCGCGTCAGCGTCATAGATGTGAATTGGTCATAACTGACTACTAACTAAACATGCTTCACGTACCGGTAGTGTTGCGACTTGATCTATATGTCGAACAAAGGAATTGTAGAATAAGCTTAAATTTATAACGCGAACTGTCCTATATGGCCCTACTCCACACATCTCTCCTATATAAACTGGCTACGTACATTGTGCATTGCATTACTACTAGATAGGCTTACTGCACTGCTGAAGTGGGTAAGCGAGCACGCAGTGTCAGCTTATACCACTCCAGACAATGCGATATCGTAATTAAACCACGCTTAGATTGCACTGCTACTTTCCCCCAATTTTCAGCTGCATAGCCAAAGCAACCAAACTAATCGGCTACTTACTGAACACGCGCGCTTCACGTACCAGTAGGCCTACTCTTGCCACCTGGTCTATAATGTCAGACATGCTAATGAGCTTTAGTTTATAATGCGGACTGTCCTAGGGTCCTCCGCTTTACTCCGCACATCTTTCCTAAACTGTCTACGTACATTGTGCATAGCATCATTCAAGGTATTAATACACATATTAAGTAGACCTACCTGTGGTGCAGCTAGGCGGCTGCCAGCCCGCTTGGCAGCGACGACTCGTTTTTGTGCGAGTCACCGGCACGTTGTTACATTGCAGCGTTCTGTCAGAACAACAACGCCACACTGAAGCACACATTGGGTGAGAGGTGGGAAACTGAACAATCATTTGATGGCAAGTTGTGTCAGGAATATTATAAAAAAAATTTGATAACTGCCTTTCAAGCTACAGTCAAAGTCAAAAATGTCGGCAATGTTTTATGAGGCACAGTGTAGTTTAGTTTTTAGGGCGACATTTAAAAGACAATTTATTACGTATCATTTTGTGTGTGTTTTCTGCTTACGCGTATGTTCAATTACAATAACGAAAAACTGCTCAACGGCTTCTCATGACAGAGACCAGACCTAGAGTGTTGTGCTCTTTCCAGTGGGATCCGGGACAGATTTGGACCGCGTAAACCATGTTACTTACTACATTTAAACTATGCGTTAGCTACTTTTGGCGACTATGAGGCACTCGAGTCAAGTTAATTTTATCGATAGCATCTAAAATGAATGCTTCTGGTTTTCACTTCGTCAATGTGAGTTGAAGTCAGACCAATATAATACTTACGTAAACCTACTTACTTACTTAATATTTAATAACATCCTTATTACGGTTATGATTCGGCTTGTATAAGAGATACTCGAAGATTTTTCTATCAAACTGGGCGTTTCAAAAGCGACTGATTTTATCATTGTCATTTAAGTTTGTCCCTGAATGACTTATGTTGCCATGAAAACGAACATTTTCATATAATTCCACGAAAGTTTGGCATCTGTAGTAAAAAAGGTTCCCTTGACTCTAACATTGCCAATTGTTCTAGTTTTGTCTGCAATAATAGCACACATCTATCAGGTGATTAAAACACAAAATTGAATTTAAAAAAAACATTTTTACCTCTCAGTTCTGCAGCTTGAGAATAATATAAAACTTGTACATTTCTGATAATAACGATATTGACATTGTCGTTCGATTTCTGTCACTTGGTACGTGTAATTTTTCCAGTGCCTACACATTCACAACCATCAATCACCGTCATCGGCAATGGTAGTCGGACACTTTTGGTGGTTTCTATTCATCCTTGGAGACGGACACCTTGGGTGGTAAGGGTGTTGGGGGAGGGCTCTGAGGGTCTCAGTGGGCGGAGATTAGCTGGCCAATCACGTCAGCAGTCAGCTAGCTCCGGTTTAGTGAGGCGACTATTGAATTGATATCGAAATCGAATATTAGACCTATGAGCAAACCTTTTCTATGATGCAATAAAAGTAATGAAAGAAGACCTATTACACTCGAATTAGCACTAATATAATTGCGTCTCGTATATACAAGCTCAACTGCTGCTACATACGCAAAAATCGCACCTAGGTCTATATACTAGCTACAAGACACATGTGAAATGTTTGCAAAAATCGAAAAGATTGATTAAAAATTTAGATTGTAGACAATAAAAGCATAGCTTAATCGGCCACACTAACGTTCTTTTCAAGTCCACTTTACACCAAGTACAAGATAAGTGATGGGCACTTTTATACTCATTTTGCTGTAGGTAAATACTTACGAGGAGATTCTATAGCAATGTAGCAATGTTTGATGTCGTAAAAACGGTATATGGGCTACAGGTATTTGGACGCCGGTCCGTAAACGATTGAGTATTCTGCTCAGCTGCTATTCGGTTTCGCTTAATGTCTACTCAGTATACTTTCACTAGGCCCCTATTTAAGACCCGCCTTCACGCGTTAGCGTGCTCAGGTGTTTTAGCCAATAGCTAGTGTCGCCGCCGTCACGGTCAGCGACGCCAGTTCAAAGGAACCACCCAAGGTGTCCGTCCCCAGGGTGACGTAATACCACCCAAGATGTCATGCACTCTCGGCAATTTTAGGCAGATGCATTTGAAAGGAAAGATAAAGCCTATTTCCTTATTGGATTGCGCAACAAAACTAAAACAGCCTATCGCATCTATCAGCAGTACAAAATTTTAGGCTGCGCCTAAAAAATAGCGACAAACCTCTTACGTTTTAGTCTTTTTTTGTTCGCACGCAGTTTTTGTTTTAGTTTTTATTGCACATGCACCTGCAGCGTAATTCAGCCTGTCCATCTGTTCATCTGTCCGACACAGTCGTGGACAGTTTCTGACTAAACGATCACACTTTATCTCGTTCTAGGTAATTCACGTTTACGTAATTTAATATTCCTATAGCTACATCATGCTGGTTTTCTCCGGCGATGTAACATTAATTAGAATACAAAGTGTTATAAATTTTGAAAAAAATCGAAATTTTGTGTAAATGTGCGGTTACTGTGTCGGGTGGCAGGTAACACTGTGAGATATCATACGGTGTGTGACGCTCCGTAGCTCTCAAATGGGCTTCCAGCTATAACACAACCATCACCACCACCACTACTACTGCATTAATATTAAGGATATGCAAAAACAAACATAAATTTGATTGCAACGTTTATACTGACATAATGAGACGAAATTATAAGGTAATTTGGTGTGCATACTTTTTGTAGGCTAACGATATAGAGACTAAAGCAAAAATTATAGCGATGTTTGCTTAGAGTGCGATTCTCAAATGATAGCAAGTTATACTGAAAAGTGAGCTTGGGCAAAGAACACATTGATATCGAAACTTCTTCAATCTGTAGCGTTTTCGAACACAATTCAAAATGTGTTTCTTCGCGAGTCTTTGCAACAATTATAATGATTAGTAAATTATTTTAAATTTTATACTCACCCCTGTGAAACAGCTGCATCTATAAAATATATTGCGGCAAACACTGTCACAAGTACAATCTGGTTCATAATCACTGCACGCATATAGCCTAATAGACAAAGTGTTGTCTTATAAGCCTAGGTCTGTACACATTTCCTTGTTTGAGGAAATGTTTTTCAATGCGGAATTTTGAGCAGCAAGTGTCGCCAATGGCGATTGGTGCATGCAAAGACGTAAAATGAATACACCGTGACGCAACAAAACTTAGGTGCATTACTCAACGCCCTAACGTGCTAAACGCAGATGCTTCAAATTGCTACCTTGTTGTTTGCAGCATAATTTCTAATGATTTAATTAGCACACAAGAAACTAAAATGCGGTTCATTTAGCAGCATTATAAGTTTGTAAAACAGTTTGTTTCAAAATTATCAGAATTTGCGTTCAAAGTGTCCCCGCATACACGGACACAAGCGCTCAGTCAACGACGCCACTGGCATCAATGATCGACTGGCCAAACGGCGCACGATCATCGATCAGATATGTTTTTAGTTTATCAACATCATGCAAGTGTTTTGTTCTCTGCTATTTTTAGCACAAAATATTTAACACCGTTAAATTATTAAATCGTGCTGCGTCCTCTGTCGAATTGATGATGCAAATGTGAGCAATTTAATACTTGCTAATTGGGGGTTTATGTAGCATTTTGGAACATCAGCCTTTAACATGGTAGAACGTTGAAGCGAATTAGGTAAAGTAGAAAATGAATGCACTATATCGTATATATCACCTTTGCCATTTTTGTGTCAACAACAACAATATTTATTTGGGAAAAACAACCAGGCTGCCAGATAGGCTATCTCAAAGTTGGTAAAAAATTTGACGACGTTTCAAAGAAGAAAGCTGCACAGTTTTTAAAACACAGTTCAGAGAGTGTCGTGCAGTGCCAACCTGTAGGCTATGGCCGGGCGCTACCGTCATGCTCTGCTGATGTCTAAAACATGATTACGTTACATCAGCGAAAACTTTCCGTGTTCAACGGGCGCGAACACGTTTATCAGTTACTGCTAGGGCTCAACCAAATTCACCGAAAAAATGCAAATTACATGGACGTGTCTTGAGAAAAAAAGCAAATTACACGGAAATTACACCAACGGTAAAACGGTGTGAAGTCGTCGTAATTTTCCTTGTTATCGTACGCATGTTTTTAGTGAAATATCAATGGCCGTATATATGCACATCTTCTTATTGCAAGGCCGATTTACAGGCGTGGCTTATAGGGTGTTTACACGATCCAGCAAACTTCCAGCAAAGTTCCAGCAAACGTCCAGCAAACATCCAGCTGGCCTGATGGAACCCCGCCCCCTATCAGCCTATCAGCTGCTTACCCCGCCGCCTATCAGACTTTTTGTGCCTTCCCTTCCCTTCCCTTCCCTTTTCTTTCCTACCCTTTTTTTCTTGCCGTCCTCTACAGTAAAAACGACCAACTGATTTTAACGCACGATGGCTCATATGACGCGGTTTCGCGCAAGGAAGTGCCTTTTGGGGGTTACAAAATTTTAATTTAACATTTTCACCTATTTTTCACAATAATATGAAAAATTACAATGTCGTCTATGGGGAAAATTAGACAATGCTTTAAACTGTCATAACTCCGGCTATGTATAAGATAAAGTCGTGATTTTGGTTTTAGGTATGGTTTTCGGGGTCGGCCAATTTAACGGTGTCATTTATATATACCCCTGATCGACCCCCGTTGCCATGGCAACGAAATTTGGTACAAAATGGCGATAACTCGGCCCCTTAAAAAATTGCACGCTGTTTGCACCTAACCCCATATTTTCGGGCCCGCGCTATCGGACGGTGTTATTAAAATTTTTCCCCTGCCAATTCCCGTTGCCATGGCAACGAATTTTGGGACAAAATTGGCTATAACTTGGCCCCCGTAGAAGATAATTGCGCGCTGTTTGCACCTACCCCTATATTTTCGGGGCCGGGCTATTTGATGTTGTCATTTAAATTTTTCTCCTGGTGGCCCCTGTTGCCATGGCAACGAATTTTGAGACAAAATTCACTATAACTCGGTCTGTGTAAGAGATATCTGCAAGATTTTTACGTCTATAGTGGGCTTTTTGGGGATGGGCCATCGAATGCTGCCAACCGAATTTTTCCCCGAGCGAACCTCGTTGCCATGGCAACGAAATTTGGGACAAAATTGGCTATAACTCGGTTTATGTAAAAATATCTGCAAAATTTTTGCGTCTATAGGGGGGTTTTCGGGGATAGGCCATCGAATGATGCCACGCGAATTTTTCCCCGAGCGACCCTCGTTGCCATGGCAACAAAATTTGGGACATA
>Ga0056128_1004799_pt1 | contig 16964 bp, 8 predicted proteins | sample WorMetLIZISLAND2_FD_71113 | JGI IMG/M metagenome (GOLD analysis project Ga0056128, IMG submission 71113) | Marine gutless worms symbiont microbial communities from Max Planck institute for Marine Microbiology, Germany - Olavius geniculatus... ... | reverse complement strand
TACGACAGCCATGCAGACAAGAGCAACGGCGGCCGCGGGTGATTCGTCACATACTATTACGCGCAGGTTTATCTTACCAGTTACCATGCACCAGGTTACCTTAATTTACCTACCGTAGGCCGCCAACATTGATGGGCCGCTTTTCCCTTCTCCGGCAGCCTGCCATTGAATTGATTGATTTATTTATTTGTTATTCTGTTTTTACTGGGCAATCTCTCTCTCTGTCTTTCTCCATTCCTTTATCAAACGTCTCATTCAGCGTACTTCAAGACACCGTAGGGGGCCTATAAGACGTTATGGGATCACCGGGAATTTTCGGGAATTTTGTGTAGTAGCGGGGGGGAATTTTTAGCTTTCCGAACGGGAATTCCCGGTGGCCCTGCAAACGATGTGCAGTTTAGCCGCAATGCATGCGTTACAGACAACAGACAGACAAACAGACGACAGACACAACGTCGTGCCTATTAAGACTCGACCTTAACGGTCGGCCAAAAAGCTCGGTACCCTAGCTGTGCAGGTCGCAAAAACACTGCAGTATGGGGCACAATGATCCCGGACCCATTGTGCATCATACTAGTGTTTCTCTAGCGTCCTACGGCACTTGAAGCATGCATGCTGTGTCTGTTTAAATTGTGTAGCTCTATACGTGTTGGGGTCCTAAGTCCTAACGCGAATAGCATAATTTATGTTTTAAGCCTCTATCGTTAAAACCCGCGTCATAAATTTCCACTTTGCCCTCCCTTTCCACTAACCCATAAGTCATTATAACAAACTCATTTCAACATGGGTTTCAGGGTTTCTTGAAAAACTTCTTGAAACTGCAATGGTCCGAGGTTTAAATGCCGAAAATGAAGGCCAAAGACCGCGACAGCACAGCAAAATTTTTCTCGGAGTTCTTTGCTGTAACTCCACCAGTTAGGGTTGGGGCGGATCAAGCCCCAGCCTCAAACAAATTTTTGTGCATATAAAAGCCCGAAAATGCAAATTTCGTTTAGTTTCACTCTACGATAGCACAATGCGCTGAAAACTGCATGAGCACACCGTAGATTCGTTCAGGATTGCATATTTCGTGAGTAGAACTGCACACTGAAAAGTTTTGATAGATTTTTGGCCGACTGTAAAATTAGCTAAGCTTAAAGATCTGCCCTGTAGTACGACCTGTCTGTCTGTCGTCTGTCTGGCCGTCTGCAGGCCTAACGGGTGTATTGTGGTTAAACGGTGAGATACGGCCTAATTGTTATTGATCACTAGTAAAAAGTCGCATATTGCCCTTCAGATGGCACAAAAATAATTGACTTTAAATTACCTTAAAGGTCAGTGCGCGCTGTTATGACTAAACGGTTCGTCGTATCTCAGAAACGGTAGGAGATAGAGCCAAGGAGTTGCCATTAATCACTAACGGACGTTCACATTTTGCTGCAGCCTTCGGACACCGGCATACGGTCAGCCCACCCTAGCGACATCTGGGCTTCTTCTAACCGTGAAAACGGTATGGGCCTGAATGGCGTCGATTCGTCGTCGTCGCTTAGACTATGTTAATTCTCTTTTTTCAGCATCACTAAGAAAAATATCAACCGTCTTCAGCGCGTCCAAAACACACTTGCTAGAGTCGTTGCCAGTCACGCTCTCCCTCGTGGTACTCACTCATTTAATATTCTCCAGGATCTGCATTGGCTCCCAATTGATCAGCACATTGAATTCAAACTTGCCATGTCGTTCAACATTCTCAACTCCTCTCAGTCATGCTTATCTAGGCCTATGTTCTCTGCTCAATTATCATACTCCTACACGTTCTCTGCGTTCTGCCAACACCAATCTGCTGTAGGTTCTACGTGTCCGCACAACCTTTGCCTCCCGCGGTTTTAGCATTGCAGCCCCCACAATCTGAAACTCACTACCCTCTAGCATCCGCAGGTCTACCTCGGCAGACACTTTCCGTTGCCTCCTTAAAACTCACTGCTTCCAGCGGCCTACTGCTCCCCTAGCGGCTCAGCCAAGTGCCTCAGATTCGGCCACTATAACTGACATTGTGCACTTAAAAATATGCACCGTCTCTACTTACTTACTTACTTACTTACTTAATGACGGCTAGCGATGCAAAAGGCGAGACCCCGTATACGAAACACTGCAGCGCTGCAGATCCAGAGAGTATAGACCTCTAAGTCGCTGACAGCTGGCCGTCAGCCGCGAAAATTTTGCTAAGCGGCCGCTTCCGCAGCAATCGCAGTTTAGCCGCGAATAAGGCGCGAAAATGCCGTTAGCCAAGAAAAATTTTTTTACTATCAATCTGTGTGAACACTGAAAAACCACAAAGCGACATAAAAGTTAGACTACCACTGCAGTATAGGCCTAAACGGCATCCATGTGCCAGTGTTTGTCAATTATAATGAGATACAGTTACCGGACAGGATACGGTAGTTCTGATTTATCGATGATGTAGACTGTCAAAATGTCACAGTAACTATTCTTTGCACGTTTTTTCGGCCACGGCTGTTCTTAGTTAGTGTAGTCAAATCAGTGCAAATGACGACCAAAAATTGCATACCAAGTGATCAGTCTTAGTAATGAATTCTCTGTCAAGCAGACAAATATTTTTCGTAGCAAAATCATTCATGAATTATCGTGCGACGCATGCAGTAAAACTGCACTTATTGTAGCGTAAATTGCCTTACAATTTATGCGACTTCCTATTAGTGATCAATAGCAACCTATGTCTTATTTGCATTGTTTAGCCACAGTACATCCGTGACAGACGGACGGACAGACGGACGACAACTCATGCCAATAGCTCGACCGTTACTTAAGTACGGTCGGCTAAAAATCATCGACCTTGGATGACCTGCAAGGTCAGTGACAACCAGTACGGTCGGCCCCACTCTAGCGACAGCTGGGCTTTTTGTTTAAAAGTTGGCGCCTGTCGACTTCATGCTGCGATCTGCCGATCACGATGTCGCGTGCATGACAACAGTGCCAATGTATAGGCCTAGACAGAGGCGCTGTACAAGTATGGCGTTCTCATCGTTGGAGTAGCCTAGTCGAGAGTCGAGACGTGAAAAAAGACACAAGTGCTAGGCCATTATATACTGGCATCAAGTATTCCGCTGACATAACAGACAATATATTAAGTTGTCACGTCTGGCAGACACGCTATAGTCTACACGTCGCATCGACAGTAATGTTCTGCGTCACGCTAAGCTGAGAGGAGAAGGGGTATTTGCAAAGGGGTATTTAATGTCTTGAACAGAGGTAGGCCTGTGACAGTCAGGATCGTGATGGTGCTTTTATTTCGCTTCAATAGCACTGAAAGACGAATAAACACGTTGAAGGACGACGAAAGCCCGAACAAATGGCGTTATTGAGGAAGGGTCTAAAGCCATTAAGCTAGGTGAACAATTTTAAGGTCTACGGGTTCAAAGGGTATAGCTCTTCATGAGAAATCCATTTCTACGCTACGGGCATCATCTGCCATATATGCGATCACGTACACATAGTGTTACCTGCCATCCGACACAGGTGAACGTGCCCCTCTCTCAACCCTAGGCAGACAGACATGTACCCAAAAGAATGGAAGGCTGAGTATTCAGTATTGTTGTTTGATTATATGCCCAGATGGTATAATAATACTTTCCTCAGACAGTCACCCATCCAGGAAGTAAGTAACCACATGATAGCGACCCGACCGGAAGTCGAACCAACGATATGGCAATAAACTAACCTTACACTACCAAACCATCTAATATAACGAAAGACAGCTTATTTTCGTTAGTTATTTTTGTTATTTTTGGAACAAAACGCTGGCTTGACTGCAAACCTAATATCTTTTGCAGATAGAGCAAAATAGCATATATTTACCCGGTCTTTAGGCTACTTGCCTTTTGCAACCGATAGGATAAGTGCTCTCCTGCTGTCATGGTGCGTACAGGTCGACATGATAATCGTCTGTTTCGCTACACACTTAATTAACTTGACCTTGTTGTTTGTTGATATAACAAGTCTTGTCTCACGCTCTGGTAGACTGGTACTGCTTATGTTTTCACACCGTCTTTTTAAGCAATGCCGCATTGTAATATACTCAGTCGTTTCAGTGCACACCATGACACAGCAGAAGTGAAGTGATCATTGTGTAACGAATACAACCGGTTGACATTCGGGAAATGTTTTGTCATTGGCATTGGTATTCAAGGTCATGTGACCTTGACCGCAACGCCTCAGGCTGGTTTTAGCCTTTGCATCGATTCGCGATTTTCTTCAACAACATTGTTTGATTAGCCTGAATTTTCTGCAGAAATTAGAATATTTCACGAGCAGCGCAATTAATTTTATTTAGGCCTACATGCACATTGCAGATAGGCTACACAAATTAATTTGCGCTCATTGTCGCTTAAATAATGGTACTTGTGTGACTTACGCACATACCATTGTAACACAATGCGATATTATTCTGACTGAGCAAACTACGGGGTAGCAAAATAACCCTAATTGGCCTTGGTTTTGGCACTCCAGGCCATTCAGCCTTTTAAACGTTAGTCTGCATTATATGACCATAAATTAACCTATTTCTAATAGGCCTATAGTCTGGCAAACACCAGAAAAAGTGCGAATTGTGCAGTGCTCAACTATTAGTCGACTAGTCGAAACGGTGGAAACATTTAAAATTGACTAGTAAAATAGTTACTAATAGCAGCACGACTATCTACATTTAGCTTGAATATCAACTGATTAGGTATTTATTTTAACTGTAAACATTATCACGGAGTGGACATGTTAATAAGAAATTGCATCCGGTTTCACTATTTCGTATTGTCTCTGTCGTATTTTCAGAAGTTGCTGGTCTAAAAAGTTAACAAAAAGCCCAGCTGTCGCTAGGGTGGGCCGAACGAACCGCCCATATCCGAAAGCCAGCGTCCAATTTCCGGTCGCGGAAAGAAAGCTGCAGACTGCAGAGTGAGTACATGCAATTTCATGTAGAACATACGCTACGGTTTCGCTACTGAATATCGATACTTTAATTTGGCGCACGTGCATGGGTGATTGGCTGCAAACAGCAACTTTGCATTCAAAATCGCAGCCAAACCGCTGCAGATAAGAACGTGGTAACTATTGACATCCTATAAAAATTCGTCATCGTTTTATCCAACGGTAACATCGCTGACCCCGCCCCTCCCTCTTACAACGTACCGTTTAGCCACAATACCGTACAGTTGGCATAACAGAGTGCGTAAAGACCCTTAAAATCACCCAGGTCGATGATTTTCGTGTCAATTAAAAAGGGCTTGTACGACTTTTTACGTCGTTTTATACGTCAATAACAACTTTGGCCCTATTTTTCACTGTTTGGGGATTACGGCAATTTATCGGTCAAAAACGCAATTTTTTACCCCCACTTTTTTCAATCTCAAATTTAAAGATGTTTTGCTGGCACCAGATCGTCGAATCGGGCTGTTTTTCGTTTGACCAAAAAAAAGCCAAAATGCTATTTATCCGGCTGCCGGATAATTTATAGTCACCGCGGTAGGTATACGCAGAAATGTGGTCCTTGAAGAGAAGACGGTCCTCGACCTTTGGCTTTGGCCTTGGCCTTGGCCTCTAGCTATGGCCTCTAGTAACTTGTAATGAAGTTGATCGGTGCAATGAGTTTATGTTATTTGTATGATATTCGGTGGCTTGGTGGCTCAGCGGTTAGGGCGTTGGATGCGAGACCGAAAGGTCCACGGTTCAATTCCCAGCCGGTAATAGCAACTCTGAGCAAGTTGTTCACATTATACAGTGTGCATGTGTAGGTGCAAGTGATTTATAGGGTGTTTATACGATCCAGCAAACGTCCAGCATTAGCACATGTATTTTGAATACATTTGCTGGAAGTTTGCTAGACGTTTGCTGGATCATGTAAACACCCTATTAGTGGTCAGTGTCGAATCGTATCTTTCAGGTTATAGTTGGATTCTCACTGCCGGTCATTTGTAAGCAACCTTCAGCAAGTTGCTAACTTGCTATGTGGTCAGGCCAACTCAGCCTCCTACTCTCCGTGGGATGGGAAATGAGTATTAGCTTACAAGCTACAGGGTTAAGGCGAAGTGTGGCTGATTGGGGCGGTGCTATGTCTGCTTGCTGCAAACCGCGGGTCCAGTTATTTTCTGATGCGGGCAATGGATGGCCGCATATATTGCGCTGCGGTATCATTAGCTCATGCCAATCAACTGCCACTTCCGAGATTGTAAAGCGCTTTTGTCCACGAGTTCGTCTTATGTAAACGCGATATAGCAAGTACCGTAATTTTTTACCCTTTATATTTGCTTTGTTTTGTCACCATGACTGTGCAGGATGAAGTATAGCCTACCTAGGTTTAAATCTGCATTTTTGCTAGTCTTGTAGTATAGCTAGTCTGAAATGTTGAAACTATGTTTGTTTGAGCACTTTCAAGGTTTACTACTGATTGAAGAAGATTAAGCCGGCTTTTGATGCGCAGTATAAAATTGTCGTACTTATTTTATTTATTAACTTACTTGCTTACTTAGTGGTTTTAGTCTTGGTCTTGGCCTTGGCATTGGCCTCGAAGATCACCAAGGCTTTTAAACTGGCCTTGGTATCGAAAATGTTGGCTTCGAACTTATCCGTGGATATAATGATTCCACGAATTGTCGAAGTAAGACCATATAGCATTGGCTACGCCACTGGCAAGGTGCGGCAGTCACACAAAGAATTGGCCGTATCGCTGCAGCAGCTTTTGTCTAGTCGCCGGCGGCGTTAAACATGTACGTATAGGGTCGGGGGCGCTGAAAATGCAGGACCGGAAATGCAAGACTAAAAATGACAGACTTGAAAATGGCGTAGCCTAATATTGTTTTGAAGACAGGCTTACTGCTAGAACTGCGTTGCCGGTAACACGTTGGAGAGCACAGTTTGACCCTATTGAAACGTGCTTACTTCTAGACTGTAATAAACGATGTGCAGTGTGAAACAGCATGGGATGAATATGCGAAGACAAAGTATGCCACGCTCGATTGGAGTGACAATATGGACGGTTATAACACTCCAGGAGAAATTGGCCTAGGCTTATAGGTCATGAATTAACGAGCGGTGTAAAGGCGTCGATTAGTCTGACAGGCCTACTTAATTTAAACGTATGTAAGACGTACGAAAGTGCTTACTGCACGATTCCGAAAGGTCCCGGTTATATGTATGTGTCCGAGAATAACCTGTGTAGAAAAGTGAAGAAAAGAGGAACCCTGATATACCTTGTGCCAGTCCGTCAATTTTCAGCCCTGCACTTTCGTCCGACATTTTCCAGTCTTGCATTTTCAGGCGACCCCGTACGGTCTACTCCGGACGAGTCGCTTATGGCGTGAATATAATATACCCTTAGATAGGTCTACTATTATAGTACCCCTCCCCCGTCTCGATGACTGTATATCGGCGTCACGCGCAAGGCAAATGTTATGTGGACGACACACGTACGGTACGTATACACACGCTCAGTTGAGAACATGCATCGTTAGCTTTTATGACCGTCGCTGCATGTACCTGTTAGAGTGGTTCGGAAATCGTCTCGTGACTCTGTCTAGTTGCCGATATGCTTCGATAAAGTTTGCGTCTATCGTTCGCGACGTCTGTCTAGGTAAAATAATGTGTTTCTCGTGGTTATGATTAGACTTTTTGATAAAAGCACGCCGTCATGGGTGCTTTTTTCGCAGAAATGTTAGTAGAAGTTTTTTTGCTTTCTCCCTCCCCTCCCGACCGACTCCTGTTTAATGCACCATATTTTAAGCGTCTATCCAAGACCGAGGCGAAACGTCACGGCAGAAAAGACCGCTAGGTTTTTCGATCTATACAAAACTGAATGTCATTACTGTATCAGAGCATTGTAACGTAACCATAGTATCAGTTGAATATAGCCAACCCCCCACTGAGGGTCAAAGTTCACTTTTTCAAAAGTCCACAAACTAGGTCATTGCCACCCTTTGCTCTAAACTGCATATAATTAATTTATTTACTTAATGTTTCAAAATGTGTACCTTGTACGCTGCAGTACAAGTTACAACTAAGCTTATATTGTGACCGTCGAGCAAAGCTCTGACGTACATGCCTAGACATTAGCAGCTGCTGTGAAATAGGCTACGGGAACACGAAATTTGACCACCGACTAATACCCCGTTTACACGATGAAGCAAACAAGAAGCAAACTTAGAGCACACGTCGTGCACGTGTATTTTGAATACGTTTGCTTCATGTTTGCTTCATCGTGTAAGCAGGGTATAATTGACCGCGAAGACAATAACCCGCCGCCTAACAGTTTACAGTTGCGTACTGCCTGTTTGCACGGCAACGTTGCCAAGTGTGTATTTATGGGGTGTTTACACGATCGAGCAAACATCGAGCAGCTAGCTCGACGTTCTATGGTAATTAGTATGCAAATTAAAAAGGCGGGCTGGTTGTAGGTCTAATTGGAAGGCCTATATAACAAGTGATCAGCTCTGGGCTAAGAGCCTAAGCCTGGGCCTACATTTGGGCCACAGGGCGGGGTTCCAGTAGGCCTGCTTGAGCCAGCTCGACGTTTGCTCGATCGTGTAAACACCCTATAATTGTGACAGTTCTTTTTAGCGCAGATGGCGTTTATATTGTCAAAACGTGGGAAAGTTTTGCAGAAAATGGACATGTTCATGTTAATAACTGTTGACGTCGCTATAAAGCGTAAAAAATTTCTGTGCTTTCAGTTGCAACCGGCAAAAAATTAGGGACGGAGGCGGCGGAAATATTGTTTAATATTTATATTTATTGATACGCTAAATAATACTCAAAGCAAAGACAGGGCCTATTGCAACGACGATTTCTTTATGTCTGATACAAGAATATGTTTACATGATTTGGCGGTCAGTTGTCGGCGTGAGTGGGTGTCAAATGGCGGTCAAAATAATGCCTTGGACCCTAAAATACTGATGTAAAACAAAATTAAATAAATCGGTTTGAAAAAATTAAAAGCGACGGTAAAACGGACAAAGTGACATTAAGTTAATGAGCAAACCGACAATGCCAATTTACTTACAATGCGATATTAATGTATAACATAATTATACACTCTGTCTCAATAAAAACGTGCCGCTTTCATTTTAGGAATAACTCCGTGCAATATTGGCCGATTTTGATAATTTTTGGCACACAGCATCATGAAGAAACTTGACGTAAACGAGGTACTTTAGCCCACCTCACTTTACTATTGTTGCTACACTACCTTGTGAAATGCAGAAGTCGTAGTTTGGCCGTATATAACGACGAATTCATGCTGGGGAGCACACGCGTCAGCTCAAAAAATCACCGAGATCACAAAATCATTGAAAAACCTGTTACATATTTTACGTTAGTCGTGTTCATTTTAAAATCCTACGTCGACAAACTGAAATGACGCATCAACAGTGAGTGAACCGGTCTGGGTCGCGAGTTATTGAAAGTGCTGTTGGCGAGTCGCGTCAACGTCCACCGCTTGCGTTCGTGCTGGAGGAGACATTTTAAGCATGCGCAGCAATAAAAATGACGTGATGTAACACGTAAAACTTTCTGAGAGATAATACCTGTTACTCCTGCTTGTCGCTGTTCGGTTAATCATTTCGGAGCCGACGCATGCGCTACCCAGTATGAGTTTAGTGCTGTGAACGGCCTAACTAAAACTTTTACATTTCACAAGGTAGTGTAGCAACAGTACTGAGGTGAGGTGGATAAAACTGTAATCATTTACGTTATGTTTTTTATAATGTTGCGTGCCAAAAATTAGCAACATCGGCCAATGTTTCACGAAGTTATTTAAAAAATAAAAGTGGCACGTTTTTTTATTGAGACTCGGTATATAGGTCTGATTGTTTTAAGTAAATGTGATCACAGGCGCGCGGTAGCGCAGACCTGTGTTAACGGCGACAAGCTAAGTAAAGGGAGAATGGCAAAATTCGACCCCTCGCAGATCCGAGACCCCGCAACCGATCGACAAAAATTTGAAACAGGTGATTACGTCCGCGAGGCGACCCCCTGTGCAAAATTTCGAGCAAATCCGTCTATTGAAGGCTTCTCGGCAAAGGGGTGATGTATAACGGAAATTTTTCTTATTCAAATATACCATTTTCTAATGACCGGTTTAAAGGTCAGACCGGTAGGCGGATTTTTACGTGCGATGGCTTAAACGACGCGGTCTCACTCAAGGGTGTGCCTTTTTCGGAGTAGAAAATTCAAAGTTAATATCTAACCTCTGAAAAATCCCCCTAAAGTCGAAAATTGGGCCAAAAAACGGACTAAAATTTTTGTCCAAAAACACTCCTGCATAAAATTATCACCTATAAATGGCCCTTAATTGTCGTCGTAGGCCCATAAAAGTTGTATAGTGAAGAGACAATATGGTCACGAAAATTCCAAATATGTGGTTATATTTGACCCCTGGCTACAGGTCACGTGACACGGCGCCTATGCAGTGAACGTTTTAGCCTTCAAAAACACGCCCCTGTATAAAAATTTTACCTACAAACGGCTCTTCATCGTCATCGTAGCCCCATAGAAGTTGTATAGTGAACAGTCAATATGGCATCGGGAATTCCAGATATGTAGTCATTTTTGACCCCCACCTACAGTAGGCGGTAGGCGGTTATTATAAAAGTCTGTAACTTCGTCATTTTTTAACAGAATCACATTTTACTCCGCAGTTAGATGGACAAGGATTTAGTAAATAAATCTGTAAAATTTCAAGTTAAAATTCCAAACGGTTGCTGAGAAAACAGCGAAAAACTTTAGGGGTCCACTTTTTTGCCGCACTCTGTAGTCCGGGCATAAAACCCGGGGCTTACTGTATAATGACGCCGTGATCTTGAACTTTGATGTTTGACCTTGGCGGCGAGTGAACACCCCAAGTTAATGCATTTCGCAAATTTTGCACTTTTGATTAAAGTCACTGTTGTGGCAAAAGTTACAGATAAACGTTGAAAAGTATCACATCATACGACAAGGCCGACGTTGTACCTTCAATTCTAAAAACCAGAATGTGGTTTCAATGACATTTTTAGCATTCGTTACTCAGTTTTCGAATCACTGGTAAGGTCAGACAGAAATAGTTCAGTTCTTAATTTAATTTCAGTTTGTGTTTTTATACAGTTCACTCCATGCTAATAGTTTTTTTACGCGCGACAGTAGATGATAAGCGCGTCATAGCAATCGGAAGGTCCGTGTGTCCGTGTGTCCATCACACTGCTGTATTGTGTCAAAACGCGTAGACTGTAGGATGACAATATCTTCACTGTGGCTGCAACAATGACTCTAGTTTTATGTGGTAAAACTTCGTGCCACTGCAGGGGTGAAGTGAAGAAGTTTCTCTCGAAGAGTCAAAGAGAGGTACCCCCGAGAAGTCGTTATTTTACCGCTATCGACTTGTCTGGCATGAAAATGGTTGCACGTAGGGGCACGAACCTATGACTTATTATAACAAGCACTGGTGACAAGCTATAGTACGTTAGCTTGGCACCGCGAGTCATTTGCAAGCAATCTTGAGCAAGTTGCTAACCTACTGTCTGTTCAGCTTAATTCAGCCTCCTACCCTAAGTGTGACGAAAAATGAGTAATTAGCTTACAGACTACGGGGTGAAGGTCTGTAGTTACTGATTAGGGCAGTAGTATGTCTGCCGGCTGCTCTGCTGGTTCACTTGTTTGCTGGCGCGCTGTCACTTTCTCAGACTGTAAAGCGCTCCTGGCGATGAGTTTGACTGTACATGTAGCGCATGTAGCAGCGCCGTAGCAAGTAGATGACCTTTACCTTTTACCCCTCCAGGACTGAACCCTGGCGCCGCCATTGGCAGTCGGTCGCTAATGTGACAGTCAGTTGTGTTGTCATATGCTCGTCACCGTTATGTTGACCGTTTCGTCTGGACTCGATGAGCTGCGTTTTGCCTACGGCTGAATGAACGAGTGTGAACGAGTAGCCTATCTATTCATTGTCGGAAGAGAAGACGAGGCCAAAAAGCGTTGTCTCTGGTCGCGCGCGGGCAAGCCATCAAAAGACAGTGTATTGCTGTTTTGTGTTTGCCCATGCTTGTGTAGCGAGCCAAGTGCCGCTTAATTGCTGCCATATATGCACATACTCGTTGCAATATGACTGGAATGGCTAATATAACACCGGCACGCTAAGTTCAAAACTATTCACAAGCCATCAGAGTGAGTTACGTCGCTCTCAGAATGATGTATGTGTCTTACGCCGGCCGAATAAAAGCCTGCACTGCAGAGGCGTACGTAACAGGAACCTAGGGCGCTTAGGCCTCACCGGAGATAACGTCTCAAAGCAAAACCGGAAGCGAACAGAGATCTCAAACATCTTCCGAGAATGGCGAATAATAGGCCCAAATACGGTGTCAATTTTTCCAGTACGTGGTAACTGCAATCACTTCAAAAGTTTATCTCTTCGGCCAGTGGCCTTAACCCCTAAATAATATTTCGTCTAAATCTGTTCATAACTGTTCGACTTACTACAGTCCACTAAAATCCAGTTCACTGGGGGCAGTAAGTGAGCATACGTTTACGTTGAACGATAGCTAGTAAATGTTTGTTCTGTTTTCGTTTCAGAACAGATTTCTGAACCCTGAAGTAGGCCTACAGCATCTACACTGTGCGGTGGTCGACTACTACATGTAGGCCTATAGTCTTTACCATGGAGCGGCTGCTAAAGACATTATGGACTGAAATGAAAAGATCTCAGTAGTTAGAATGACAATGTTACTGTCCGATATGCCATTTCGTCGAGCCAGTGACCCGTTTACGGGTCAAGCTGGCCAACGGGTCGGATTAACCCCGACAATACAACCAATCAGACAAACCCGACTCTCTAGCGCATCGACCAATCAGCACCGACGGTGTGAAGGTGTCGTAACGTCACGCGGAACGTCATTTCCACTGCGCGAGAGCATACGACACGATCCCGTGGATCAGAGGCGCCGTCTGAAATCAGAGATAGGTCAGGGCATCGAATACTGGTCCAGGATCAACGGTTCACAATCCAGAGACAACCGAACACTAGTGACGACACCCAGACGCTCAGAGTCGCTCAGAACAGACTATGACTACACGCCACCCTGGCAGAATGAACAACGCTGGCAGCAGATCGTAAGTAGCTATATACAGTGTATATATACAGAAAACATGTCGGCGTCCAGTGCCGGCATGTTATGCGACCGTCCATCCTAATTGCCCAGAGTTTCAGGCGTTGATAGTAAATCAGTGTCGCGATAGCGCAAGTAACTTACATCGTGATTTCATTGACATTTATGACGTCCGGTGACCTTGATCTTTGATTTTTAAAACTAAACATTGGCATATCGGTGACTACTGCGCTGGGAAACGTTTACGTCAATTTTGATTTCCCTAATCCCTACAACATTTTATCATTGAGTCACCAGTCTATGGCTTCATACAAGACGGGACAGACGGACAAACAGACGGGCAAGACGCGTATTTCGGCTTATAAGACGGCCGCATAATGAATTGCAGTCACGAGGTCGGCACAAAGGTGCGGTGCGACAAGCACAAATTTAAATTTGTACCTGATTGTGGGGTAGACTACGCACAACACAAGTAAGACTAACAGACCCCAACCGCGGCCTGCTAGAATGCCCTGGCATGGATTGGAATAGCGTGTTAGTTTGCGCTCGGAGAATAATAGGAAATTTGGCGCCGATGGTCACGCCGAAAAATTCACAGAATGAGCGACTGTAGCCTGTACTCGCACCCGCTGCAGTAAAGCACTATGTCGTACGTCCGAGCAAAGCGATTTCTTTCTTCGCACATGTATAGGGGTCCAGGCTAACGTGGTTACAGTGTCAGTCGGTGCGTGTGTACATTCGATGTGTCCACATTCGTTTGATGTTCGCTGATCATGCAGCTAACGTCTATAAATTAAATAGATAAAGATAAAAGGTAAAAGATAAATGTAAAAGTCGGAATATATCTCTTTAGAAGATTTAAGATTTAACCCCGTCACTAAACGGGGCTCATTAAACGCCGGGTCTTTAATACAAGCCGAAAGGAACGAAAAAGTTCTTAAAAGAATACAAAAGAAAATAATGCCCGCGAGGAGTACGTTAGATTTCTTCACAGTCTAATAATATTTCTTGTGCTAGGTATTATGACCTCTGTTAGAGGTGTGATATTAAGGATCTTTGATGATCAAGGTAATAAAATGTCATTTGAACAGAATTTTGCTAATGTTTTTTAATTGATGCATTGTACACTGTTGTGCCGTTGTGGAATGTGAAATTTGGTCTATTTGTCCGCATTTATTTTGTTGTTAATTAGGCCTATTCATTTCGTTGAGTTTTGCGTCTGCTGTAGACTTACGGTACCAATTCTGAAATGGACAACTACCAACGCATCGAAGAATGGCTGGCAAACTCCGTCAACCTAACCGATCAGATGACGCAACAACTATCCGATTATCATGGTGACGTCATCAGTAGTGATCACGTGACACGACCGCAGAATCACTTCCAAGGTACGCTAACATTACGCTAACATTAGTTCTGTGTAGTTCTCAGAACGTGTAGGCCTACTCGGGTACCTGAATACTGACCAGGTGTTTTTATTAGCCTACACGTTTGCTGTCCACTGAACAGAGCTATTATGGCTGCGAATTTGGTGCAGTCTACAACACATATAAGTAATTTAGTGCAAATCTGCATGCAAACTGCAATGTAATATGGCTGTACAAGAGTAACAAGACATTGCTAATTCGCTATCTAAATTTAGCATAACATGAGGTTTACATGTGGCCTACTTACTGATTAGCCGAGTGAGTACTGACTAGAGTAGTATGTCAGTCGTCTGATGTAGGGCCTAATGTGTCATTTTTACGCGCGACAGCATATTAATATGCATTATGCTATAAAGCATATACTATCGCAGTTCCGTCTGTCGGTCGTCTGTCACGCGGCCGGGAGGAAATCCAAGTGCGTTTTTCCTGTCGGCAGCCGAGCTTTCCCGGTTGTCAATCTACAGACCTGCGGCCGCAGTATCACACGACGTCTGCTAAGTCTGTCTGCATTTTGCCAGCGGCTCAAAACGCATCTCGTTCATTCATTAGACCTATGACTTTTTTCAAAATCTGCTACGCTATTATTAATGTAGGCGACTCAGCTAATGACGTTGTAATGCACAAATGGTCTTCTACGATGTAATGGAACACTGTAAATTTTGGATATCATATGATACGTGTCTTTGTGAAGTCATCTCGTGGACCTAACTGTTTCACTAATACTGATACGAACTAATCCAACTAGCTAGCGGGTGAATGGAACAGTATAATAATTGGTGCTACTTTTGATTGACTGATTGATGCGTACGGTGTTGTGTGTTAGAACACGGCAGAGCGGAGGCAGAGAGGCGAGTGCGACGGCGGCTACCGGTCGCCAATGGCAGCCGCGCGCTGCCAGCAGCTCATGACCGGTCAAGCGAGTGCTCGTCATCAACCCTAGCAGCGGCACCGGGAGCCATTCACTGGACCGACGTCACTCACAGCTCAGACAGTTGGAGCTCAGAGTCTCTCGGTATAACGGCTGGCAGCGGGTCAGACTCCACTGACTTCACCCCGGGTGAGTTCCACGACTACCTGCCTCGCCGTCGCCACCCACCCAGACCTGCTTCCAACGGCTCGTCGGCTGGCACTCTTCACGCGGCGGGAGGTGGTCCTTACGTGGCACGGATCACCGTTACCGCTCCGACCGATCGTTCTGAGGCGGACACGCTGGTCGTGCCTCTGGTCCGGCAAGGCAGTGTCGTTTCACCCGTCGTCCTCAGCAACCACCGCGAGCCTTCCGCCACGCTTTCCAAGACAGTGAGGAAAAATGACCGCTGGAACAATTCTCCGATCTCAGCCGCCGAAGCGATGGAACCTCGTGACGCTTCTGCAGTGCAAAGAAAGACCAGCCGCCAAGTTTCTGTCGGATATCCGACAAACCTGGAAGATAACTCTGTCTCCTCGACGTCGCCGATTCGGAGCTGGGTAAACCGTAACGAAGTGGTCGAGTTAATTGCGCAACCACCAGAGTTTGATGCATCTCCAACCAAGATGAACTCTCGATCGACGTCGAAACATCTACAGCCAATGACAAACGGCGGTCATCCGTTCACTTTACCGGTAACTGAACGTATAAACCGGCACCCGAAACCGTTGCAAATCACGCACAGCGAGTTACCGACGCCGCAGAAATATGATGTTAATTTGTCCTCGAAATATCCGCCAAAACCAAAGAACGACGGTACTGCTGGGCTTGTTGACAAGAACTACTGGCTGAGCTTGAATTCCGCTGCTGAGCGGGAAGCATCTGAACAAAGAATTGGCATGCGAGCCAAGCACGCGAAGACGAAGGCGGACTATCAGCAGACAACCAGTCGTAGCAGCGGCGTAGTGGATCGTGTTGTCGAGGGACGTGGTAAACCGATGTATGGAGAAGACGAGGTTTTGATGACTAACGACGCAGGACGTCGTCAGAGTTTGCCGGGGAAGCGGAGCGAGGTCGTTCCACGCCGAGCGTCGACTGGTGACCCCATCATCAGAGACGCGGCGTTTCATCGATCTCGTGATTCTGGCGCTACGAACGCTTGGAAACAAGTCGGCGCTAGTGCAGTTTGTGCACCAGACATCGGTGATGTACCTAGCCAAGTATTTCGCCGGACAGACCCAAAAGCAACAGCAACGCCAGTAAACATAAAAGATACTGGGATGGGCGCCTCCAGAACTTTGGAACCATCTGCGGAAGAAGACCGACGCCGTAAAGACAAAAAGAACCAGATGAAGCGCTACTGTCTGGAACAATTGGCTATGCCTTCGAGTTCGACGCCGGAACTGGCAAATCGACGTCGTAATAAGTTGCAGCGGAAAGCTGCCAACAGAACACCGAGCAGTCAGGACGGTGCTCGTACTCTGAAGTTCAGCTCGGCATTGATCAATGCCCCTACAT
>Ga0056128_1004798_pt1 | contig 16964 bp, 9 predicted proteins | sample WorMetLIZISLAND2_FD_71113 | JGI IMG/M metagenome (GOLD analysis project Ga0056128, IMG submission 71113) | Marine gutless worms symbiont microbial communities from Max Planck institute for Marine Microbiology, Germany - Olavius geniculatus... ... | reverse complement strand
CCTTTATTGTGTGACCACATTACCTAGCAAAACAAACACTGTCAAATCTACAGTGGTCTCGGAGAACAGGCAACACATAAAGATATCAATTTCGTAGCATAAAATAGTTAAGCTTACTTGCTTATTCGCAGTAGTGCCTTGTGACGTCATTGAACCTCACATGTGGCCTCCAAATAGTCCTGATCTTAATCCCGTGGATTACGCTATTTGGGGTGCTCTTCAGCAACGAGACTACCACCAACGACAGTTCAAGACGGTGGAAGAACTGAAGCGAGCGATAGTCACCGAGTGGCAAAAACTCTTACAGCGTTTCATTGATAACAGTATCAATGAATGGCGTCGGCGTCTTGAAGCTGTTATCAAGAATGGCGGCGGACACATCGAGCACTGCAACTTAGCTTGAGCAGCCGCACATCATTTTAATATTATCGACAAATAAGTTTAGTCAATAAAACAAAACACTGAACACCGATATTAGCAGTAGTGTTTGTTTTGCTAGGTAATGTGGTCACACAATAAAGGTGCGGTGGGCGGAAGAACTTCACGCTTACGCGCCATAAATTTCTGCGCGTAACAGTGAAAGAATGGTTAAAATCGGTGCTGAATTACCGAAGTTATCCTAACAATAAAACTGGGTATCCGTTTTTTGGACCACCCTATAAGTACACAAACTTGCTTTCGGCCGAGACTGCGCTCTAGGCTGTCCTAGCTTACGACGCTTTTTCAGATCCGCTGTAGTCTGCAGGAGAGAAGAATATGTCCTTTTCTGACTGGGTTCCTCCATCAACGCCTTCACGTCTCAAACTCAGTACCTCGATTGACGCATTTCTTTTTTTTACAAATTAAGCCTGCTTGTTATGCCCGTTCATCTTCTTTGTAGTCGGCCTAAGCCTTTGACACGTTTTCTCGACGTGCGTCCGACTAGAGTGTTTTGCCAGATATTCTCCGTCATTTTTTTCGCAATAATATTATATTATAACGAGAAATAGGTCTCAGAAAACCGGCCGCTTTAGTACTACACGTGTAACCTATAAGTCTTTTAAGAGCCTACGTGGATCCAGTAGCCTAGTGTTCGTCCGTCGTGATTCTAGGAATCGCATGACATGATTTTCACGGCTGCGCTGCTGCTGCACAAAGCATGGTTTACAGGCTGATCGTTAACGACATATCCCACGTGGTCGCGTGCCCAGCGTTCACTGTTATATACCGAGGTCTGTGTCTGTGAGAGCTTTTGATGGCAAGCACCTATAGGCACGAGTCCGTGGGGCGATCGTTCATGGCCAAAACGTGATGGGGCGACGCCCCCACATGCGTTTCATTCCTGAATATTTTTGCAACCGTCGAATGAGCCAACTGATTAGTTGCATTTCGTCGGGTGTATAGGCCTTACTGCAAACTAATGCAAGTCGTCATTTCTATGGCACTAGGGCCTATGCATCCAAACGGCGCAGTAAAGATGCAAATGCAAATGCAAGCCCGCCCGCCAAACTGGATATAAGCCTATAGCAATAGTTTGTTTTACTTATTGGGGTGTTTACACGATCCAGCAAACGTAGAGCAAACTTCCAGCAAATGTATTCAAAATACACGTGCTAATGCTGGACGTTTGCTGGATCGTGTAAACACTCTATAAAAACTCAAAATTTCGTATTAAAAGTAGGAGAGAAAAACAGGGAGGAAAGGGTTTTAAAGAAAGGAGATATCCCCCACAGTAATATATAACAGCGACGTAAGGGCTGGAAATGTATGGCTGGGGCAGAAAGTTGTAATTTTCCGACAGACAGCAGCAAAATCTCCTATCGATGATATGAGTGCACAAAATGTTAATTTTGCTCTTACATTCCCCCCACAAATTTGGAGATTACCAGCACCAAATTTGGTAGGCCTATTTTTAGAGAAAAATTTGTCGACAGGAAGGTTTATCGACCAGCTAAAATTTTGGGGAAGCAATTACTCCCCCCATCAGCTGCCACGCCGCCAGTGATGGTGGAGGCCGGGGGCGATCTGTTTCGCAAACGAGATTGCATGCATAAAACTATTGTAACATATTAGGTCTATAGGCCTAAACCAACGTCGTATACATACGGCTCCACAGTCAACGTCTCTCGTTCATAGTTTGAGGTGCGCGGTGAAATTAAGTGGCCTGCCCTATACCACCCAGCACGATTAGGCGCCTTGCCTTGCCGCTAATCAAATAGCCTACTGCGGCTATAGGGGCGGATTAACTTAAGACGATCAAGCGCTGCATGACGATCGAAGGCTTTTGGCTCGAGGACTCCTGAAGTCAGGACTCGGAGTTAATTAAACGTCGTGGAGTCGCCGGGTCGCAAACCCGTAAGCTATGTACTGTCACTGCAGGTCTATTACGTGCTGCGCCGGAGCATAAAAAGCGCGGAATGAACTAGGCATATACGTAAATTAAACCGTGGAATCGAACCGTATGCTCAGTAACCCCTACACTTGCCGGTAGCAAAAATGTCAAGAGTGGGATAGCGCCAGAACAAGGTCAAATTTAGAGTAAATAGCTTCCAAATCACTGGAAGACTTTACCGTTAGCACGGTCAACGGCGAACAAAAACAGATATCAATGTTTTGTTCGATTAAAAACTATTAACTAGGCCTATTTGAAGCATTTTTCAAACTTAACAAGTAAGTTTAATTTAACTACAACATGACGTTAAAATATCCGCCCTAATGCTTCAGTCTTGCAAACATATTTTCTTACTATTAAGATGTTTAATTTTTTAACATTAAGCCTACGTTATTTTTAACGCCGTTGCTAGCTGTTGTGATATGGTTAAGGTTTGGAATAATTTCACTGTTGCTGGTTGATGTCTGATGGTCCGTGGTAAACTGGCAATGAAGACGAAATTCGTACAGACTTAGGAGAAACTGCATAACCGAACAAGTTCTGCAAAGCTTGGTTGTTTTTCGTGAATATGCGTGCAGAAAGCAAGACTTAGTGTAGGTCTACATGTATATTCACTTAAATAAGTAAACTTTGAAATTTAAACCGTCGTCTCTTTTAAACAGTATCAGATTCAGATCTTGTTGGCAGAATCGTGCGAACACTCTATCGTGTAAATGCTAGTTTGGCTTAATTTTGATTTGCCATTGCTGATACACTGTATTACACAAGTTTTTTTCGTGATTGTTTGTTTTATTGGCGCACTTCGCGTTTTGTTTTAGGCGGAATCATTCTACCGCAAGCGATTCCGCCTATAGCTATACACATTTCTCCGTGGCGTGGTCTGTCTGTCTGTTATATTCGTGACTCCTGATTATTGCTTAAACCGTTCAACGGATTTAGATGTCATTTGGCAGGCACGCTTATGGGTTCCAACGACACAGTGTTAGATAGAAGTCAGGGCTGATCCCAGGAGGAAGGGAGATTTGTGGGGTGGACCTCGAAGCTCAAGCCAAAACATGCAATTGCAAATCGCTGCATAACAAGCAAACTTAATTTGTAAAAAAAGAAATGTGCCAATCGAGGGCATGCGTGGACATCTTCGTGGTCGGCCTTTGACATGTTCTCCCGAAATACGTCAGTGCTGTTGATCTGAAACCTAAGTAAACCTAGGGTAATCTAACTTTGGGAAAGTTTTTTTATTGGTCAGCTAAGCTAAGCTATTGCTAAGCTTTTGGTCGATGCAATTTTTCAAATTAATATTTTGCAACGTAGTGTAGTGTAACGACATTTTTGGTGTGGTGAGATCTGTAGGGGAGGCCCCGGGAGAGCAGTCCAGTGATATCGACACGTGCGCTCGGACGTGTAACTACACTGCCCGAAAAAAGTAACCCCCAAATAAAAATTTTTGTAACTGCAACAAACGACAGCAAATATTACCAAAATTTTACAACGACAACGCGAGATCTAATCGAAAACAGACGGCCAAGTTTCAGTGAAATCGACCGAGGCAAACAGCCTAACTACAGCCATATTGGAAAGACAGATAATTTGTCATCGATAATAATTAAGAATAATTAAATTCCTACTAAATCGGGTACCTCAGTGAAAAATTTAATGGTCACATCAGATTTTGTGAGGAAAAAGTGTACAAAATTGTAGTCGTATCTGTTCAGATTTGACATTTCTCTATTGCAGATTTTTCCGGACACAGTGTAGTCTTAAAGATGACATTATGTGGCAGGCCTAATAAGGCTGCGTTACAAGTCGTGTCCGTACGTCCGTCCTATGTGTCACGTCTGTTGGCTTCCGGACATACTATAACTCGAGAACAAAATGGGTAAAGTACAGTCCTAAACGGCCGGTTTGCGAGTTTTCAGTTCGAGATCGAAGTTGAGGGTCAACCTTCAAGGTTAGCACTACGAGTGCGACCGTCATCTTTTTCTAGTGTCAACTCGCTTGTAGTGCTGTTATTACAGATTTACAAGTTACCGTTAGTCCGTAAATCTCGTAGTGGTCTGTCTGTGAAGTATGGACACTGTGTAAATAGGGCCTAGGCCTATATTAAAAGTAAATTAAAAGCTATGAATGCATATTGACTGATATTTGGGGAGCAGGATCGACATAGGCCTATGCTTAGATTTTGGTGGCGATCTATAGCAAAATCTACAATTAATCTGAGCTATGCTCATGAGACGCGCGAGAGCCCATGGCAGTTCCTGTTCGCAGGTAATCTCGGTCTATATCCATCCATTTCGTCGCAATTCACTCTTTTGCAACCAAAAATTGCCGAAAAAGCTCGTCGCCAGTGCTTGTTATAATGAACAGCATGTCTGTGCCTATATGCAAATATATTCACGCTAGACAAGACAACAGCGGATAAATAACAACTTTTTAAAAGGGTACCCCTATCTGATACCCGCTTGCGCAACCCTCCTTGAATTTACACCGTGTCCCCAAAAACGTCCCACTTTATTTTCCATATTGTCGCCAAATATTAACCAATTTTCAAAATTCTGTGACTGGCACATACTGCAGACAATTGGCAATAAAGTAGTTGTTAAATATCCCGCTACAGTTTAACTGTGTCACTATACTACCATGTGAAACATAAATTTTCAAAAATCACTAAAATCTCTATAATACATAGGCTAGGCAAAAAAATCATCTTCTGAAACAACTTTTACTAATTTTCATACAAAAATTAAATTTTATTTAGTTTTTCATGCATTACTGATGTCTGTAAACAAAAGCAGATGATATTGTCGTAAATAATAATTTTTAATGCACTGACAATATACCGCTGATGTAATGTGCCATTTACTTTAGCAGCGGAGACTGTAAACCTCTGATTAAGAACTTGTACTGGTTCAAAAAAATACAGTCTTTGTAGAATACTAGCAGAGTTTTTGAAGATAAACTGCAACAGGGAAAGAGTAGAAACAGAGATTTGAGAAACATGCAGCACCGACCAAAGGCATGAGACCGGCAGACTGAAGCATACACGTACTGAAGAGAACGTGGTCACTGTGAATGAAATGGTAGGCTTGCTAAACCACAAAGGCCAGAAACAAACATATTGTTCAACACGCCAGATATCCAAAGTAACGCATCCAACAAAGTGTATCATCGTATTCACTGCATTTTTGGTCAGAAGTGTACTTAATTGTCTACCAACATGCTTGCTGTCTATTACTGTTAGTTTTTCTTGCATTTCTATTTCACAAGGTATTGTAACGACACAGTTAATGTGTGGTGGGATATTTAATAATCACTTTATTGCTAATTGTCTACAGAATGCACCAGTGAAAGAATTTTGAAAATAGGTTAATAGGCCTATTTGACAGAGATATAGACAATCACAGAGTGGGACGTTTTTTGGGACACACGTGTAGAGGGTCCGGACTCGGACTGCTAACAACTACAGTAACTGTAGGCCCTACATTCAATGCTAAAAATTTCCTACAGAGGTTGTCTTGGTCTATCTCCAGCTATTTCGACGCAATTCACTCTTGAAATGCGGGTCGCAGCCTAAAATCGCGAAAAATTCAGCAAAACCCCAATTTTGGGAGTTCAAGGTTATTCAAGGTCGTTGACATTTCTAAGAAGCTCGTCGCCAGTGCTTGTTATGATAAGCAGCATGTCTGTGCCTATCTGCAACCATTTTCACGTTAGACGAGCCAATAGCGGTAGAATAACATCTTTTTAGGAGGGGTGCCCCTCTTTTGCCCCCTCGTTCGTGGGGACCCCTTTCACCCAGTAACATGAAATTTTGTTACTCGAAATACTAGACACTAAGCTATCATATGGTAAAAACCCGAAGTCTCTATCTCAACAGGTCTTGAAACGGTACCGGGTCGTAACGGACGGACAGAATTACCAGAGCTAATGCGCGCTATAGCTAGCTAGCTCTCGGGCGTAAAAATCAACATCTGGATCCACGTATTATAAAATCCTTTACGTCCTGTAGCGATTCTCCCTTATAAACAATCAAGAATAACGTGTTGGTAGGGCCTAAGCCTAACTGGCAAGAGCTCCCTGGTCTTGGTCACTTGGAGTAGGCCTAAAACAAACTATCGCCTTGAAGCGGGATGCGAGTTCAATGCCTTGAAGCGGAGCCTAAAATTTACTGTGCTTCCAAGTGCAGTCTGTCGAAAAAGTAAAGCTGGGAGAATTTTTATACAAAACAGCAGATTAGGCCTAATAAAAAACGGATAGTACCACTGGATAGCACCCAAGACAACTAAGTAAAAATAAAAGCCTACTGAGCATAACGGACTACTCTAGATACTTGAGGGAGCTCACAGCGCTCAGCCAGACCTAGCTGGATTTTAAAGGTCCTACTTCTGATGGAGGGGAAATGGGGAGAAAAGGGGAGGATAGGTAAAAGTGAGTGAGTAGTTTCTTAACGGCACGTCAGCACAAAATAGGCCATTCAGTGCCTTAGGTGGTTAAAATTAGGTAAAAGGAAGGGAACGGAAGAAAAGGGGAAGGAGTTGAGCTCCCCCAATTCACATTTCTGTCTACGCCACTGCCTACATACTTTGTCAGGAAAATTTCATCTCAATCTTACACGCTGAAACCATTAGTGGGTCTAATTAAGTTACTTGAAAGGCTCCAAGAGTAAAAATCTTCTATTGCTGCCACCAGTATGGCAAATAATACATACAAGAATACGGGATGGTCCATAAAATACTTTTATCATACATTCACAACTTCATCAAGTATTACCAAATTTTCAAAAAATTCAACTTTCACTAGGCAAGTCAGGAGTAAACTTTATAAAACAGGAATAATATTGGTACATACAATTGATGAAGATCTCGTCAATTACTAAATGTGTTATCAAATACAGTCAGCTTCAGAATGCTGAAAGTTACCTTGTAACCAGTGGGCAGAAATGTGAACTGGCAGCCTCCCCTTCCTTCCCTTCTGCTCCTCTCCCCCAAGGTTATCACCCTCAAAAAATTTTTGAAAAAGGCAAGTTTTACACAGTTCGGACATCAACAAGATCAACACCTTTATGTACCAGTATTTTTGAGCGAAACAACTGGGAGCCTGCCCCACTTGTCTACACCAAGTGCTTGCAGCTTACTTAATGCAGGCCTATTCTAAAGCTGACTAGATTTCACAAAGTAGTGTTGGGGCGTGATGAGATCTTTAATTATAACTCTATGCAAATTCACTAGTGATGATTCGATATCAGGATTTCAATTTCAATACGATATTTTGAAAATATTGTTATATTGATATCGACATTTTTAAAATGATAAGTATGTAAATCTTATACAAGCACGAGAACAAGACATGAACGTTCAGCAAGGCAGTTTGCTTTACGTAGATACTAGATACTAAAGTGTGTCAGTGGACTTAACAATTAACTATATACTGTCGTGTCATTAAATTACGACACTACATGTATAGTTAATTTGCTTCGGTTAGTTTTTTGTTTTCTCCGTTTATTCTCGTTATTTTGGTAATGCAGTAATAAAAATATAAACATGTGGCATAAAATATTGCAACATATCAAAAATGTCATGACAGATATAAGATATCGTGATATATCAAAAAAATTCAATATTATTTTCAACGATACGATACATCGATATCGTATCGAAAACGATATATTGATATTTTTGATATATCGAATCATCACTAAAACTCACCACAGTAGAAATTTTAAAAATAAATCAATATATCATGTATCAATAAAAATTACTTTAGTGGCTCATTTTACACTGGGCCACTTTGTATAATTATGCTTTGAAAGTGACTGGATTGATTTTGCTACAAATTAGTTTTACAGACCAACTCTTTCCCATAACAATGTACCCGTTTTTTAACAAGTTATTTCCCTGACAGATACCCATACAAAACCAGTGATCAATAGCTTGACTTTTCCACATTTTGTAAGTTTCACAGACAAGTAAGTGGTCACCTTGCATATAGGCTTTCTATCAACAAAAACTAAGATTTGTAACTTTGTATATTACATGTAGTTATTTGAGATATGGTTACACCTCCGATCATTGTTTTATTTTAAAGTGACTGGTGACTGTAGTCTGTAAGCCACAAATTTTTACAACTTCCAAACTACATATGACTATTTTCCCAAATCCTTTCACTAGCACGCTTAAGTCTTCTTTGCCCCACTTCCTGGAAAACTTTACATGGGTGTCACTAAACAATGTTCAGAAACTGACAATAACGTTTAACAAGGTGGTGCAGCAAAGCATGTCAGATATGGTACATTCTTCAATGATACTTTATTGCAGGCTTTCAGCTCAGTGTGCTAGTGAAAACAAGAAGCCCAGCTATTGCTAGGAAAAGCCGACCGTACTGCCTACGTCTGAAGCCCAGCATCCGAATTCCAGTCACCATTGGCATAGGAGCCGGGAGGGAAGGGGGGCGAGAAGGCAGCTGTCCCCCCAGATTTGGGCAAAGCGCAGTGAAAAATTCGGGCAAAAACAGTGAAAAATTTGGGCAAAAAAGATGAAAAACATGAAAAAACACGGGACAGAGAAAGCAAAAAACTTGCCCAACTTGTATACCCAGTACTGCAGAGCCGCTCAAACTGAATAAAAATTCCTTAATTCTCAAATTTGAGGCCTCCGATTGCAGGAATCTTTAACCTACGAGGTAAAAACTCATACAGTTGAAATCTACATTTTATGCTAAAAATTTTGTATGCAGGTTGTCTTGCTCACTTCATTCTCCAGCCATGTTGTCGCAATTCACTCCTAAAATGTGCGCCGCAGTGGAAAAATCGAAAAAAATCACTAAAACTTCCTATATTAAAGGTTCAAAGTCATTGAAGGTCATCAATGTTGATACCCCTTTAAAGCCTGTCAGCAGTTCTTGTTACAACAAGCCTAATGTCTATGTCTAACTGCGACCGTTTTTACGCTGGATGAGCCAACGATGGTAAAATAACCACTTTTAGGAGGTACTCGCCTTTGATGCCTGCGTGCGCAGGTTTCCTTGAAAAAGGGTTTGAGACTTGGACTGTTGAAATCTACATTTAATGCTGATACTAAGTTTCATATGCAGGTTGTTCTGGCTTAACTCTAGTGATTTCGGTGCAATTCACTCTTGACGTGGGAGTCACAGCCCGAAATTGCAAAAATTAAACTCAATAAAACCTTTATTCTGCTGTTCAAGATCATCCAAGGTCACTGCTTTCGGTACCAAACGAAAGCGCGTGTACGACTTCCCATCAGCGATAAATAGTAATCTTGGCCTTATCTCGCACCGCTTTTGCAATACGGCGACTTGGCGCCTATTGGTTAGTCACAAATTTTTCTACCCACCCCTTATTTAGCTCCCTTCGTTGGGATGATCAAGTTCGAATTTCTGGAAAAGCTTTACGGATCCAGAAACTAGAGTCTTTTACGAAGCTTCACAGTCTAGCCTGCACTGTTTTGATATACAATCGCAGAGTGTGACGGATAGATGGACAGATGCCTCGACGATAGCTAAGACGTGCGGCATTACAGTGCTGTCGTGCGTAAAAACATTGCCAGTAATGTATCCACAGGTAGCAGGGGCACTCAAGGTGTGCATTTCTTCCCAGAAAATTTTTGATTTTTTTTGCGTTAACTTGGTGTGTTTGGGTGCATTTTGGCACTATTTCGTGAAAAAAACAGCTTAAAGTTCCACACTCCACACTAGATAATCGCTATTTTTGGTCTCCTGAGAAGCCATTTCCCCCAGTACCCTCTATAGCAACGCCATGACTGAAAGATATTTGCAGGGCAGGATCATCCATGAGGCTGGTAAGGCTGAAGTCTCAGGGCCCCAGCTCCAATAGGGACCCAGACAGTGAACCCCAAAATTTGTAGACAGTTGTGGTCTGCTACTTTCTAGACCAAAACTTTTGCCAATTCTGCATAGAACACCTCAATTTTTATTTGCTCGCTTCGCTCGCAGATTATCTGTACCTCCACTTTTAAATTTGTTCCACCGCCCTTGTTTGCCTAAGTTATTGTTTAAGCAAAAAAGGTAGCAGTACAAAAATAACTAAAATAAAGTCAACATTACAAATATATGTATGAGGGACCCTCAGGGCCCATAATCTGGCTCTGAATATTCGGGTAAGTTGCCTTCTCTGCCCACCTAAGCGAGAGACCCCCTACGCCTATGCCAGTCACGAGGAGAAAGCGATTTGTCAGAGGTGAGACAGTTCCATGCACGCTATGTTAACGAAATGCTGTCTCAAAAGCCACAATGAATGCTAGTATAACAAAAATCACATGCAGTCATTTTGCCAAGCATCATAAATACTAAATAGCTACTGTTCCATGCACATGGTCATCTCGCCAGGTGACATATATATAGCTACAGAGTAAATGAACAAGGAAAATATCGAACGCAGGTTTTGCAAATATTTCTCACAACAAAAACATGTTGCTCAAAAAGACACGCTACAGCCTTTACAGTTCCTGTTGCAGTACTGATTCAAGGTCGTTCAAGGTGAATGATTTTCTTGTCATTTGAAAGCCAAATGCAACTTCCTATTATTGATCAATAGCAACTTAGGCCCTATCTTGCACCATTTAGCTGCAATAGCACGTAACGTCCTTCGAGGTTATCCAAGGTCAGTGATTTCCATCTAATCTGACAGGGCGTATTCCACTTACTATAAGTGATTAATAGTAACCTAGGCCGTATCTATCACCGTTTAAAAAATATGGCCACTTATAGCATTCTATTCAAAATTGTGGCCAAATTGCTGCACATAAGACACATGGCATTGGTTACTATTGACAGCCTATAGGAAGTCGCCACTGCCTTATCCGATGGTACCATTGCAGATCTCCTACAACTTATTGTTCAGCCACAATAAGGCTCGATTAGCATTGCATAATACATTATGACCCTTCAAGGTCATCCAAGGTCAATGATTTCCATCTAATCTGACACGGCATATGCGATTTCCTATTAGTGATTAATAGTAACTTAGCTGTATCTCTCACTGTTTCCGAGATATGGCCAGTTTTCCATTGAAAAATGCAGATTTTTCCTACCCCCTTCATTCAACCCTCAATTTGAAAATGTTCCCCTTGGAGTAGATGGCTGAAATATTGCATGCCCGAGTTTAACACCTATGGCTAATTATTTGTGTAAAAACTTTTCCCTTACGCCCTACCTGTTAGCCACAATACATCCGTTACAGAGTGACGGACAGACAGACGACAACTCATGCCAATAGCTCGACTGTTACTCAAGTACGACTGGCAAAAAAAATACACTGTGTCTCAATAAAAAAAAACCAGCCAAAATTGTTTTGTCATAACATAATCAAATTTCCACAAATTTGATAATTTTTGGCACAAAAATGGCCATGACAATGGAATTATGTGAGGGGCACTTATTTTCCACCTCAACTAATTTATGTCAACGCACTACCATGTGAAACATAAGATGCTCCAAATTGTTGCATGATACTGTGTTGGTCTCAGGTAAACGTTGTAATGACTTAACTATGTACACAGTAAACTAAAATGTAAATTATTTAGCAGAACTATAAGCTTGTATAACAACTCGCTTGCAAATTATCTGAGTTTTTGCCCAAAGTGTGCCCCGCATACATGAACACAGTGGCTTACACAATGCCACTGGCTGATAACGGAATCAACGATCAACTGATCAAAGTTGTTAAGGGTTAACCGGTTAACCGTTTGACCGGTCCTCCTTTCAGGTCCGGGCCAGAATGTATCGGTCTAGTTAAACCCCAATTATAGATGAGATGAGCCACGCTACGAATCTTCTCGACCGCCCGCCTGCAGGTGCTATCAACTGTGATCAAACTGGATAGCCTGCGGCGCTGTACATCCCGGGAGAGAGGGTAGGGTGAGGCGTGACACATTTGAAAGTCAGCTATTTTGTTGTCTGATATTTTCACCGTAAAATATTTAGTGCCACAAAATCATTAAATTATGTGGCACCCTCTGTTGAACTGATGATGCAAAGGTGAGCAATCTGATTCAAATAGTCGCTGAGTAATGTAACAATTTGGAGCATCTGTTTCACATGGTAGCGCGTTGACATAAATTAGGAAAGGTAGAAATTGAGTGCACCTCGCATGATTTTATGATTTTATGATTTTGGCCATTTTTGTGTCAAAAATTATCACAGTTGGTGAAAATGTGATAAAATTATGACAAAACAATTTTGACTGTTTTTATTGAGACACAGCATATACCCGTACCTCACAATAAACTTCTAAAACTTGGATTATTTCGTTGGAAATTTTTGCACAACATTAATATAAAGCCACTAGAAATGCATACGCCATTACAATTACATGCAGCAAAACCAATTTCTGACATAGAGCCTCTCTGTCATAAGTCACGAAGTGACCACAGCTTGTATCCCTCAGATTATTTAATTGCAAACCTTTAGTCACCAAAGTCAACACGCTGACAATGCCTATCTGCCAAGTTGCATTCCTGCTGAATACAGCAATGTACTATCACAAACATGGTAAAAATCAAAACTATTCAATGCAGATTAATTAAACTTAACAGTCAATTCTTTTTAATTTCATAAATCTATAACAACACTGTTACAACCACATTCTATGAGATACAACTAACTGCAAAGGCTAAACAGTCACGTGTTAAACAGAACTTGAAATTAAAAGAAAATAACTAAATTGCAGATACTTTCATTATTAACATCTATTAAGCTAAGGTGTTCAATTCCAAAAAGTTCTTTCACTTTCGATGCCCAAACTAAACAGCAAAAAATAAACAGACACAAAATGGTATCCAACAAAGATTAAGTGCACGAAAGTTAAGTTCTGATAGCATAGTATCAGTGTCAGAGCTAGTAAAGTTAACCTGTGGTCAGTTCATCAGTTCAGATATTGACACGAACCAAGATAATGACAACGTAGTCTTCTGCCTGCAAATCGAGTTCCAGGTTTGGAGCCCTCTGCAGCAAGTACTTGTGAGCAAACTCACATGGTGCAAATGTATGCAGCAGACCGGTCTCCTGTCCGTGACCTGAATTAGGTGGCAGAGACAACACACCAGCCGCTTCCTTTTGACGAAGGTAAGTCACAAGATTCTTGATTGGTCGCTCCTGCATGTTACCCACGAGACTCTCTGCATTGCTAGCACTTGGCAGGGCCAACAGAGCACTCCATTCACTTCCGGCTAACTGAATACGACGTTTAACCTCGTCAAGTTTTGGCGGATCCATTCGCAAGCGCTGCGTCAGTTTCAAGTTAGTAATTCTCGTCCGCTTTGCATCACACAGCAACATGTCAACAAGGCTTGTCTTTCCGATCACGGAGTATAAGTTAACAAAGAACGTGTTGTTCTTCAAAGACAAACTTCCTGTCCAAACAATGGGCAAACTCTGTGACAGCTCAGCAACAGTTTTCACTTCAGACAACTCACTGTCACTCTGCACATCACCTGTAGCATCATCTGGCTGAGATCCACGATTCGAAGCCTCACTATGCACACTAGCACTGGATGACAATGAACCCGATCTGCATTTTTTCTTTTTAGCACTGCGATCATCGACGAGTTCACTACTGTAACGTTCACCGTCACTGTCCCGATGACGACGCTTTGAAACTCTTTCTTTACCTTTACGTTTCTTATGTCGTTTCACAGATCCTGCACTACTTTCTGTCCCACTGCTTCGGCCAGACGACTGAGACACACTTCTAGAAACACTCGAACGATGACCACGCTTGCTTGATCCCTCGGTCCTGAAATGCTTCAAAGACTTCAAATTCAGATCAGAATCCATATACTTTGCATCAGAAAAATCAGTACGCAGTCGCTTTTCTGCACCTTTAAAACGGAATCCTCGCATAGCTTCCACTGCATCCTTAGCTGATTCAACATTGTTGTATGAAAGGTATGCAAAATCACGGCCTTCTGGCCAAACAAGACGCTGCAATGTTCCAAAACGTTCAAATTCACGAGCAAGAGCATTCTTACTAATCCATGGTCCAATGCCACCAATCCAGATGCAACTGCTAGGAATAGGTTTACCGTAACCAATCTTACACTGGTATGGTCCAATAAACTTTCCTGAAAGTTTTACTTTAGCGGTATGTGCCATGTCAAGATTGAAATAGCGTACAAATGCATATGGATTTCCATTTCCTGATGGAGGTCTCTTAATATCAATGTCTTCCACATAACCAAACTCCTCAAACACAGCTTTCAGATCATCCATGGAAGCATCAGGATCTACATTTCCAACAAACAACGTACGAGTAGCATAGTTATCATCTTCTGGCTGCAAGTGCCTGATTCTGTGCACAATGTTATCTCTTGGTGGAGGAGGCATATAATTGTCAAATTCGGCTCTTGGGTAAAATTCACGTCTCGGATAAAATTCCGGTTCAGGATATGGTCGTCTTCCTGGTGAGAAACCTCTCTCATAGCGATCAACAAAAGGACCACGTGGCGGTGGTGGTTTCGGATAGACAGCACCGATGCGGACCGGAATGTCAAACAAGATGAGCCGATTGTAAAATTCTCGCATTGCCGCAGCTGCATCTTCGTGGTAATGGAAATTCACAAATGCCAAACGCTGGTCACCGTAATACGTCACCTTAACGTTATACTCACCAAAATTGCGAAACTGCCGATACACAGTATCCGACACCTCGCGGTCACTAGCACGAGGGTTAAGATTAGTTATACGCAGCGTACGATACACATCATCATCATACATGTCTGGCCGTGAGCCGCCGCCTCCACGGCGTCCTGGTTCAAATGATCCTCGGCGTCGGTAAGACCTCGGCATGTCGTAATCGCCGTTGCTGTATCCGCGACTCTCATACTGTCTGCTCATTCTGCCTGCCTCTGAATAAATAGTAGCTCAGAATCATGCAACAGCCTGCAACAAACAAGATGGCGTATTTCTTTCATTCAAACAGTCGTCAACATCACGATCGAGTAACAACGTGCAAACACTTGCAACACCCAGTCTTCTGAGACAAATGTTGCGAGTTTTAGCACCAAAAACATTGAGCTATCAAACACGTCACAGTTTCCAGAAACAAACGCTAACAAATCAAGGAACTGCTTGTGCGCAACAACACATCTGCAAACACTGCTAGCACCAACTCCATACGAGATCGGCGACATGTTTACACTCGTCAACTGAGATCAATAAACATTGCACAACTTTACCCAATAGATTTGTCACTTTTTTTTATCAGATTCACATCAAAATTCCACCATTTTCTCACTTGGCTGACAATAGAGATACGATTTAGTCGCACAGATGAAACACACTTAGGCACACGGATATTTATCGGACACAGGCATCTAGTCGGACCACAGATATGCGAGTCGGACTCAGAGCTTGTTTCTGCCATTTCTTTAGAATCACTTGGAATTCTTTTAAACCACTCCACTTTTTTTAATTCACTCTGATTTTTTTCAAATCACGCCATTTTCCAAAACTCCACGGCCTACTACATCCTTATGCATAAAAAAGTCTACTATGGATATCGAAACAGCGATTATTCTGTAAGCCTAATCCCGGGATCCCGGGATTGCAATCACTAATGAAGTCCCATCCCAGTACCCAGTCGACCACTGTGGATGTGGCAATTTTGGACCACCCGATATTTAGATATTTCTACTACAGTTTTGTATCTATTCTATGTTATGGCGAGTGTTTGTTTTGTTTATAATTATTCTAAAAGAAAAAGAGTGGATTTGCATCATCATTTCAATACCGTATCGTTTTGTTGTCGTGACCCTTATGGTAATTTCGATGATGTTTATTAATCCAAATGTTGACGGTTTGTTTGTTAATAGTTAAGAAATGATCGGTCGTGTACGACACAGTTGCTGGAGGTTATGGACAAGTGAACTGATATTCTTGATAATGGTGGCACCTGGGATGTTATTTACCTAGATCTTGCTAAAGCCTTCGACTCAGTCCCTCACAGACGATTACTTTTGAAATTACAGTCATATAGCATAAATGGCACAGATAACTGGATAAGTAACTTTTTACTTGGACGTAAACAGCGAGTCTCAGTATCAGGAACAGATTCGGAAGGGTCAGGGTAAAATGCGAGGCGCGAGGTGCGAGGCGGGTATAGTGCGAGGGAGCGTGCGAGGCGGCATGCGATTGGTCGGCTATAAATAGATTCCTTGCAGTTTACCCACAACTCTGAATGCACCGGAATGACTTAAAGGATCACGGCAATACGGCCCTCCGGCCGCCAGCGTGCGACCTGCGAGCACGGCGAGATGAAAGGCACAGCAAGCACGCCACACGCCGAGGAGCTGCTTACGTAATAACCAGGACTGCGGACGACGTTAGGCCTACGGGAAGTGACGTGAATGGTCATTCTACTGGAAGCATTGTCGATGGCTAATCGACTTTGATTGATAGGTGGTGGACAACAGAAAGATACTGCTTGGCATCAACAAGGAGACTTACAACAGCATCTGCAGACTGCAGGAGCTGATGCAGTTGTGGGTCAACGGTATAATGCTGTGATAAGTAGGCCTATGGTATATATAGTACTAGGCTGCTGTACACCTCATGAAGCATACAT
>Ga0056128_1004797_pt1 | contig 16965 bp, 9 predicted proteins | sample WorMetLIZISLAND2_FD_71113 | JGI IMG/M metagenome (GOLD analysis project Ga0056128, IMG submission 71113) | Marine gutless worms symbiont microbial communities from Max Planck institute for Marine Microbiology, Germany - Olavius geniculatus... ... | reverse complement strand
AGCATTGCAGCCCCCACAGTTTGGAACTCCCTACCCTCTAGCATCCGTAGTTCTACCTCTGCAGACACTTTCCGTCGCCTCCTTAAGACTCACTGCTTCCAGCAGGCCTACTGCTCCCCCCTAGCGGCTCAGCCAAGTGCCTCAGATTCGGCCACTGGCTGACATTGTGCACTTTAAATATGCACATACTTACTTACTTACTTACTTACTTACAGTAAGCCTATAACGTCATATATGAAATCTGACAAAGATATCACAAAAATAAAAAAGTGACAGTTTTTGAGACATAGCACTGTAGTACTTAGGCTACGGCAATAGTTAACCATTATTGTTTTAAGTGACAATCATTGGCATCCAACATTTACAAAGTCCTGTTATATAATTTTCCGAAACAATTTTAAGGTAAGCCCATTAAGCAAAAGCCAACAGCAGTAGCATTACCGGTATGTAAACAGGGGTGACCACGTTTGCTCGGAATTAGTTAAGATTATGTATGCTAGGTTGCTGCTTCACCGCCAACATACAAATTGCAAAAGACTCGCCATGCGTCAAATAGGTAATAATAATTATAATTACGTATACATAATAACGTAAAATACAACAGTACAAAAATTACGAATACCCAGCAGCTGAACAAGCGACACTTTACAGATACTTCAAGCAACAATACGCATTACTGTCTCTGTAACAAAACCTGTGCAAAAAATAAATATCGAAAATATTTACAGCATTAAAATATCAGTCTAAGCAAGTAAAACAAAATCGAAATAAGGACGCTTAACAAACTAAGAAAAAATTTTAACGTGAAACAAAATAAAAAGGTTTGGAGTTTTCTGCTAAAGGCACGTACAGAGCGATTTAACTGAACTGAACTTAGCTTAGCTTAACCTAAATGACTAATGGGGTGTTTACACGATCCAGCAAACGTCCAGCAAACTTCCAGCAGACGTCAAGCTAACGTTTAGCATTTCACGTGTATTTTGAATACATTTGCTGGAAGTTTGTTGGACGTTTGCTGGATCGTGTAAACACCCTATAATTGGCCAGCAGTAATGCATTAGGCCTACTGCATGCCCATTGATCAGTTCAGTTTAGTTGAGTTCATTTTGTCGTTCTGTACACGAATTAAGAGTTTGTGTAAAACGAGGAACGGTCTTCACTGACGGGATTGTAAAGTCAGTGCATGTCGCCTACTTGAAAAATAGAATTTTAAGATAATTATATTAGCCGGACGGTCAAAAATCAGCGTTCCAGCTTCACATGCATTATGTGGCAACGTGATGGCACAAATGAAAGTCCACCGAGTGTGTATCAAAATGGTGATAGGCCCAACCCAAGTCGCGAATCAACGTTCTATCGTTTGTCACTAAAATACATAATTCTAGTCGAATTTTTAACACTCAGTAAGACTACTTTTCAGCGTAGTATAATTTGACACTAAAATTTAGAGACAATTAATTCAACCAATGAAGCAACAGCTCAACTAAGTACAGCTGAAGAATGCGAACCAAAAATACGATCGCGGCACGAATTGGTTTCTCCGAGGAGACTGCATGACGCAGACAAACGAGACAAGCATTTCGTCGTTGAAATAATAGCGAAACGATAAAGATCGACAAACGTTCACACGACATCGCAAAGAGCTAAGGCAACGAAAACAAGACATCCTGTAACCAGGGAAATGATTGCCTCTTTTACAGTACGTAGCCAGTGGCCAAAATCAACGTGCACATCGTGAAGAAAAGTAAAAACTTTCCTCAGCTATAGTAAGGTCCACAAGGCGGCGCTGATCTTCATTTCCTTACACCAGTTTACACTGCGAGACAACAAGTGCGGATCTAATGCATCGCGCGGTGTGCTTTTTTTACGTCCCAGCTTTCGCATTCTTGTAGTTGTCAGTCCAATGCAATGCATAACGTTGGACAGAGTATAAAATTACCTGAGCGTCCGTGCATCCGTGCGTGCGTCCGTCCGTCCAACGTTTGAGACGCCATATCTCCATAACGGTGCAAGATAGACGCATGGTAACAATAGACCATTTATAGTAAAGCGCTGGTGTTGTGACTGACAATGTTAACAGTTAATTGTTTAGTTATAATAATAGCAAAGGATGACAATAACATTGCTGCTGTACAATTTAAAATTGAACTTTTTGATTTTTTTAACTAGTCCAAACAGCTCACTGATTATATTTATACAGGCATATACTGTAAACTATCGAAATGCATTGGACAGTTACGAATGAACATTATCTTGTTTTCATAAAGCAATTATTCCTTAATTTTCCACGGAGCCGGACCAATCATTTAACGACGGGCAGGCCTACCTTAGATCGGGCGCCTTTAATCCTGAGGTTCATTTTTTACCTCAATCTTTTCGGGTTTGCTACCGTCAACGAATTAATTTGAAGTACAAGAGAACAGTTTGGCATAACGATTCTGGCCACTGGTGCCCGCGCACTGCTTAATAATCATCCAATTTGCCCGAGCGATACTGTACTCTACACATATTTTCTACACAAATCTACGAACGTATTGTGTTGCCAATGACAACGGCATGCTTTTGATGTGAACCGTAGGCCTGCTTGCATCAAACTCGAAGCGAATTTACCGGATAGCGCACGCAATGCATTTCTGTACACGGACTAAGCAACCCGTGCACACAGCGAACACCCGAATAGCGTATAAAGCAACATAACTGAAATAAACTCAAACGAAATAACATAAAATGAATTGAAATAAACTGAAATAAAATGAAATGATCCGAAATGAAAGCCACAACGCACGACTTTTATTTCAGATCATTTCATTTATGTCGTTTCAAACACACCTCTGATTGCAGCTTAGCTAGCAGCTACTGTCAGACTTGTCTACGTACAACGCTATAGAAAAATGTGTGTTTACACCGCGGCTCAACGTTATCGCAATAGTCTAAGATTCTTCCTCGACGAGTTGGCAAAACAGTCTGAGACAATGAAAGCCGCCTGTTGCTGAATAGCTTGCACCGACAAACTTTTTGTTAGCAACTGCATCGGTATGAAATTATAGCAACCACGATAGGCAGAATACGTAAAAAACTAAAGTCCTCATGGCTCATAAGGCAGCGCAGATCTCCGTTTCCTTAGCCCTCAGCCAGACACCAGTTTTTACACTGCTATACCACGGATACGGGGCTAGTGCATCGCGCGGTGTGCCTGTTTAGGCTCCAGCTTTAGCTGGTTGGTACACAATGCGCATATCCACGGAGGGATGGCGAGACTGGTTTGACCACGTTAAACCCCTCTGTGATGACGGATCAGTAGCTGAGTGCGTTGTCGTAGATGTTGAGGGAGAGGGTCGACTGTAGCGGTAGCGCCGGGTCGCTCACGCTGTTCCAGTACCGCGGACCGTTCTCCTGGACCGCGGGCGGCGCCGACGGAACGACCTCATCGTACAAATTCATCCTCGATGGGCTGTTCGCATCGCATTGGGCTCCACCACCTCCACCGTTTCCGGTCTCGTCGCAAGTGGTCGATGACGTCACTTCTGCTGCACGGATCGCCCTGATGCGATGTCGCTTGCGTCGCCGGTAGCCGAATATGACAACCAGGCAGATAATTAGAAGTACTAGCAAGAGACATGCGAGTGGGACTGCTATGACGATGATAAGAAAGAGATCCCTATCGTCCTCGGTCTTGACTTTTTCAATTGGCGGTTCTTTGTCCGTGCGGACGAGGATGCAGTAAGTGGGGTCCATCGAGTTCCTGAAGGTAATTGCAGTGACGCAGACGTTGTACAGCGAGTCGGCCAGGAGGTTTCCTATAAGGTGGCTGTAACCGTCCACATCGGCCGACGCGACTTGTCGGCTGTCTTCGTCGAAACAGATCAGCCAGAAGTACGGATAGCGGTCCGTCGAGTTGACGGTTACCCAGGTTACGAAAATGGCGCTCTCGTTGGCCCTCGCCCAGATGAGAATTTCCTCAGGTGGACTGTAAGTCGGTGCAGTTGTCTGTATCGCAGCAATTGTAGTAGTTTTTGATGCTGTTGTTGTTGTGGTAGGAGTCTTTGTGGTAGTTGTGGTCGTAGGTGGCAAAGTCGTAGTGGTAGTAGGTGTCGTTGTAGGTCGCGTAGTCGTAGTTGTTGGCAAGGTGGTTGTTGTAGTTGTTGTAGTCCGTGTTGTCGTCGTTGGTGGTGTTGTCGTTGACGTTGTCGTCGGCGTCGTCGTCGTTGTAGGCCGCCGCGTTGTTGTTGTAGTGGTTGGCGTCGGTGTGGTCGTAGTAGTAGTAGTAGTAACAGTCGTGCTAGTCGTTGTCGGCGTAGTAGTACTAGTTGTCGTCGTAGTCGCTGTGGTAGTCGTCGATTTTGTCGTAGTTGTGGTCGGGAGAGTTGTAGTCGTCGTCGGAACTGTTGTCGTTGTGCTGGTGGTCGTAGGTGTAGTTGTTGTTGGCAGAGTAGTTGTTGTGGTTGTTGGGGTCGTTGTCGTTGTAGTTTTTGTCGTCGTCGTCTTCGTCTCTGGCTCTGTAGTAGCGGTCGTCGGCAAAGCTGTCGTAGTCTCCGGAGGTAGTTCGATGCACGCGCACTCTGTATCGCTGATAGTTGTTTGATTACTTTCTCCCCTCGGTGCCTGCATAACCTCTGCACAGGCAAGATACACCGTACCGGAAGTTAGGTTTCCAATCTCGATGCTGGTCAGATTGGCATCATCGTCGTGCATCGTAAAGCTCGTCTCGTTCCCGAACAGCGACAGAACGGCTTCCGTTACGTTGGTGCAATTGTCGACAACGGTGAACGTAAACTGATAGCCTGCAGCCGTGCTGAGTTCGTCGCTAATGTTCCAGTTTAGCTGGGCGGAAGTCAGTGACAACACCTGGGCATCGAAAGCAACAAACCGCGGCCCGAACACTTCGAAGGCGGCGTCCAGCTGACAAATCTTTGCCGGCGAGGTGAACATCGAGTCCGAAATTGTTGGAATCGTCGAGCTGCAGAGCTGGTGATCGGAACGCCAATCGTCACACCGGCTCCAGTAGCACAGTAGATAGAACGGCTCACTACCATCAGAGCATAGCGTTTCTGCAGCGTCCAGAAATCTACCGAGATCGTCCAGCGTCGCCCAAGATGGCGGGGTACAACTGCAGATTAGCGGGTTTCCTGCCAGATAGACGCCGGACGGAGAATATGCGAGTGGCGTAAGCGATCTCACGCTGTTCCACGACCCGTCGACGACGGCTGAAAATGGCACCATCTGTAAAACACCCGCTAGCTGGTCCTCGGGTAGAAGGTTACGAGACAGATTCAGCCACTCCAGACTCGCTAGCGACGACAGAGTACCAGGTTCGACGACCGAAATGACATTATCGCTAAGATGGAGGCGCTGTAGGCTGGTACCGGCCGCCAAAGAGCGTCGGGTGATATTCCTCAGCAGATTGTCGGCTAGATAGAGCTCGGCCAGGGCCGGCAGCGGCGCCGAGAAGTCGAGGACGAGCTCCGTGATACAACATCCGGTCAGATCCAGCTCCCGCAGTGCCGTCAGGCCGGTAAAGGTGGTTCCCGACGCCAGGAAACTTCGCAGAGGATTTCGGGCCAGGTTCAGCTTCTGCAGCGACCGGCAGTTGATGAACGTTTCGTTGCCGAGATCCGACAGATAATTGTCACTTAGATCTAACTCGCCTAGCTGCAGTAGCTGGTCGAAAGACCGCGCTTCGATGCTAGCTATCCGGTTATAGGCGAGTTTCAGCGAAGTAATTCGTGTCGTGACGGCGAACCAGTCGGCCGTGATGCCAGGCAGTTGGTTGTTTGACATGTCCAACGTTCGCAGATCGCGACACGACTGAAACGGCGCGTGGGTGACGCGCCTGAGGTCGTTGTTGGCGAACGACAACCGCGTCAGCAGGCCCAGCGGGTCGAACATCCCCAGAGGCAGGCTGGGAATTCTGTTTCCGGTCAGGTCGAGTTCCCGCAGTCGGACCAGACCGGCGAAGCTGCTGGATTGAAGACTGGAGATATTGTTTTCGCGCAGTCGGAGAAGTCGCAAAGCTTTCAGTTCGACGAAGAGATTGTCCTGTATTCGTTGAATACGATTTTCGTCCAGCAATAACACCGACAGAGCGATTGAACCTATGCACGTGTATGCACACAGTTGGCTAGTTTAAGCTCTAGAACTATTTTTGTAATTACTGCCAGTAATATTTGTAGTAAAAAAAGTAAAGGTGCTTAGTACTTTCAAAATCTGCGCGCAGTTGCTGTCAACCAAATGCGAGAAAAATAGAAATATAGCGTTAAAACGTTGATACGAATAGTGATAGTAATATTAGGCCTAATGTTATGCTAAGCTAAATTTTTGGGAAATCGCAGACTTTTTTTACTCCACCCCCTCTTATTTTGCGCCCTCAATCAAGTTGACTTCTTTCGAATGTTTGAAGAAGCTTTACGGATGTTGAAACTACAGGGTGGGCCCAAAAAATTTCCTAAATTGTTTTCGTGTGAACTTCGTCAAATCTTATCAAATTTGATAATTTTTGGCATACAGATAGCCAAAACGATAGAATTGTGTGAGGTGCACTCATTTTTCACTTTATCTAATTTATGTCAACGCACTACCGTGTAAAACGCAGATGTTCCCAATTGTTACATTACGCGGCAATTATCAGCATCAGATTGCTCACCCGTTCATCATCAATTCGACAGAGGGCTCCACGTGATTTAATAATTTTGTGGTATTGAATGCTTTACGCCAAAAACAGCAGTCAACAAAATACGTGACTGGTGACTTCAAAACACATCTAATCCATGGGTGAGTGCAGTTTGATCAGTTGATCGTTAGACGAAAGCCGCTATCAGCCAGCGGCGTCGCGTCTAAACCGTCGTGTGCATCTATGCAGGGCACACTTTGGGCATAAATGCGAATAATTTGAAAGCAGTTTGTTACAAAAAAACTTATAATTCTGTTAAATAACTCACATTTTAATTTATTGTGTGCTTATATAAGTCGTTAGAACTTTTACTGGGAGAACAACTCAGCTTTGTGCGTTTTACGCGATAGTGCGTTGACATAAATTGGGCGAGGTGGAAAATGAGTGCATTTCACATAATCCTATCGTCTTGGCTATCTGTTTGCCAAACATTACCAAATTCAGTCGAGGTTTGACGAAGTTCAGACAAAAAACGAGTTGTGAAATTTTTTGGCTCACCCCGACAGTAACGATTACGTAATCGTGATCGTTTTCAGCGTTTTAACACAGAGTCAGGATGTGACAGACACAGATACACCAACCATTGCGATAGCTAGAACATGGCTTCTGCATAGCAAGCTATAGATCTCACGCCCTGTAAAAAGCGTATAGCAAAAACAAAACTGCCGCAAACATTTACCGTTGAAGGCGTGTCTGTCTAGCCGGCTGATGTTATTGGCCGAGAGGTCAACCACATCCAGCCTGGGCGTGGCACGGAACAGGCCTTGAGGCAGGGTCTCGATTCCATTAGACCGCAAGTACAATCGACGCAGGTTACGCAGACCGGAAATGACGTCACGGCTCAGCTCGCGCATCCGGTTCCTGCCCAGTCGCAACTCCTCGAGTCGGTTGAGCGCGTTGGCGGGAAACCACAGACTCCTGTCGACCAGAAGATTGTCCTCCAGGCTGAGAGTGACTAGCGCCGGCATCTTCAAATCAAATCAGATCAGATCAAATCGTTTATTTGCTCTCGGTGCAAAGTGCGTGGAAACTGTCTGTCTACATCTACTAGCCTTACAATCTGACCTCTGTTGGCAGTAATTTTAATGGTTTCCCACAAAATCAACTCATCAAAAATACAGCGTGGACTATCAGAAAAAGCTGTTTTGCAATGAGCTGTAATATTTCACATAATTCAAAATTAAACTGCAAACTTCAGATGGTAGAACGGCAATTTCCGGTGCTGAAACGCGAGACACGAATTTAACCATAGATGTAAAAAAACGTTCCAGGAAAAAATAAAAAAAACGTTAAAAACGTAAAAAACGTGGCAAAAATAAAAAAACGTTTAAAAACGTTGAATAAAAAAAAACGTTGGCCATAATGTGTTCAACTTCTTGCCTTATGACTAATGCTGTAAGCGCAGTAAGCCTATACCTGGAATAATAGGTCAACTCAGCCTCCTACCCTTCGTGGGACGGGAAATGAGTAGTAGCTTACGGGCTACGGGGTGAAGGCCTAGTGTGCTGATTGGGGCGGTGGTATGTCTGCTTGCTGCAAACCGCGGGTCCAATTGTTCGTTCGAGCGGGCAATGGATGGTCGCATAGTGCGCTGCGGTATCATTAGCTCATGCCAATCAGCTGCCACTTCCAAGATTGTAAAGCGCTTTTGGTCTTGGAGAAGCATGTAAGAAGCGCTATAGCAAGTACGTGGACTTTACCTTTAATAGTTTAGATAAAGATAACTTGATTTGATTTTAATTTAGCTGTGTGGTCGTATGACAACAGCATTAAACTAACTAAATATGCTACTTTAAAAAAGTTTTATTTAGTATATTTGGACTAACTAAGTAAACCACATCACTATGACCTATATTAATTCGTTTCTGCTGTCTCAAAAGTGCTTCACAAAGCTTTTGATGGGATTTTCAATGCACGTTTTATTAAATAAAAAACGTTAAGCAAAACAAAAACATTAAAAAACGTAAAAAACGTGGCAAGAATAAAAAAAACGTTTAAAAACGTTTTTCCATCTAAGAATTTAACAACTGCATTTGTCACCAATCCTGCGCGAACAAATGCATTTTGACTTCAGTTCATCTAGACTTATACAACCTTGTACCAGACGCGGTCGTCGACAGCTGAAATGAGGTTGAGATTGAGTGACAGGTAGACGAGGTTCGTCAGACCATCGAAGCTTGCCTCACTGAGCTGTGTCAGTCGGTTGTTATCCAGCTGCAGCCGAGTGAGATGACGCAGCCATCTGAACACTCCCAGCGGTAGACTTTCCACCTAAGCCAATGGGAGCACACAGTGCTACCTCCCACCCGACAGGTGACACGCCAATACCCCAGCCAAACAGGCCAGTCGGGAATCGATTTACTTACCCCGGGGCCAGAAGATTGATAGGATGAGTTGGCCTAGGTGTTGTTTATATACAAGGATGGTTTACCTGTTTGCAAACAGTCACCCATCCAAGTAGTAAGCATTTGATAGCGATCTGACCAACAGTTGAACCTACGATCTCGTGATCCCAAGTTCAATGTACTAACCGTTACACTACCATCCACATTACGGGTATTGCTCGTCAGTCTATCGGTTGGTCCGTCTGTTACGTATATATAGGCTCTTAACTCCAAAACAAAAAAAAATAGCAAAATCACAATTAAAGTTACTGTTTACCAAAGCAGTCAGAGCAACGATGTGCTAATTTTCAGTTTTAAAAAATCAAAGAACAAGATAACCGGACGTTAAAAACCTCCATATAATGGCACTTAATCTCGCGTGTCAACGTTTACACACCAAATGCAGCGCTTAGCTAAGCGATGTAAAATAGATTTTTAATAGTAAACGTTCAAAGTTCTGAAGTAAGCGTTGTCGTATAGATAGACACATATTAAGTTGGTAGGCACTGTGTCTGCACCATAAAAACTTAGGAGCAAACTGTTTTACCATAAATGCACGTGAAATGATTTTAGTCGCGTTCAGAAAAGAAGAAGTTGGCACTTACACGAAAAAAACAGTCGTCGAAAGCACACATTACTAAACACGTTTCTGCATAATTGTGGCTCTACAACTCGCTTATAATTTTTTTGTGCAGGCATAAAATTTATAAAAATCAATGGCTGATGGCTTACGCCCCACTATCGGGGCGTTAGCTTTTAGTTCTTTATGGAAAAAAACGAGAAAAAAGACGAAAAAGAAAAATACTTAAAATAGATAAAACGGTAAAAGGATAAAAAATCTTGATCCTAGAACTCAAAAGTTACATTCGCTCCTGTTTGGCATTTTATTTAAACGAAGATATTATATACTGTACCAGGTTGTCTTGCAGAAGAAGCACCTCAAGATGGCTGTAAATGGCTTCGAAAGCGGACACGGATATAGTCCGTATCCTGAGTCCTGTGAGTTCCAGCTGTCGTATTCGCAGTCCCTCCAAAATACGGTGCTGTAGAGTGTCCACCCTGGTACCCTGTCCATAATTGTAGAGAGACGTTTAATTAATCAATTAAAATACAAAAGTACATTGACACAGCAGCACATTGACACAGTCAGTGTGATGCGGGCAATATCACCTTTTGTGATTTTTGCTGTTTTCGATGTGCGAGTTTTTTAATGTTGCCGTTAACAAGTGTATTTTTGTACATTTATCAAGAAATAACACTGGCAGAGTTTTTCGACACCGTGTGTTGTCCATAGGTAAGGCGCTTACCGAGCGACATAACTGAACTCAACTGAAGTGAACTGAACAGCGCGTCTTAGCAATCGTAATTCTGTCTGTCTCTCTGTCTGTCCGTCCGTCCGTCACACGGGTGGATCAGTCAAAAACGGTGCAAGCTAGGATCAGCAAATCTTAACCTGGATGCCTGGAAGACTCTAGTTTCAGAAACCGCAAAGCTTTTCCATAAATTCGAACGGGGTTACCCCGAACGAGGGCGCTAAATGAGAGGGAGAGGCAAAATTTGCGATTTTTGGCCAATAAGTTGCTGTATCTCAATAACGGTGCGAGATAAGGCCTAGGTTACTATTAATCACTAATAGGAAGTCGTACACTGGCTCTCGATTGGCGCCGAATTCAATGACCTTAAATAGCCTTAAACGCCAAAATAGGAATTTTTATGGAATATTTTGGCGATTTTGGGCTGCGACACAAGTCTGTACCATTCACAAGGTGGCGCCACGCTACTATCGTCATGCGATCCAGATAGAGAATTTGGTATTTGTATATTAACTTAGCGTGATCACCCCAATTTTTAGCTAAACTACTGAACCGGAACTGCTATAGGTTTTCGCACGTCTCCTAAGCATTAGCTAAAATTTCTTGTGACAAAATGACCACGGGGTAGCTATCCTTGTTCAGTGGTCAGTTTGTGGGGAAAAAAACTAAACCATTTCACTTCAGTTTATTTCCGTCGCACTGCACGCGCCTTTAGATGTTAAGACCTGTGTGATTGCGAGTTCTGAGATGACACGTAGTTCGGCGCAAGCATCTGGTAGTTGATCGATAGCTCCGTATCCGCCACACCTCATCCAGTAGATCTTTGTGGCGTCGGCTTTTACTTCACACAGTGACTCGTTGCGAGGACATACCCACTGAGCCCCGGCTCCGCCCTCGCGTTGCCATAGCAACGTCCACGTCATAAACAACAACTGTAGCAGGTGCTCCTCCCGCATCACTGCTGCCGACCGACACCGCCTGTAGACATTCACAATCAATCACTCAATCCTTCACTTAATTCATCAAATATAAGCTTAGTACAAAATAAAAGATCAGTCAATGGTTGCAAACCTCTGCGAAGGCTGTGTCAATTTTATGCTGTGTTCGCCGAATGACATCACCCGCAAAATAAAGTCACATTTAGATTAGACCAAATTCTACCTTTCCTGAAAATTTCAGGTAAATCCTTCTCTGTCATTTTTACGCGCGATAGCAGAATGCTTCTTGCGTCGTGGTCATCGTCTAGGCGTACATCCGTCTGTCCGTCCGTCACACTGCGGTATTGTGTCAAAACGACGCAAGCTAGGATGACGAGATCTTCACTGTGGGCTGTGGGCTGCACCAAGGACTTTAGTTTATCACGACAAAATTTCGTGCCCGTGGGTGACAGGGTTCCGCTCGAACGAGAGCGTCAAAGAGGGGTACCCTCCATAAAAACGTTATTTTGCCGTTATTGGCTCGTATAGTGTGAAAACGGTTGCAGATAGGTACAGAGATGCTGCTTATCATAACAAGCACTAATGACAAGCTTTTTAAATTTATTATCATCGATGACCTTAAACGACCTTAAATTTCCCTTCCTCCCAAAAAGAGAAAGTTTTTAATGAATTTTTCGCAATTTTTGGATGCAACGCACATTTCAACACTGAATTGCGACGAAATGGCTGGAAATAAACCAATACAACCTGCGTACATGAAATTTTCAGCATTCAACGTAGATTTTAGCAATCTAAGTCCCGACCCCCTGGGTTCAAGGAGGCCGGCGCAGGCGGGCGTCAAAGACAGCTACCCCCCCTAAAAAGTGGTTATTTTACCGCAATTATCTCGTGCAGCGTGAAAACGGTTGCGGATAGGCACAAACATGCTGCTTATCATAACAAGCAATAGTGACAAGCTTTTTATTGCTGTCAACGTCGATGACCTTGAATGACCTTGAACCCCCCCAAAGGAAAGTTTTAGTAAATTTTTTGGCGATTTTCGGCTGCGACACACATTTTAAGAGTGAATTGCACCGAAATGGCTAGAAATGGACCTGGACAAACTGCGTATGACATTTTTTAGCACTATTAAGATGCGGTAGTTATACATTTTTAAGAATTTAAGTTTTGATCTCTCAAATTCAAGGAATCTTCCGTACGGAAACCTCAAATTTAAGTACTCTTTTAAGATGCAATAATATGTTATTGCTGTAAGCTTACACTGATTGCCAAAGTGGCAGGATCGCTGCTATCGCGCGTCACGGGAGCTTTGCTCAAATTACCTGTCTGTAATCCTGCTAGCAATTTTTTCGCTTTATCTCGCAATGGTAAATAAGCCAAGAATTCTGTCTATAGGTTTAGACAGACAGGCAGGCAAACAAACAGACAAAGAGACAGACAGACGGACGGACAGACCACGCTACAGAAAGATGTATAGCTATAGGCAGAATTGCTTAATTGCGTTGCAAGAGCAATTGCCGATTCCGTCTATGAATCTGTTGATCTTTAGTAAAATTTTGACAAAAAGCTTTACAGCATTCTTTTCTGGATCACTGTGTATAATTTAGTATTAGTATGATTTACCTGAAGATAACGGCTTGTTGCCTAGTTGTTGTTTCGAACGGCTGGTGTAGGTAATAATATATTTCGTCGAAAACTCCGACGTCTTATTACCAACTGTCTTCGGCGACAGTCACGCCGCGGCTTGCGTTTCATTGTCTGCAACAGAAAACGACGTGCACCACGCTATTATGTTTGTCGGTCAATGTTTGATGAAATTTTGTCTAAATCTTGGGGCTTCACAGAGTTATACAAATCACAGTCTGGTAGTGGCAACAGTGTAACTCGACATTTGATTGGTATTGGCTGCAGCCAACCCATTAGTGCAGAAGTGCCCAAATTATTTTATGATCTGCCGTCGAGATAAGTACACCCTATTAAGATGCTGTAGTTAGTTAGTTAGATAGTTAGGACATTTAAGGGCGTCTGTTCAGAATCACAGACGCCGCAGCTACTGTTCAAGCAGATGTGTCTTGAGTCAGCGAGTGTCAGTGACGGGTCGCGAATGGACGCCGGTAGACTGTTCCACACATGTGGTCCGTCGACAGCAAAAGATCAGTCGCCAAACGTCGTTCTGGTCGGTAGGACCTCTAGTTTGGTCGCTGACGACGACGATCTAAGACCGGACCGGCGGCCGGATCAGGCAGCAGTCATCTGCACGCCCATTGAGGCACTTGTGAACCAATACCGCCAGCTTGAACTGAATCCGTTGCCGGACCGGTAGCCAGTGAAGCGATCGGATCAGCAAAACTGGCGTGATGTGGTCCGTACGCCGCGTACCAGTGATCAAACGTGCTGCCGCGTTCTGGACGGACTGTAGGCTAGTTGCCTTAGTTGGCTGTCGGCATTTCCATCAAGCAACAAATTGCAGTAATCTAGCCGACAGCTGATGAAGGCCTGGACAAGCGTCTGAGCGACTGTCGGCGTCAGTAACTGGATCTGATCTGACCTAGTTGGCGCAGCTGGTAGTAACCAGCACGGCAGACAGTCGTGACGTGATCAGCCATCGTTAGCTGACTGTCCAGAGTTACCCAGATCACGAACAACTGACTGTGGACGAACTGGCAGACAGTAGCTGGACGTCGCCGGTGGGTAGTTCCTCGAGCTGCTGTCGAGTGCCGAGCCAGATAAGCTGTGTTTTCTCGACATTCAGTCGCAACCGCAGTTGGCCCTCATCCAAGCATCTACTGCCGTAAACACGCTACAAACCGAGCAGTGGTGTCTGCAGCCGACGAAGCTGGTGCACTTATGTACAGTTGGCCATCGTCAGCGTAGAAATGTGCTGTTGCTCCATGATCTGCTATAACGGAGAAAACGTTAGCAATGTGCATAAGAAACAACAGCGGCCCTAGAACCAAGCCTTGTGGCACACCGAACGGTAAAACAACTATACCTCAGACACTCGATCACAGTACGCAATGCGCTGAGTTCGATCTGACAGAAACGACCGCAGCCAACAGAGAACATTTCCAGACAGTCTGCATGTACACTCGAATCTCGCTCGCAATATTTCATGATCAACGCAGTCAAAGGCTGCGCTGAGATCCAAAAATCCAAGCAACGTTACACACTGCTGATCGACGGCTGCAAACACGTCAGACATTACAAAAAGTGCCGTCTCAGTGGAATGGTAACGTCTATACGCAAACAGAACTGTAGTGGAGGTAGTAAACTGGCGGACACGACATAATCACTGAGCTGCTTTGCGACAATGCGCTCTACTGTCTTTGACAGAAACGACAGGTTAAACAGAGGCCTGTAACTGGCCATGTCTGATGTGTCCATACCTGGTTTCTTCAATATCGGAGTCACAATCGCCTGCTTCTGTGCTGTGCATTTATGCCTGTTTCTGTATGCATGAATGTCTATTGAACAGTTTAACCTGACCCTGATATTTTGTCCAGGGATCGTCCGCAGCCATTATTATCCATTGATTTGGCTACTAATTAGACTAAATCCAACAAAAAACGGCATAATCAGCTGCAGGAACAAAAATATTTGCCAGTTTGTCTGATAGTACACTATAAGTCTGGCGCATTAAGTTACGTCCAATGAAAACCAGACTGGTGGCTTTTTATCCGGTGGCTTTTTTGTCCGTAGACATTGGTAGAAAAAAATCTGTGGACTTTTTAGATTATTTTTGGTGGACTCGATGGACGTCTGCAGCACTACAGTGGTTGTAATAAACTAAACCACCAAAAACCAATCAAAATGTGCCAGACAGAACAAGAAATTTAAGCTAATACTCACGAGACGCGCGAAAGCCTATAGCAGTTAGTGGCCAACAACGGTAAAATACCGACTTTTACGGGGGTACAGCTATTTGATGCCCTCGTGCGCAGGTTTCCTTAAAGCTAAAAAATCGAGACTTGGACCGTCAAAATCTACGTTTAATGCTAAAAAGTTTTACGTAGCTTGTCCATGTATATCTCAATCGATTTCGGCGCAATTCGCTCTTGAAATGTGTCTTGCAGCCCGAAATCGCAAAAAAAATCCATAAAACCTCCTATTTTGGCGTTGAAGGTCATTCAGGGTTATTGAATTCGGCACCAATCGAGGGCCAGTGTACGACTTCCTATTAGCGATTAATAGTAACCTAGGCCTATCTCGTACCGTTATTGAGGTACAGCGACATATTGGCCAAAAATCGCAAATTTTTTTACCCCTCTTATTTAGCGCCCTCGCTCGGGATGACCCCCTTCGAATTTATGGAAAAGCTTTACGGTTTCTAAAACTAGAGTCTTCCAGGCAGCCGATGGTAAAAATTTGGTGATCCTAGCTTGCACCGTTTTTGACTGATCCACCTGTGTGACAGACAGACGGACGGACGGACGGACAGACAGAATTGCGATGGCTAAGACTCGCTGAAAGCAGTAGCGTAAAAATAAATGAGCAGACGGCCAGAACTGTTAGGCCTATATAGCGTAGCATACATCACTGTAAAATGTGTCGCGCGGCGAAAATTAACCAAAAATTTACATACTTGCACGTAACCACATAACACCAACACGACTCGGTAGACGTCTGCAGCACTATTGTAGTTGTAGTAAACTAAACCACCAAAAACCACGAGTTAATTTGACGTTTTTTTTCTGAAATTCCGGTGCAGTAATACCAGCACAAACGCCGACTTAATCCAGGTGCAATAAGTGCATAACTACATGTACTAATGCCCTGAAAATTTCCGCGAATCTGTCGCTGTTTGGACGGAACTGCCCCCTCCCTTCAATATCTCGCGGCACACTGTACCTCAGTCTCTGCGACCGTCGACTGCCTCAAGACGTCATCTTCGTTGTGCTACCAGTCATCAGCTTGTTGTGCCGTCTTACCGTCTGAGTTCATACGAACGTCGGGCTTTCTCTACCGTTGGCCCGATGATCAGAGTGTGTTTTTCCTGAGTGACAACTCAATTACTTTATTCACATATAATTACAGATCAGAGCAGATATACTATAACAGTTTACAAAGCTATGTAAGGGCGATATGAATCAAAACTCGAAAACTGCAAACATGGTTTTGGGGCGATATTATCGTGTTGCATATCCGTTATGTAAGTTTTTACGCAATGCAATTTAATGCACAGTGAATTTGAAAGCTAAAATAATATCGCCCCAAAACTATTATTGCCGTTAAGATAATAATATTTATATTTTTTCTTTCTTAACAGTAACGGCCTATATATTGTATTTCGCTGTAATTTGCTGTTACTGGCACGCTGCCAGCGTTGCAGTTGGTGACGTCACAGTCAGTGCATAATCTGCTGCTGGCCTACTGACGTCATTGTCACTATGACGTCACGCCACTGCGCGCACACGCTGACAGAACGACAGACAGAAAATCAGACATGCCTGGACGTGTTCTTCTACCAACTTAATTCATGATTTCACGGCCGTGACATTTTCCGTGAAATTGGCCTTCTTCCGTGAAAAACGCTGATTTCCGTCAAATCCGTGATTTTTCGTGAATTTTAGCGCTTTTAGTTTAATTTATGACAACTCCAGAGTTTTATCAGCAGCTTTTGTACGGATGTTGCTGTTTGCTACGTGTCGCACTTCAGCACTAAG
>Ga0056128_1004793_pt1 | contig 16972 bp, 9 predicted proteins | sample WorMetLIZISLAND2_FD_71113 | JGI IMG/M metagenome (GOLD analysis project Ga0056128, IMG submission 71113) | Marine gutless worms symbiont microbial communities from Max Planck institute for Marine Microbiology, Germany - Olavius geniculatus... ... | reverse complement strand
TCGATCCAGGTCAAGTGGTCACTTCACCGCCGCTGACTTCCACCCAGGCCTGTCGAGAGCCACAGCGGGACCCGCGGAAACATACTCGCGGTGCCCCCCAAACATTTTACGGGGCCCCTCTGGGAAGACAATTTTTGAATTTTTTTTTCAAAATGTTACACTCTGACGTACTTTATATTTCTGGCCGACGGCGGGGCCCCCAAACGTCGCGAGGCCCGGGGTAGCTTATCCCCCTACCCCACCCTCTCGACGGGCCTGCTTCCACTCTCTTCCTTCACTCATTCAAAAAAGCTCGGATTTGCGTTAATTTCATGGGTCATCCTGTTGGAGGTTGGGGGTCCAGACCCCTGGACGCCAGACCCCCCCCAATAATTCTGAAATCCTACGGCTAACCGTCTGTTAAACATTGCCACACAGCCAGCCGAATGTCGAAAAAACAGACTGATGCAGAGCGTCCCAGTCTGATGCTTTGGGCCAGTACCAGTCACCTAACGTTTGTTCGCATCGATGCCGCGTGGAAGTATGGTAGACAGATCGAGGTCGACTGAACTTTAACTTTGCTGACGATCAATTGACGTGTATGTGCCCTTTTGGCAAAGGGGTCGTCCAGAAATGACGTTACGCAATTTTGAGGAAAAATAAACCTTTTCCCTCTTAGTCACATTTCGTCACACTTGTCTTGAGCCCCCATCAAATATGACGTCACAAAACGTCTATCCCCGGCAGTCTGCAGCGTAGTCTTCAGAGATGATTTTCAGCTTATCTTTATTATGATGTATAAAAATTATATCTGTTATCAAAATGTCTAATGTCTACTTAATGCAAAAATCGCGTAAAATCAAGCACGGTGTTTTGAAATGTTTCTGGGCCGACTCGTCCTGTCACATACGGCGAGTTAATGGCGACGTCAATTTGGCTATCTGTTGTGCTTTTCTACAGATGTGACGTGTGACATCACGCTACCTTTATCCCCCCTTCTAAGTCACACGTCGTCACAATAATGTGAACCTCCCTTCCCCTCGAAGCGTGACGTCATTTATAGACGACTCCAATCCATAACTGTCCCAACAGTTTGCGACTTCGGTTGCGGCTGCTTTCGACCAATAGATCTCGGGCAAAATCGGATTTTAATAGTAGCATTATTCGATGTTCTATGTTTTGCGTTTGTGTTTATTTTTATGTATCGTCGCAATTTGTACTTTCTTATTGCAAACTGCGGATTATTTGTGCGTATTAGTAGCCTGACAGCGAACTTTTTTGTTCATGCATATGATGTTAACATTTGGTTCGTAATTGGTATACACATGTGATAAACAGCCACATTTGTTCGTCCAAGATCAAAATCATGATAACAGCGGTAGCACTAATTGCTGAATCGGCCCACTGCTGGTTTAGGTTTTGGTTTGTTTTGGGGTTTAGGTTTAAAATTTAGATTTATTAAAACTATCGCTTATTCAGTTACATCCATCGGCGCCGGTTCAGGCCGATTCGCTTATTCAGTTTTAGATTTATTACTTAAAACTATCGCTTATTCAGTTACATCGGCGCCGATTCAGGCCGATTCATCTGATTCAGCAATTAGTGTTACCCTGAGAACAGGCAATTGATTTGACCACTGTTTCGTTGTTTTCTGCATAAAAATGCTTCAAAATAATACGGATTATCGCCGCCTTTATGCTATGAAAGCCGATTTTTGTCGGTTGTTGCAGGATGTATTAACATTGCATGGAGACAACAGTTTCTGCCATTCAGACAACTTCTGCATCACAGTCAGATCTAGTGAATCTGCTGGCAGCCGACGTCAATAACAGACAATTAATGGCTGTAAGTTTTTTAGAATGCTGTTGAAACCCCAGTAGTTGTTGCTTAATTTGATAGAATCACTTATAATTGTCACTTTAGAAACATATATCTCAAGGTCCAAAAGTCTGACCTACATTTTTTGCTGTTCAAGGTCCAAAAGTCATGGATATCACTATATCAATAATGCTGCAGTTTCGACTAGTAAAATAATTGCAGGCCACAGGTAGTAGTAATAGGGTTAGAGCATCATGCCCTTATCTTAGCCCCTTATCCGAACCATAGGACTATATCGGATCGGATCGGCACTTATCCAACGACGATCGTGACATCTAGATATGCACGCTCACTTGACGGAACCCGACGTCAGTTAAAGTCGGCGATGTCATACCTCAACCCCCGCCGTGTGCCAAGCTTGGCTGTCATGCTGGCAGCCATCGTCAGGGGGTCACAGTAGAGGCACCTGGGAAGATGTCATCACGTCGGCAGTGACCTGATCCTTCCACTGTTTCTTTGGTGCATTAGTGGACATCGCCAGCCGTCTGGGCTTTCTGCTCATAAGAACTGTTTTGGCAAACGGAAATCGTCCATTTGGCAAACATGCCCGATGGTTCCACTGTACCCGTTTTTCAACAGTAGGCTGCTCCATGCATTGGTGACGTATCGTTTCATTTGGTAGCTGGTCACATCTGGTTACCTCTAAGATTCGGTGGAGACATCCTATCTGAAACACCTCAAGTTTCACCAAGTCGGTTGCCAGGAGCACTCAGAAGCGTACAGCAGAGTGGTGATAACGACACCGTTAATTATCTTCATCTTCGTTGTTACACTGATGTTGCATCGTTTTAGGACCATGAACCACTTGCATCTGAAATGGCTAGAAGTTGCGAGCTTGTAACTTGTGTATAACTAATTATTTTACTAGTTGATGCTGCAGCATTCCTAATATATCTATGTTTAGTGTATAGGGCTGAGCTGGTCGTAGGCCCCCATGGCCTAGTGGACAGCATAGTGGACTGTGGTTAAGGAGCTCCTAGGTTTGAAGCTCACATCCCGCTGGTGTAATTGTTCTGTCGTAGTTAATTTTGCCTCTGACATAGCGCAGCATAGTCACAGCATTTTAGAAATAGTCTTCCTAGACATTTTTTTTGATAGAGCCTATATAATGCAATGTTAATTATGATATAGGCACATAGCAGAGGAATGAAAATGTAATGGAGGAAATCAAATGAATCTAGGAAACAGAAGAAAACTTATCATGCATGCATTGTTGCATCCATTGGATAATGCACTGCATAAGAAAAGGCATTATATAAAAGTACCATACGTGGAACCGGAAGGTCAAAGTCAAAATGTCTGTCATATTACACCTGCCTCAGAAAGAGATTCACTCTACAGGCAGACACATCTGAGTGCATGTACACTACAGTGCCTGGTATAAAGTGACATGTTGTTAATTGTGCAGGCATCAGCGGGTGCTGTGAAGCTGGAGCCGGGCCGGCCAGTTGTTGGTAGCACTGCCTCTGGTGTTGTACCTGTCAGCAGCACAGTGACAACACTTGCCAGTGCTGCAGTGGCACCCACTGCAGCCACGGCCAACTCACTGCTGACTACAGCCAAGGCTGGAACAACAAGTTCTACACTGCACTCTGAACCAAAGGTTCAGTAGCATTGTTTATGCCAAGGCTAGAAAAAAACCTACGTTATTAAAGAAAATTTTTAGGTTTTGAAAGATTTTGTAGGTTTTTTTGGTTTGATGTCCAATGAACACCGTGCACAAAATTGCGACACAGGGAGAACGTCTTATACTCCATGTCTATCACAAAATCACATTACTTTGTCTTGCTATAATTTATTTTTAAAAACAGTGAGAAATCATGATTGAAATATGAAATAAAATATGGTATGTAATAAATTTCACAACAAATAAAAAAGCAAAAAAATCTATAATTGGATTTTTTGAGGTTTTTAATCAAAATACCTTAAAAATTTAGGTTTTCAGACCAATTTTGCAGCCTTGGTTTATGCTATCACCTGTCTGTTAGTTTAGTTATCACCTTACTGTGGACTCATCAATTAACTGTGAACAGTGTAAAATTTGCTTTTAAATAAGATTATTTTTTCATGTGATACTGGTGACTAGATTAGTGACAAACAACATCGGGATATATTGTTCGTTTCCTTGTAGTTGATATATTACAGAACATACATTAGTAAGACACATGCTGTGCAGGTCATTTTTCATTACACGTTTAATATTAGTGGAAAACTCCTGTGGCCAGTGACCTTAAATGTATTGTATACTATAAATTGTGCAGTCATATTATTTAATTTAAATTGTAACCGTGAACATGCAAAGTTAAAACATATCTTAAGTGTTCTTTTGTAATATAACAAAAATATGATCAGTGTCTTGATTATGTAGGTTTTAGACAAACGGCGAATTGCTGACTTGTTAAAAGAAGTGGATCCATTAGAACAGCTGGATGATGACGCTGAAGAGGTTAGCAAAAGTTGTCACTGTTAGTGTGCCTGCCATTAAAATTTTTCAGAAAAAGACTTAAATACATACTGACAACCTAGTTGATTAAATAATGTTCGTCAGTTGACTAAAAGTTATAGAAATTAATGATTAATTACTGGATTAATCGTTAGGAAATTGAGTAATTTTTAAATTAAGATTTGAATAAAATTTTGGACTTCTTACTTAACTGAACATCACTTATCTGCACACTTCCAGTCTAGTGTAAAGTGCTTTTGCACTACTTGTAGGTCTGTAGTGTTAGTTCTGCAGTTTGCATTATGAAAGTCCTCACTATCAGTTACTGATTCAGCTGCACATAAAATATGTAGATAGCATCATCATTGTTTTGGATTATCTTTCTAACTGACTATGGAAATTATTTGGAATTAATAGATTCAGGTTACTTTTTGAGAAATTAACCAGTACCAACCCTAAAGTTTATGGTTCATTCTTATTCTGTTTGTTTTTCGTATACAAGTTTATGTAGCTTTACAACAAAAAAACGCCGTGCCTAGATATCAAAACTTTGGTTTTCAAGAAAGTTGTAATAATTTGAAGATATCTGTTTAGCTATGTGCTATATAGTGCCATATTATACTTTGCAAAGTTCTTTGAGAATACTGTTTAGACTCATTCGATTCACATCTGGCAATGTTTGTTTCAGTTGCTGATGCAGATTGCCGATGACTTCATTGACAACGTTGTCACGGCATCGTGTCAGCTGGCTCGACACAGGAAGTCAAGTACAGTAGAAGTTAAAGACGTACAGTTTCATCTTGGTATGTTGTGGCAACTACTACTAAATCTGTAAAGCAAATGCAGTGCAAGTTTTGTTTTCCGCACATTAATAGCTCTGATACAAACATATTTCGTGGTTTACATCAGCTGTACATGCAGTCATATCATAGTGTACTACAGAGAATATATTTAGAATATTAGTAGCTTGAATAGTTGGTTTTCTTAAAAAAGAATTTCCAGTGTTAAGTTCATGTAATTACCCAGTTATTGCTAATGATGTTCACTTTTTGTGATATTGTGATCCGTGAAAAATGCACGTTCTTGATGTTGTGCATAATTCTTGTGTCACTAAATAAAATGGATCACCTGAAAATAAAGGTGAGAAAATAATTCTGGAAAGTGATGCAATGACATTGCACATTTTCTATTCACAGAACGTCAATGGAACATGTGGATACCTGGATTTGGATCCGATGAAGTTCGGCCGTACAAAAAGTCAGCAATGACAGAAGCACACAAACAGGTGAGATTATACCATTTTTTCGGGGTTCTAGCAGGTCAGGGAAAACTGGAAAAAGTCGGAATTTATGTGGTCAGGGAAAAAGTCAGCGGAAAGTATTATTGTTGAAAAGTCATGGAAAATGATCTTGGATCATGCAAACTGCAGATGTGTGTGATTTTTTTGTGTCTCCAAATATTAAAAAGTGGGCAAATTTGCAGCGTCCATTAAACGTCCAAAAGCTAGAAGTGTTTTGGCTTCAGTGGGGACTTTGCCCCCTGACCAGGGCTTTTGTTGTTTGCATTTTGCTCCATTAATATGGTTTCATTGCTATCTCATATAGTGTACTATTTCTGTCATTTGTGCAATAGCATTATTGTTTCAATAAGATCCGGAAAATTGCCATTCCATGACTGGAGAAGTCAGGGAATTTTGCTACAAAAGACCTCTAGGAACCGTTTCTTATGCATTTGATACACAGTTAGGCATTATAACTATATAATCTATATCGATTATTGTGGCATTTCATGTCATGATATGGCGATATTGTGAGAGCAGAGACCTAAGTGGTAAGGCACACACACACACAGTGTAACTATGGTACAAAGCAGCCTTTGTGACAGATATCTTGTGACAAGCATATAATTTGTTGTGGTAGTCTGGGATGTTTTTTTACCTTGCATGCGTTTGGTACAAACCTCAGCGTTAGCAGATCCTGACTGTTTTACAATAAGCCAATTTGTGTTTGTGCATTGTAGCGATTAGCACTCATCAAGAAGACACTGAAGAAGTCCTGAAGATGTCTCCACATATATTTATATTATGAAGTTATGCATCAGTCATGAATTTTCAGTTAAACGCACAGTATCGACTATCAGTGCCAAGTGCGTTGTTGAGCATCTAGCTAAATTAGCAAATTTACGCCATCATGCAAGTTATCTGCATGCCGGTTGTCCTGAGTCCAAGCAAAAAGTTTACGTCTGAAATTTCTTGACATTTTTTTATTAACCAACACTAGTTGGTCACAAAAATTCAAACATTGCAATAGCTGCATTTAAAGAGTAATAAGCGTACAAAATTTGCATCCAATTCCAAACAGTCAGTCGAAAAACTTGCAGCAAACCATATAATTTTCAACAGTCATTGCTCATTCTTTCTACAGCATTACTGCTAGTGACTGTTGAGTGTAGTTTATGTCCATAATGACATCAACGTACGGATGACTATAGATCACAGAACATTATTTAGTGTGCACTGACTGCGCAGAATGCTATTGTGTTGCTGGATTACATTTGGTAACATTTATCTGATGCAGTAGTAACACTTTGCTTGAATACGCTTGGACACACTGTTTCGACAAGCAAGCAGGTTGTGTGTCTACACAGGGATGTTTGTGCGAGTTTGCATACTAATTGTCAAAGTTATAAATGGATTTTGGTGATGTGAAGGAAAATGACAACCTCTGGAGAAAATGTATTTTTATGTGTGGGTCCGGGATCATTTTATGTTAGCACAAAGACAGTGCCATCATGGATTGTAAAGACTGGGGGGGTGGTCAGTAACTGAAATTTTCCAACAACAGCAACAAATATTTGAGAGAGATGGATTCTCAAAATTTCAATGTTGTGTCTGAATATTTCAACAAATGTCAAAACTTTCCCATTTTTGAAGAAAACAAGAAATTTGAGCCAATGTTCATAAGATGCGCGAAAGCCTGTAGAACTTCCTGTTCGCAAACTGTCAGAACTGTCAGTCTGTTTCAAACCATTTCATCGTCGTTCATTCTTTGATTTTTGCGATCTTCGGCTGCAGCACACACTCAATTTTTAAAAACCCTTATTTCGGAAGCTTAGGGTCTTTTAAAGTCATCGATGTTGATATAACTGAAAAGCTCATCATTAGTGCTTGTTGTGATAGGCAGCATGCCCATGCCAATATGCAACAGTTTTCACGAAAGACTGCCCAACAACGGTAAAATAACTTTTACAGGGGTACTGCTCTTTGATTCCCTCGTGTGCAGGTTTCCTTGAACGTAGAAAATCGAGACTTAGACCGTTGAAATCCACGTAAAATGCCAAAAATTTCATACACAGCTTTTCTATGTCTAAGATGGTTTAGACACATTTCGCTCTTGAAATGTGTCTCGCAGCCCAAAATCGCCAAAAAAATCCCCAAAAAAACCGTTTTATCATTCAAGGTCATCCAAGGTCAATAAATTTGGTGGCAATTGAGAGCCAGTGTACGACTTCCTATTAGAGATTAATAGTAACCTAGCCCTATCTCGCACCGTTATTGAGACAGAGCGACTTATTGGCTAAAAATAACAAATTTTTCCTACTCCTCTCTCATGCAGTGCCCTCGTTTGGGGTGACCCGCTTTGAATTTATGGAAAAGCTATATGGTTCCTGAAATTAGAGTCTCACTGGCAGCCAACGGTGAAAATTTGGTGATCCTAGCTTGCACAGTTTTTGACTGATCCACCCGTGTGACAGACAGACAGACAGAATTGCAATGGCTAAGATGTGCTGAAATCAGTAGCTGCTTTCGCGCATAAAAATTTTAACAGACTGAAATTAAAGGAGTTGATTGGCTGGCTAATTTTAGTGACTACAGAGTTACAACAAAACTGCTAGGAAGTTACGAAGTCGTAAAATCAGCTTCCAAAATTCGGATACGATGTTTTTACGACAGTCTTACAACATCGTCACATCGTGACAAAGATACGACAAAGTTGCGAAAATGTTACGATTTTCTTACAATGTTTTGCAAATTAGGCCCCTGGCTGCAATTATGATCTAGGTGGAAGAATCTTTGATACATATTCTTTACTATTGTAATTATTAGATACTGCCAATGATTAAACGTGAGAATGCTGGATTGCTGGTACAAGTGTTCTATATTTCAGTATTTAAACCAAACGCACTTCAAAAACATTTTTCTCAGCAAAGACCAACACCAAGCGAAACATGCACCATTTGACGACACAAAGTCTTTTTAACAGGTTAACAGATGCCATGGAGCAACTTCTAGTAACGTCAGTTCGTGCTCGGTCTGCAAAAGAAAACAACACAGAACTAACAGTTAGGACCGTTGCACAATACAAACTATGAAGCAGGTGAAATTTGTGTGGCGGTATGATCATGAAAATTGTACAGACAGTAGTCAATTGACACACTGGCGGTATACAAATTAGTTTATTACGATGATTGTTATTATTACATAAACAGAAATACATGAAAATACACATAAAAAGCTGTACACAAAACTTGATGCAAACTGAAGAAAATAGTAGGCTGCAATGCAGGTCTTGCCCACCCACCTCTCTTGCGATAAGCAACATGTCCATGCCTACTTGCAAACCTTTTTATGAAAGCATGACCAACAGCGGGAAAATAACAAGTTTTACGCAGGTACCACTCTTTGATGCCCTTGTGCACAGGTTTCCTTGAACCTAGAATATCAAGACTTGGACCGTCAAAATCTATGTTCAATGCTAAAAATTTCATACGCAGCTTGTCCTTGTCTATCTCTATTGATTTTGGCGCAATTTGCTCTTGAAATGTGTCTTGCAGCCCAAAATCACCAAAAACTCCATGAAAACCTCTGATTTGGTGTACAAAGTCATCCAATGTCATTGCTCTCAGCACCAATCAAAAGCCCGTGTACGACTTTCTATTAGTCATTAATAGTAACCTAGGCCCTATCTTGCATCGTTTCTGAGATACATCGACTTATTGGCTAAAAATCACAAATTTTTCCTACCCCCCTCCCATTTAGCACCCTCGCTCAGTGTCACCCTTTCGAATTTATGGACAATCTTTACAGATTCTGAAACTAGAGTCTTCAGGCAGCCGATGGCGAAAATTTGGTGATCCTAGCTTGCACCATTTTTGACTGATCCACCCGTGCGACAGATGGACAGAATTGCAATGGCTAAGATGCGCTACAGCAGTGCCAGCTTTCACACGTAAAAAGAACTGTAATAAAAACAAAAAGGTTGGGGTTACTTGAATGGCACTGGGTGACATACTTTATTTTTCTAGTTTACATTTAACCTGCAGCATTACCCAGAAACAACTGATGCAATTTACAAAACATTTTTAAAGAATAAATGATACTGCACCAAAAAAAATGAGAATTGCCAATCAAACCTTAATGATACTAGCAAATCGAAGTTGTTGAAGGCATGTGGCATACAGCAAACAGTAGAACAGCTTACAATGCAGCTGAAATTAACTATCCATTCACATTATACAGGAGAATGTACCGACAACACTGCAGCGATATATCACGAGTAGAAGCAACTTACTTGGCCCACTCCACATTCAGAATAAGGTGATCATAGCCGAAGCCAGATACGCCTGCAATTGCTCGAGCTGCATCTTCCCGATGGTGGAAATTGATGAATGCAAAGCCCTAACACGAAAGCAGCACAAGCAGTCATCAGCTACTACTTTCTGTAATAAATCAAAAATATTTTATGTCACAGCAATAATAATATTATCATTTATCAACCTATGTTTCTAACTTTCATTTCTGAAACTTTGGTCTCTTTACTGCCAAGGGTATTTAAAAAATATTTTTAAAAAATAATAACAATATAATTTATGTAGTGCCACAAGTCCTAAACGTCCTAGAACAGAGGCACTAAAATGTTAATGCTAATTACCAGGTACACTTACTGTTACTTACTGATGCACAGCGTAGAGTACGAACAAAAATGACCATGTTAGTGAAACAAAAACGTTTTAGAAAGCATTCCCAATGAAATGTGCAATTTTTAGTCATTTGAAAATGTGCTCAATTTCTCGCACAACTCCAGTATGGTTTACTGGATAATACATACTGGCCACAAAAATGCAAATACCACAGTGTCAGTGTGTCATAAGCAAACAAACCTTTGACTGTCCAGTGACTTTGTCTTTTGCTAAAAATATCCGGGCTATGGAACCGAACGGTCGGAAGAGATCCTGAAGATCAGTCTCTCTTGTATCTTCTGACAAATTCGTCACACGTATCGTTGCCGCTTCATCTGCAAAACAGTTTACACAAGTCAAGTTATCACTCTGCAGCTTTTACGAGCTATCAACATTAGTTAAATTCTATTACTGTAAATTAAAATGTGTTATACAGCAAGGAAAGGTCATTCCTCAATCAGATGGGCAACAGGAATGATATGCATACTGAGCAGTTTAAAAAATTCTCCATCAACAGTGACCATAGATTTTCAAAGGGAGACTGTCTGGATCGGTGGCTATTACTAATGGTAGTACTCAGCTGAAAAGTTAATATGCACAAAGCTAGAAGGCAGGCCTTAATCTACTTTGTTACAGCAGGAACAATATGGACTGAATAAGAGTTTCATCAGATGGCAGACCTCTGTTCTTCAGTGACATCGATTCACCCTTGCGATTTCCACCCTCGCGAAGGCTCGGTGGGATGTACTTTCCAGGTGCTCTGGGACCACCTGCGGCACCTGGCTGAGCAGCGTTTGATGCAGGCTCATCCTTCTTCTTGTCCGCATCCAGCGACTCTTGCAGCGGAGCCAACGAGTCCTTGTATGGACATTTTGTTGTCCAGTGATCACCCTTGCAGATACGACACGACACGATCTTCTGCCCCTTCAGCCGGACGAGTGGGTCGTCATCAGGTTCCTGAATCTAATTACACACACACACTGGACATCCATGTGCACTGTATAAAACATAGACGTAAAAACATTTTTTTACGTTTTTTATTCTTGCTACGCTTTTTACATTTTTTATTTTGCTCAACGTTTTCTATTTTTTTAAAAAACGTGCATTGAAAATCTCATCGAAAGCTTCGAGAAGCACTTTTGGAACCACGGAAAAGAAATAATCGGTCACAGTGATGTATTTTATTTAGTTAGTCCAAACAGACTAAATAAAAAGTTTTGTAACTAGTACATTTGATTAGTTTGATGCTATGGTCATATCACCCTGCGGCTGAATTGAAATTTAAAAAAGTTCTCTCCGTCTATACTGTGGTTTCAGGTATACTGCACCTGCAGCATTAGGCAACAGGTTGAACAAATTATGGCCAACATTTCTATTCAACGTTTTTAAACGTTTTTTTTTTTAATTTTTCCTGGAACATTTTTTGACATCTATGGTATACAAGAAATCTGAGCTAATGCTCATGAGATGCACGAGAGCTTATGCCAGTTCCTTTTCGCAGCTAATATTGGTTTATCTCCATCCATTTCGTCGCACTTCACTCTTCTGCAGCCAAAAATCGCACAAAATCACAAAAAAACCTCTATTTTCAAGGTCATGCCTTGTCTTGGTCCATGACTGCTGATTCATCAAGCCATCGATTATGAATGCGGTAAAACGCAACTACCTACTAAAACCCTTCAATTGATCTTGCAGAAATCTGGCCACAATTCCTTCCAGGTAAGGGTTGTCCTTTCCTCAATTTTGGCCTAGGTCTGCAGTCTGGTTTCAAAAAAATGACAATTTTAAAAAAGGAAATAAAAGCAAAAACATAAGTCTTCCCATTACTACGTACAGATGGCCTAATGAAACATAAGGTCCACCTTCTTAAGCAAGCATCATGCACTGTCCTGCTAAACAAACCGATGCGGTGCCAAACCAGTACACAGAAATGCAAACTTTCTGCCATCAATCTAGTTGTAGCTAGTATTGTAGATAGACTTTTGGATCTGTAGAACTTACTAGTGAGAAGAAGAAGAAGAAGAAGAAGAAGACATAGACAGCTAAGTCCAATCTGTGCAAACTCATCCTTTTTTTCGGTACCTTTAGCTGGCAGAGGTTAAACCCAATTAAGTTAGCATACAGTCCAAGTCAGCTGGATGGCCAGCTCTAACAACAATAATAAATAAAAATAAATAAATAAAATGCAAACACTATAATACAAAAAGCACCACATGTAGTACATACGTCTTTAGCATGAACAAACTGCAGGAAGATATCTTCTGAGATGACGGTGTTTGCAGGGTTTGGTCCCGGGGGATCTCCATAGGCAGCTCCGAATTTCTTCCACGTCTGACCACAACACACCATCAACATCACATGCAAACAAAACTAATCATTTATTATAGTTTACGCATCCAGTGTCAACAAAAAACAACAAACAGGCATCTCCTTTTTTACTGCAGTGTTAACAAATAAGATATATGTGTGGCAACTGGTACATACACACTAGAGACATTGTCAAAACTTGTGTACCAAAAAATTCTGGTAAATATTAATTGATACACCACTTATGTCCACACTGTACCTTGTGATGGCATCAATTAGTTGTAAGTGACAATCCATTTCAACACTGCAGATAAGCAGAAATTACAAGAGGCCTTTATCTTCTTAACAACATATTTTCAGCAAAGCAGGTGGAGAGCAATTGTTCAGAAATGTGATTCAGCATTGTTTCGGCTATGTCAATGCAAAAATAACTTTCAAAAATGTTGCCAATGTTACCCAGCATAAAAGATTTATCTTTTTTAATTGTGACCATATGATTTTTATGATAACGAATGCTACCTAGATAAAACCGATGACCAGTTTTTACTACACATAACATATCATAAACAATAATCACAATAAATCATCATATGTATAGCATATCTTTCTGTGTCACTTCCACAGTGGTTTTTAAGACAATTAATATCATAGCAATGTAAAAATAACAAAGACAAAACAACCTTTCGTTTGGCGATAGACTGCGACACCTTTCGTGTTTCAACTTTATATGTCTTAACAATCTGCAAACAAATCAGTAACACACTACGTTACAGTTACTGCATGGGAATACTACTTCAGAAAAAGAACAAGAAAAGCCCTGCTAATGTAAACGGGAATGTGCAACAGCGTTGCACCATTGTACGCTAGTAATCCGTAGTAATCCGTAGACTTCATCCGTACAGCACTATGGCTTTTGGCTACAGTTTCAAAGAAAGCCCAGTAAAACAAAATCAGTCGCCAGAGGCCACGAGATGACATGTGGCTAAATTATCTATAGTGTTTTACTTGTACTCACCAGAGGGCGCCACCTCTTGCTCTGCCAACGCCGTATCAGCGGGATATCGCAAATTTTCCTTACCCCATACCCCCTCTCATTTAGCGCCCTCGTTCAGGGTGACCCCCTTCGAATTTATGAAAAAGCTTTACAGTTCCAGAAACTAGAGTCTTCCAGGCAGCCGATGGTGAAGATTTGGTGATCCTAGCTTGCACTGTTTTGGACTGATCCATCCGTGTGACGGGTGGACAAACAGACAGACAAACGGCAGACAGACAGACGGACGGAAGGACAGAATTGCGATGGCTAAAATGCGCTACAGCAGTAGCTGCTGTTGCGGGTAAAAAAACAGCAGCTACTTGAGCTAAGTCTCAGACAACTTGACTGTATCCATTGTTTCTTTCAAGATTGATTTTGTTACCACATATGGCAAACAGCAAAACATTTCAAAGCGGTCAGGTTTCATTGCTAGACACATGACTGCACTAAAAATGCTTCAATGTGAAATGACCCCTCAAGCTTACATAATGCAAAATGAAGTTTGTTGCTGTCATTGTTGCAAGCAACATACACATGCCCCCGTTATCTATATCATAAATGATTTTGTTACCACAGTTCTCTCTGAGTTTCACAAAGTCTCATCAAGTGGTCTAATTTGAGTACTGGATACAGCATTCACTGCTGTCTCTAATTATGAAAAGAGCCCATCTGTGAAAAACAGCGTAACATCAGCCTGTGTCAAATCAATAATCAAAAAAAAACTACCAGTGACAGAATGATCTGATGCCACCATATTGTACTTATTGGCTCAGAATTCATGAACAAGAAGACTTAACACCTGTTGATTACCCAGGTTCATAAGCAAGTATCCAGAAATGAGAGTAACAACTGCCACAACTGAAAAGTTCAAAATGCATGGAAAAGCAATAGAATAAAAGAAAAATAAGGCACTAGTACCTTCACTTTCTTTCCATCTTCATTAAACTTGTACTCAATGAGCTTCTTTATACCACTCGCCTCATCAAAATCTTCACTCGCTGGAGGTAACACATCTGTCGGTAGATACCCTATTACAAAGAAATAATTTAACAAACAGTTTCAGCTGAAAACAACAATAGAAGCTATGAATATCAAGTAGGCTAACACATTGCTGACAGTGAGAGACAAAAACACCTTAATCCTAAATTGACAGAGATAAGAACACTTGAACAGGAAAGTGTTATTGACAATCACAAGTTGCCTTAATGTGAACCTTTTTTCTCCAAATCACACAGTCAGTCAGATCGCTGCTCTCAGTGCTCTGGAAATAATTCTTACTACGGTACAGCATTTAGGTCTTAGCATTTATGGTCAGTGGCTTCACTCAGTGGTAAACAAAATCTGTTGACATAAATTTGTAACAAAGTGCAATTTGCTCAGACTTAGACCCAGATGCAACTGTGCACACGTGAAAATTGTTACAAATCACCGACAATATGAGCAGCACAAATCTTTATAATTGTTTAGGTATTCTGCAAATATCAATTATTAGACATACCAGCATCATCTCCTTGTTCAACTTGCTCAGCCCAACTTGGCTTTACCCTGTGAATATAATCAGCATCAGAGTACAGCGAGTGCATTAAAATCCAGTACAGTAACTAGTAACTAGTTGGTGTGTTGTCTACGATCCTAGCTACACTTCACTGACTTGCAGTTATAATGATCATTAATTAACCAAATACACCTCATAAAATTGCCTTGCGTTACTGTTGCTGTACACCGCACTTACTAATTTGTTAAACAAATCCAGGTATGGGTTTAGAGACTTGTGCTAAGTGACACACTGTTTGATCTGGACTTTGGCAATTTAACAATGCTGACACTTCTCAACCTGTCAGCTAAAGGGCGTCACGACCCTTCCGTGAGGACCGAGGGACATGCTGACAGTCGTTATGGCATTGTGACTGTTGGCATAACATGTCTACACTTCACACTGTCAACTACCCGACATGGTCTGGAGTCTTCAACAAGTTGAAGTTTGACCATCTACTGAAGAAGAAAACAATATACTGTTCTGTCAGTCTAAAAGATAACAGGGGCTGACGACATGTGCATTAGTGCAGGGGTGTGACAAAACACCGCACCGGCCTCACCGACCGCGCCGGCAGGAAATTACCGCACCAGCGCCTAAAACGCGCACATCAACCACAGCGTCAGCCAAATAAGACTGTTGGCTGTTTCCCCATGCCCACATTGTACTAGTTTTCCAACCGGAAATAGAAGTTTAAATGAAAGGTCTGCCTACACAACCGCCGACGCAAAAACACGTGTACGTTATTCATACCGCACCGGCGGTAAATCACCGCACCGACGGTTAAAACGATCAGTTCGAGCATTGGCAGCTGCAGATGACTGTACTCTGTCTTCCCACGCCGACGATGCCGAGTTTTCCTGATCGGAAATGGAAGTTCAGCCTCTAGAAACGCCGACGAGTAGACGCTTCTACCGCACCGGCAGCAGATCACCGCACCGGCGGTAAAAACGATCAGTTCGAGCACGGCAGCAGCTGCACACGACTGGACTGGATGCTGTCTCCTCACGCCGACATCGCAGAGTTTTCCTGACCGGAAACGGAAGTTCAGCCTCTAGAACCGCTGACGAGTGGACGCATCTACCGCATCGGCAGCAGATCACCACACCGGCAGTAAAAACAATCGGTTCGAACATGGCGGCAGCTGCAGAAGAATTGTCGCTGTCTCCCCATGCCAACGTCGCAAAGTTTTCGTCACCGGAAACGGAAGTTCATCCTCTAGAACTGCCGACGAGTAGACACATCTACCACACCGGCAGCAGATTACCACACCGCCGGTAAAAACGACCGGTACAAGCATGGCGACAACTGCAGACGACTGGACGCTGTCTCCCCACGCCGACGTCGCAGTTTTCCTGACCGGAAACGGAAGTTCAGCCTCTAGAACCACCGGTCAGTGAGGCCGGTGCGGTGTTTCGTCACACGGTAGTCCAGAGGTGATAATATTTCTAAGTTCTAGCTGATACAAGTCCTCAACAATATTATAAACATAAAATATGAATTGTACCGTGTATGCCTGCGACACGTCATCAGCCGTCGTCTTTTAGACCAACCGAATCACAATAGATCAGTGCTAGGGGTAGATCGGCGATCTCGCACTAGTGAGCAGAAAATTACTAGTGGTAGATCGCCACTTTATCTAATTACATTTATCACATTATTAATGTAAAGAATGCAGCCATATTTCTTCACTGCATTACCAGGACTGTGGTTGGGACTGAAATATCAGTCACTCTGTTATCAATTACCAAATTTATTCAAAAACAATATATTTTTAAGTCTGTGTTACAAAGAAACAGATATGGCTTGAGATGGACTCTGATATAATACTGAATAAGCC
>Ga0056128_1004789_pt1 | contig 16978 bp, 7 predicted proteins | sample WorMetLIZISLAND2_FD_71113 | JGI IMG/M metagenome (GOLD analysis project Ga0056128, IMG submission 71113) | Marine gutless worms symbiont microbial communities from Max Planck institute for Marine Microbiology, Germany - Olavius geniculatus... ... | reverse complement strand
CACAACAGCGTCAAATGTCACAGCAGTATAGCGCAGAACATTTACAAAAATGCACATAACTTACGCACAGAACTGTTGTAAGAAGTGACCAGAAACTTCATTTTTTCACAACAACATTTGTACAAATCTTTACTTCCACTATGTTTTTGATGTGCAAAATGTGTTTAAAATATGTTCATATGAGGTTTTCTTAAGAATACATAAATTATAGAGCTTTTGCAAATTTTTTTTCAAGACCGACGTGAAGATTGTATTTTATTCCCTACAGGCATAAATTTGTGGAAATCTCCACGGTATCCTCACACCAACAGAAACCCAAAATTTTACATACTTGTACTTTACTTTCTCCAGCTTTTAGTTAAATGCAGTTTTTTTCTAAGTAATGTATACTCTATGTGTATATACACTATTATACAGGGTAGGCCAAAAACTGCATTGTTTTAAGCGTTGATAACTTAGCTACAAGTAGTGGCAAAAAGCATGTTATATGTCAAAAGTTTGAGAATTGTGTCTAAAATAAGTGTAGAAGTTGCATAAAAGTGCGAATGATAAAAGTACGTAATACCTGCAATTGCGGTAGTTACCGTACTGGCTGCGCTTTCGGCCGGGGTAGTCGCTGTAGTTGCTTTCGATTCCGTGGTAATCGTCGTTGGAGCAGTCGTACTCTCTACACATGTAGATATAGAATGATTATAGACCTAGAGATAAAGCCATAAATATGCTTAAAGTGCGCTGGCAGTATAACGCAGAATATTTAGAAAAGTTAGCACATATCTTTTGTCAAACACTGTTGTGAAGGTGGTTCAGACTGCTTTAACGGAAGTGCTCACAGCCTGAGCATCATGATATCTTTAATATTGTAATTTATTGCGGGAAATTCTTGTCAAAATCAACGTCAATTTTTTGTCATCTAAGCAACTTTGGACGATGGTCAATAGCACTTGAGGTAGATCTGCGAAAACAACGGGATCCAACTAAGAAGCCAGCCTGTTGACATTTTGTCCTTGGCCGTTGTGTTTGCGGTCATGAAACATACGACTTCACTTTTGGTTTACATCGGTGCCATTGTTGGTAATAAGGTAGTTATTTTTAGCGATCGGTTGATGCTTTTAGTATAATATACATGTACGACATTACTCGCAAAAGGATCTGTACATTACTGGAAAAGAAGAAGAAAAAGTCAAGTTTTGTCTTTATCTATTTTTTTTATTTAAACACTAACTCACAGAATATACAAAAATAATGTAGCTGACAATTTGTTGTCAAAGGTTACGACGTTTTAATTTTTTAATTATTTTTGTCTAATTTGTGTGAATAAACTAGCTTTTGACTCAACTAGGTAACCAAACGAACCAAACATATCATATTCTTGTTAACTAAACTATAGTGTTTATCAAAAACAATACAGGCTTACCTATTGTCGCGGTTGTCGATACTTCTGTTGAAGTGGTTGGCGTTTGCGTCGAAGTTGTGGCGATGGTGCTGGTAGCTGTATCACGCATCAATTTCTTTTATATCAAAAGAACAAGTAAACTTAATCTCCACTAACATTTAAATTTTAGTTTTAGTAGTTATAGTAACCATCAGTCGTATTAACACTATAGGTAAGAATTTTCTTACGAAGAATTACGTTAACTTTTGTGTTAATATTAGTACTTAACAGCTAATAATATTAGTAAGCAAACTAATGTGGGCTATTTGAAAACGTTTGAGCCATGGCTGACTGTTAAATAATCGATAAGTTTATAGATAAATCTAAATAAAAATCGATATATATTGCATTTAGTTATAAGAAAAAAACTTGTACGTTTACTACAGCACGCAGTACTTCTGTCAAAATTGTACCACAAAAAAAATTCGGTGTATTTTGTTTTCTGTTTATCTATTTAGCAAGTCAACATTATCTTTTGCCGCCGATAGTGTAGTCGGTCCCTTGTTATTCAAATCTGTGCGGTAAGCGTGTCACCGCAAAATAGACCATTTAGTGCTGCCAAAAATGATTAATACATTTAATTTAAGCCTATGTGTTTACAAAAATTATTTTTAAAATGCCAAACTATTAATATAAAACAACTTTTAATACGATAATAATTTTTTGTGTTTCAACAATAGTAATAATGTTTTGAGATTCGACATTTTCAAAAAAATAATAAAGAAAAAAATAAAATAACAAATCTATGTTGCCGAAAAAAATTAACACCGTGACAATTAACACGGTAACAACAGCAGGCTACTGAAGAGGACATAGAACTCATTAAAAGTTTTTCTTTAACAAATAAACTTTTAAAAAATAAACTTACTGTGTTTATATTTGTATACGAAACGGTTGTATATTTAATTACTATTTTATGCACCGGCATTTGCCGTCTTGCACGCAACAGAATGACGTACCTGCAGCGATCGTAAGCAGTGCTATGACAGTGATCCTCTGAAACAGCGATCGACTATCGTGCACACGACCAAGTGATGCAATCATCAACAAACTGGTAGCCATGGAAACCAATGCTGCTGCTGCTCTAGCGTTGAGTGTTGCAGGCGTTGTTAACAGTTTCTCCGCTAAATTCAAACGAATTGAAACAAACAATATAACAGTATTTAAACGTTTAAGCCACCACCGACTTTATTGGAAAGGCGATATGTTTTATTTGAGTGTTTTTAGTTTTTTTTTTCAAATAACAACAAATTAAACCTAATGTGATCCTCTGAAGCAGCGATTGACTATGGTGCACACGACCAAGTGATGCAATCATCAACAGACTGGTAGTCATGGAAAATAAGACGACATAGAACCCATTAAAGGTTTTCCTTTAACAAATAAACTTTCAACAAATAAACTTACTGTGCTCATATTTGTATACGACAATAACGACACGGGCGTTGAGATCGCAGCGTATTATCAACTCAAACTGTCAGTTCTGAGGCATTGAAATAACAAAGCAGATCAATAGATGCTAATAAATGTCATAGATAACAATAACTTCACAACTTTAATTGCGGTATAATGCGAATTACTAATGGCCAGTTTAGCTTGCAAAACCCACAGAGAGAATCACCAGCGCAATCGACAGTAGCGCCGATGTGCTGATAAGTGCTGATGGAGTCGTGATTGAAGTCAAAGTTCACGACCGATGAATCGGCGAATGTCGCATGCGCTAGCTCCCGCATCTGTATGTGAACAAATAACATAATAATGTATAAGACAAATTGCATGATTGCCAACGTTTGTCACGCTGAATGTCTGTTAATCTGTCTGCTATAGTTTCTAGGGCTGCACTGGGCGGTATGACCATAACTTGCTGCATCCTGGTCTACTTGTCAATGTCCGCAGCTTACCTGGCCGCCGACTGTCAGCTGGTCTGCGACAAAGGTCGTCGTCAGCTGCGTTCTGTCGTCAGCTGTGGATACATGTTTTGCAGCCGCGGGTTTGAAACTGTGCAACAGCCCTCTAACTCATCGAAGACAGACCGACATTGTTTGAACAATTTAAACAGCTATTAAAGACATTTTCGTACGGGCGTTGAGATCGCAGCGTATTATCAACTTAAACTGTCAGATTGGCGATTATGCTCTTCACTTGTTTACTTATTTATCTACTTTTAAATATCACAGTTTAGTTTATAGATTAAAATATAGTTTATAGATTAAAATATAGCTGGTAGGTAGAAATACCGTGCAGTCAGTGATAACAAGCGGTTTGTTGTCAGCGCACGTGTTAAGACACCTGAATTAAACCGAACTCGTCGACATCCGAGAGGCAAGCATCCGTTGACGATTCGACTCCGGCGAAGTGCAACAACATCAACAGCAACAGCAACAGCAGCAGCAACAGCGTAAAAGATACACACATGCTCTTCCGTGAGATCTTCGGTTTCAGCTCCCCAAGGCTGTCATCATTTCAAAATAGTGCAATTGTGACGAATGTACGGAGAGGCGCGCGGTATTGCGATACACTGCGAGAACTACAGTGGGAAGGTGCATTGCGGCACGTTCAGCAAGATCGACACAAAAGCTACATAACTAACTCCCATTAAAAACTAAAGCACCGCTCCGCCCTGGTGAAAACGCCCGCCGCACATCTGTAATCGTACGAGCCGGGCGAAAAAAAACGGCGACTGGGCGAAAATCGCCCGTGACCGAACTTGATATATCAACAACTTTTGATACATGTTCTGGGCTGAGTTGAGACGGTGGTTTCTAATGTTTCTTAAGGAAGGACACCTTGGGTAATAAAACAATTAGGAAGAGCACCGACGTTGTCAGTAAACGAGAAGTAAGCTTATAGCATGGACGCTTTTATATCCATGTTGCTGCTATTAATTAAGAGCAGAACACTCCAAATATTTAGTTTCGATTAATGTTAATGTTTACTAAGAGAAACACGCCGCCAAGAAACCACTAAAGGTGTCCGTTTCCAGGTGACATCCAAGATGTCATACAACCGTTGAGACGGCCTGTCGGTTACACTGTGCTATTATAGAGCATAGACAGTGATCAGCGTGACGCCGTGAATGGCGATGAGACCAAGCCGTCGGTGTTTTTTTCTGCCGAAGATGAGCATGCACCGGGAATGATGTACAAAAAAAACTTTTAATGGGCTTTGTCTAAAAACCGTGGCCATAATTTTTGCTTGCAATGGTTTGATTTTTCTTTTTTTCCATTTTTTTGCCCGGCAGAGTTTTTGTTTTTTTTTCACTTTTTTTCTTCACCTTTCTTTTAACTTTTTTCTTTCTTTTTTCGTTGCATAATTTTCTCCTTTTTTGCTTTGGTTCATTCTTTGATCGTAAGCGTAAACTTATAAATGTGTGGTCGTTAGCTAATTAACGTGAAGAATTGCATTTAAACGTGCAAACATTGCGGACACTTAAGCCACATCAAAACGTTTCGTTTGTGATTTTAAAAAATTACTATCGATGCCAAACGTCGGTAATAGATAATTTCGTTTGAAGCAATCTATTCAGTATTTTAGCCTGTCGCGCATAGGCCAAAGGCGAACATCTGATACTTTTTAACAACAATCTATGCAAGATCTTCGCTCAGTTCGCTGTCATTCGATTTAGGTTCTTCTGCAAACTGTCACAGTGTTCTCCGTTGGTGATAGATCAATAATTCAAACGACAAGATAATGACGATGTTAACAGATCGCAGCTCAGCAGAGAACGAACCAAAAATCAAAATAATGTGTCTAACTTACAGCATTGTTTTGCAACTTACATACAACTTATAATGCGTCAGCTTTGTTGTTTCATTCGTAGCTATCGCAATTTATTTGTTTGTTTATTTTTTGTTTTTACATTTTAGTACTTGTTTCACTTCTCCCATTTTGGTTTTGCTTAAACAGTTCCAATTTGTTTTAATTTTACGTGCTAGATTAAAGTGACAGCAAAAATCAGATAACATTTGCCAAAGTTATCACAAAAATAAAAGTGGGACACGGTGTTTAACGCAAGAGTTATAGGGTGTTTACACGATTTAGCAAACGTCCAGCAAACTTCCAGCAAACGTCCAGCATTAGCACGTTATTTTGAATACATTTGTTGGAAGTTTGCTGGACGTTTGCTGGATCGTGTAAACATCCCATTAATCACAATGCTGGTTTTCGCAGAACTCATAAAAAAATAGCAAATCAATCACCAGTCGTTAGGCCTACATTTTCTTTTGTTCTACTGCGATCACCGCACTCTGGACATTCCCACTGCATAAACCGAGTGAGCCGGAAAAAAAATGACACTCTGACTAAGTACACTAATTAATGTGCCATATAATTGCAGAACATTAGATAATTATATTGCTTAAAAATGTTATATTTTGCTACTAATTATTTACAGTTTAATTTTATATACTTATTTATTTGAAAAGTTTTTATAAATCTTTTGAAACTCTAGTGTTTTACAAATAGCATTCCTCGTCACTTAATTCAACCAGCGTGTCGAAGTTACAACTTATTCGCATAAAAACAAAACTTGTTTACATCGGCAGATAAAAACCAAGTAAAAATTAATGAAATGTGAGGTGAGTGAACAAGAATTGTAAATAAAAATGCATTTAAAAAACAGAAGGGTGTCACAGTTGTTGACCCACCGTGTAGGCCTATACGTCGTTTGAAGTGTGGACAATGTTCTGCATATTGTGACAGTATGTGATCATTTACACGGTGGTCACGACGAGCGATTGTGCACTGTAGTACTTCAGACTGTTGTCACCGACTCCAGTTTTGAGCCAGCCGCCTTGCATCAAGTAGAATGATAATCTTCTCTCATAGCCATACATTCAAACCAAGCGCTGTAAAGCGAATTTCAAGGACAGCAGTAACAACTAATCGTGTGACGTTAGGCCTATGCGCACCTACTACGCCGCCTTTAGTGACGGTATACACTGTGTCTCAAAAACATCCCCGACATTATCGATTGAAACTTGAAGATTTTAATATTTTTGGCACGAATATTCCCGACTTAATTAGCCATCAAACAACTGTTCAATTTTCCATTTCGTTCAACTGCTGCTTTTGCAGTACCTAGGAAAACACAACAAACAAAATACTACATCTATATTCAAAGCAGTATTATTACTTTGTCAAAATAACGCACATAAATCACATTTTGCAAACGTTTTCGTCACTTTGACAGTTTTTTTTCAACTGTCTGGTTTTTCTACAGTAAATGTTCAAAATGCCGACCCTATGCGCGAACACACAACACAGGCACGCAGACACCTTTCTTTGCCCCCGTTAGTTGATAATGGTGTGGACAATGTTCAGCAATCGATAATGTCGAGAATGTTTTTGAGACAGTTTAGGGCCTATGTAATTTAAACTGGATATAAGCTTGCAACTGTTGAGAGAACACAAAAACGCTTTACGTAACAATTTGAACAATATTCATGTAATACAATAACGCTAACGTAACAACGAGAACAACAGCGGTCGGCTTTTATGAAAACTGATGTGATGCTACCCTTCAAAATACTGACATTTTCTTCTAGCTTAGTTACCGTGGACGCGACCGACTGTTTCATCAATCTGTTCAAACTGACAGACACTGTATTATCAGGAAACTGGGACATAATACAAAAAATGCATTTATTAATTAGCCTAAACGTTATTTGACGATAGAATTTCACGTGTGAATGCATATTTTCAAAAATGACTTCTAGCATAAAATGTAGTTTTCTCAGCGAGCACCCAAAACACGCGAGCATATAAGCTTACTAACAGACGACAGAAACGACAGCACACCTGAATTGGGAAATAGTTTTAAACAAGAAATTTGAGCTAATGCTCATGAGACGCGCGAAAGTCTATAGCAGTTCCGGTTCAGTAGTTTAGCTGCAAATTAAAGTGTTCACGCTAAGTTAATATACAAATAACGTGGTAAGTCTCAACAACGAAGTTAATCGTCGCCGGGTCCGATTAGTACTTGGATGGGCGACCGTCGGCAGACGGTTACAGTGTATCGGTATGTAACTAGCCGGTCTTTATAAAGCGGCGACAGTTTATTGAATCTATTACATATTTTACTAATAGGCTACAATCACATTGTAGACTAGTAATATCATGGAAGTCAGCGTATGGCGTACGTTAGCGTTGAGATCGAAAGCGACTGGGGTCGGAAAGCATGAAGTGTTGGCGAACTTTTCATTCGGTGTCGTCAACATCATGAGCGGATCACTTCTGATGCCAACGTTTGTTGCCTGCATCCCTTCAACACAACGACTGCGTGTTAAATGAGCCACCTTTCCAACCGAAATAAGCTGGTAATATTTAAGTTCAATACAAAAGCAATTTTATCCAAAATTTTTGTTTTAAAAGATCCGATATCGCCGATTAAAAATATCGCTACACTTACAGAAAGTAAGCACAACTGTATCAAATACACGTTTAAGCCCAAACTCTACTTACTTTAATTACTTGCAAATTTGTTGTACAGTATGCTGTACAACAAACTGTACACCATATTCACAATTTAATGGAAAGTTTATGCTGTAAAGCCCCGGTTGGTTGTACAGCGGTTTCGCATAAAAATTGATAGCCCATAACAAAATCCACAGCACCTCGAAATGTAAAAAGTTTTTTATATGATTCGCTTAAATTTACAAGTTTACAACAGATCGCAATCAAATCAGTGCTGCTTGGGTTTTACGATGCATAAAAATTGCGTATATCTACTTATTTAGCGATTTTCAATAAACCTGAATGTAGCAACACTCGCATAAAATTCGTTTGAAGCTCGCCGGCGTGAATCTTGCGGTCAAAGCCCTGATCATGTACCCGTTACGCACTTTGAGTGCATTTAGGGCACTGCCCAGTCCCTGCAAATGACATTAATCTTCAGTTAAATGAGCACTCGTTGGTGTGTTAATAACTATGCACTTGATGCAAGTCTGATTGAATTTATGGCAAAAGAGCCAGGCTGCCCTGCTAGATGAGGTCACTAGTAGCCTACTGCATCGCGTTCACGCTGTCTTTAACTTTCCGTTTCCAAGTTGATGCCAAAATTTAATTGCATGCCTTGAAAACAAAGACACAAGAGTGTCAAAGGAAGCGGGCTGCTTAAACATGTAAGTTTCAAATTAAAACTGGACTAAAATGCGCGTGCTGTTTACAATTTTGGGTAGTTTTAGATCTGCCCAAAATGGACTGCAGGTTTAAGTTTAATTTTAATTGTTCTTTAGTTTTAGCTTTGCACGTGCATGTAAGTACTTGCTAAGGCTTTTGCCCATAATCGTCAGTTGACAGAGTCGCGGCCGGGAGTCGAGTATATAAACGTTTTCGGTTGCAACTCCAGCACTCTAACCATTACGCCATCGGAGCCAACCCCCAACGAAGAATGGTATGAATAGTTAATGCGTTGCTTTTGTCTAATGGCGCCATTTTGTGGCCAAGCGGTCAGGCGTGGCAAACTGACAGAATTGTGAACAAACTGGCAGAAAACGGTGATTGCAAAAGTTTGCTTCACGAAATATTATCAATACTGCTTAGCAATCATTATTTTGATCAATTACATTTACCTGGTATGCCATGCTGCTCTTAGCATTGAATTCGAACTAAGTCCCACATAATTGTTAACAATTTATAATTTTTACTTTGCGCACGTTACGTTCCTAACGTAGCGAAGAGGAGTATATGAGATTAGTGTAATATTGACGACTGACGACTGACGACCGAACTTCAAATGGCCATACCTCAGCAACCGATCATCCGATCCATTTTCGGTTTGGTTCTAGAGTAAGATTGTCGGGGTCGACAAATTTAACAGTACCATTTATATTTATGCCCAACTGACCCCTGTTGCCATAGCAACAAAATTTGTGACAAAATGGGCTATAACTCAGCTTGCGTAAAAGATATCTGCGAGATCTTTGCGTCTATGGGGGAATTTGGGTTGGGCCGTCGAACGCTGCCAACCAATTTTTACCCCAACCTACCCCGTTGCCATGGCAAGGACATTTGTGACAAAATGGGCTATAACTCGACTTCTGTAAAAGATATCTAAAAGATCTGCGTCTATAGGGGGGTTTCAGGGTTGCGCCGTCGAATATTGCCAACCAACTTTTACCCCGATCGACCCCTGTTGCCACAGCAACCAAATTTGGGGAGAAAATAAGCTTTAACTCGGTTTCTGTAAGAAATATCCGCGATATCTTTGCGTCTATAAGGGTTTTTCGAGGTTTTGCCGTCGAACGCTGCCAACTAAATTTTTACGCCAACCGACCTCGTTGCCATGGCAACAAAATTTGGGACACAATGGGTTATAACTCGGTTTCTGTAAGAAGTATGTCTCGGATATTTAGCTGCAGTTGTAGCAGTAGTAATACTGTAGTAGTAGTAATAGTATCAGCGTTTAGTGTGCGCGGAGTATACATTAGATTTGTTACAATCTAAAACATTTCTTGTTTCCATATACGTTCACGATACGTTGTAACACAAAAAATCCAAAATATTTGGCGCTTTCATGCATTACGGCAAACGCGTTATTCAGGGAATGGAGTGCCATGCGAATCGGCGATGGTTAGATAGCGCATTGTTAACCATCGCCGATCCGCTATTCCGCATGGCTGTTTATAGCAATCATTCCGCTATCCGCAATGTTCAGAAACTGCACAGTGCAAATGTTTGCTTTGTTTGCGATACACAAATTGTCCCCTTTTCTCACAGCGATAAACATCTCAATATGTTAATACAATACGGTCAAAACAAGATGCAATAGTGAGACAGACGGTCGGGCACTCACGCTACGCTACCAGCTGTCTACGTGCAAATAACTGGCATCGTTGGTGCTTTAAAAAGCTTAAAGGTTGTCTATAGCGCTTAACGGTAACTCATCTCAGAGCTACGAAGCATCACCTGCCGTATTTGATCACACCGCCGCCACCCGACGCAGCTGGTCCCAGCCCATTTCGCTTGTGGCGAAGCAACACACAACAGAAAAAAGCATCACAAGTTGATGAACTGAGATGCGGGTTTCTGCCAAATTTCCCACTTCTATGACAATTCGTTCGCCGTGGCGTAGTCTAGCGGCAAACGATGATCGTTCTCCCGAATGCACTAATAGCATTTTTTCAACCTCCGTTTTAACCAATCCACTCACTGGACTGTTTATTCGTAAACGTCATCCATTATATCTATTATACCTTTGTTGTACTGCACGACGATGCAGAATTTGCTGCAGACGACAAGTAGTCTAGAGGCTGTAGATTGACGGTGACGTCGAGCTGTTGGAAGTCTCCCGCTGACCTGACACCAAAGCCAGTCCGTGCAGGTATTACCGGACTGTTCGATCGCCTCGTGACGTTCGTACCGGAGTACGCCGCCACGACCCGTACGACGTACCCGGCTCCTGGCGAGCTGCGTACCAGCGCCGGTACGACGTGTGAACGAGCCCCAGCTGGGACACGGGGGGGGGGCATCGCCTCCTCGAGGTAGCCGCAGAAGTTGGTTTGCGGTGACGTCACCCCGGCGCGCGTGATGAGCGCGAAGACGTTGATTGGTCGAGTCGAGTTGACGTAGAGGTCCGTGATCTCGGTCAGTTCAAACATTATCTATACGACGGCGTGGTCATTGGCAAGGTAGATGCTGTAGAAACGCGTGCAGGTGTTGTTAGTGACTCGGTAAACGTGCACGACCGTGTCCGGATACGCCAACGCAACTAGCAGTCCGGACTCCGGAACCAGCCGCCAATCTCTGCTCATATATTACACGCACACGCAGTGTGTGAACTACGCGCTATATAAATTTACCGTTTACTTACTTACTTACTTATTTATGAATTGTGTCTCAAAAAACCCATACGAGAATTTTTCAGAGCAGTGTGGTCCGTTCTTTTCGCTACACTGTTATGCTTTGGGCTAACAAATCCAGCCGGCGACGAATAACTCGGTGCTGGCGTCAGAAAAGGCACCGTGAAGCTACCCGTGTATCGGTGGTCGGTGCGTAGAGTCCGACCGGTTGAGCAGAGACGACGTGGGGCTCTATTCACGAAAGACCGCAAACGGCTGTCGCACGTACGCCGGTCACAAACGGTTTGCGACGTCGCATGTGCGACCGACCTTCGTAAATAGACCCCTCTGGAGACCGAGCGACAGCTCACCGGGGTCACTGAGCACCTTCATTCCAGACAAGGATGAATGGTCAAGCATCTTGTTAAGCTGCGTTCCCACTGACAGCGTTGTCGAACTGCTGTATGCCGTCTGCTCCGTCTGCACGTAACAAATAGAACACAACGCTGTGTCGCTGCACTACCTCGTAAAATGCTAATTTTCAAAAATTGCATTAATCTAAGCACAAAATCAGTTATTTCTAGGAAACTTTGATAAATTACATCGCAAATTTTTGTTATTTGTTTTTGTTTTTAAATCTTCTAGTAAAATATTGTTAAAGATCGGTTGCAGCTTAGCATAGATAAACGCAAAGCGGTTGTTTTATGAGAAAAGGTGTGTACAATACAAGCGGACAGGTCGCTACGCTTCCTACTCGCAGGCGTAGACCTGACGCTCAACCCAAGAAAGTCTTATAGATAGCTGCTATCCATGGAGAGTTCCATGCTCAACCCCATGATGTAGATTTGCGTGTGACAACTAAGGAGTTGGCATAAAAATCTGGGATGTGTATTGTGTAATGTAACATCCAAATCCCGACAACTATCGCGTTGAAATGAGATCCTTTATCGTAACATGTAATATTTATTCTGATGCCGTAAACTATACACGCGGGTTATGTGATCAACGAATTCTTTCATTTTTGTTATTCTAACTGCAAGAAAGCAGCGAAGTGGAACGGTAGCATTTACACCACATCAGGCTCTGTGGGCCTGTGTAAAATTGTGCCCATGACAAGACGGTCAGGAAACTTGTGCGATAAACTAACGCAAGGTTTAAGCATTAAATTCCAATGCAAGTTCATGCACGTTCTCATACAAGCATGCCAACCAACAAGTGTTTAATTTCGATTGCGTGCTGACAGGTTAGTTAGCACGGAATGTAGTCGAGTTTTATTCAGTGTAAAAAAACTTGTACAACAGAAACTTGCCATTCGTCGTCAGCATTTTATTAGGCGTGTAAAATCAAACCACGCGGCTTCATTACACGAACTATAGGCTAGTAATGACTATGGACATACTGTACTAGCACACGTCTTCAGGGTGTATTCAGTGGGTCTTGGGCCTGCAGTGTCTGCGCTTTGTTACATCATTTATTTGCACACAAATATAACTTAACAAACATTAATTTTGTTTGGTTTAAGACAGTGCTGTACCTCTGAGTGTGTGATAATTAGCATCACATTCGGTGCTAAAATATTCATCTATTGCCAGCACAAAAACTATTCGTTGTGTACAGTCCTCAATCTGCCTTATGCCATTTAGTGGCCCGTTTTGCCTTTGCCCAGAACTCTTCTACTCAGCTTACTTTATTCATTTCTTTTTAGGTACAATCTTCAATAGGCCCAAATAACGTTTTTTAGCAAATTACGTTTTTTAGCGAAACCTGTTTCAAAAAATTAGTAAAATTGTCCGCTTATGCTATCAAACAACGTCAAACATGTTTCAAAATTTGCAAAAAAGGATAATACATTAAAAAAATAAACTTACGAAAAAAGTTTTAAGTTAAATCGCAGTATTTGTTTGCCATAGTTTAGGCCGAGTGTTGGTGAGTTCTCTTTTCAGCAGCCGCCGACGCGCCTACGCTACGACATTCTAGTCTGTTGCTCTGCCATGAATAATTCACGCGGTAGTGTAGCGACACATATAAGGTGTTGTGAAATATTTCGCGCCACTTCGGTTGTCAGTTCTCTTCTGAGTAAAAATGTAAAAATTCAGCCAATACTTGATAGACTGCTGTCTCTACTCGAACATAGGCCCGAAGACGTTTTTTTCATCCATCGTTTCTTTTCAACCGTAGACATTAGTAACAAATAGATAGAGAAAAGATTCTCGGGTTTGTTCTAGCTAGGGCAAAAGCAGCGACGAACCGAATATCGTGCTGTCACATGGCGCACACAGCGGAAAAATGACCGTGTTAACAAAGGCTTTTCTGATTGCAATTGTAGCTGAAAATGGAAATAACTATTTTTCTGATCTAGGCAACTTTAAGTTGTCCACAAATAAATGCGACATTTTATATTCGTATTTTTGAAAGTATGACAGATATCAAAACTTAATGATTTTTTTTAGTTTTTGGCCACAAAATTTACTCTTTGATTCCAATTATACAAACTGTTTTGGTTTTGTAATCTGTAAGACTATTCCGTGGGCGGGCATTAGATCGACTAAGTGTTTGTTCACCTTTTTAAAACCTTCTTATCGGTCCTTCTGTCTGCTACCGCTGCAGCTGACTTCAGCAAAAAAAAACAAAAAATTGTTGAAGTCAGTGTATACATTTGCTAAAGTTAGAAAATGTGTGTGAATATTTTATAATTAATTCAAAGTGTAGAAAAACCACTGATTGTTACAGTGTATGTGTGTCTACTATCAGTTAGCTAATCAGGAATCAATAATATTCATACTGCACAGAATGCGATAGCTGCCACAGACCGATCACAATTTAATAGCTGAATGATACTGTCTACAGACTTGGACTGAATATTTGATCCGCTCAGATCGACTATTATGATTTCCCGTTCCATGCCCTCGCCCATCAAGTATTTAACGGTCGAGATCAATAGCATTTCTCGCTGGCCACGCAACGAGCGTTCTTATGGCGTTATCTATTGACAGCGGTCAAGCTTGCGTGAAGCATATTATGGCAGTTTATGCGTTGTGCGCTCAACAACAAGCGTCTCGGTTTGTGAGGCACTGGGCCTATTGTCGCAGACCACATCACACGTAGACCTACCGTTATTACTTTATTAGGCTACCATAATGCTAGCAACATAAACAGTGTAATATTTAGGACCCTATGACTTACATTTATTATTATTATTACCAGTGGGAGACAATTAAACCACGTAGGACGTCCATGCTCCCGTGGTGGGTGCATTTTTAATGGCGCAATCTGTTGCTCATTCGGCCGTGTGACGATAAACAAATGCAGGACCCGTTACTTTTACGCAGTGATGCGAATAAGGCCAGAATCTCAAGACTAAGACCAACGACGACCACCATTAAACACGGATAATTACTGCATGTCAAGAATAACAATGTACAAATAACGCATTACATTTTTAAAGTAAGTAATTTCTCTTATTCTTTTTTGCTTATAACTTTCAAATTTACCACGCCGACAGTAAAAGATCAGCTACAGACAACGAACAGACATAGTTTAAAGCCAAAAACCGACGCCAAGAACAAAACCAAAACCACATTTTCAGTCATCACATCCATGATTTAATGGACCTCATGGTGGTATTTTTTGGGTTTCAACACTATCATTTTACAACTTTATTACAAATAAAGACACTATATGACACGATCAAAGCTTTATTTTTTTGATAGAGGATAAGAACTGTTTCGAGCTGCACTGTGTGCAACAAAAACAATAGGACGCGATAATAAGCACAAATAAGCTAATAGACAGATCTTGCGTGTGTAAGCTTATTAGATTATTTCTTTTTTGTCCGTTTTTACTTTTTTCGTATTTTTTTCTGCACGGCCTGTTTGTTTTTGTGAGCTAGTTTTCTGTGTTTTTTGGGACGAGTACATTTGTCTTTATCGTTTTATGCTTGGTTGTCATGCCGTATATAGGCCTACTGGTGCATTAGACGCACGTCTGCGATTAAGATGTTAAAGTACGCCATTCACTCACCTGGACTCTAAATCTATCCACGTTTTCTAGCTTCGGCGACACGATACTAAGGTCAGTAGTAATCAGGCTCGTTTGAACGCAATCCGTTAAGCTTAGGAATTTTAAAATTAGCATTAGAAGATAATGATCAGGGTTATAGTGTTAGCATTAAGCGACGGAGTAAGATCTGGGGTCAGGAATAGGTTATGGTCAGAATTTCGATCAGATGGAATAATGTTCTGTTGTGTATAATTTCACGCAAGTTTTCGGGATGTCGTCTGTGTGCTCAGTTTACTTAATGGATTTTAAGTAACGCGCGGTGAAGAATCAATCGGAGAACAGATAACAATCACCAGCGGGCGAGCGGGCATGCGGTCAGCGACGTATCGTGCTGCGTCTTAATGAAAGAGTTATAGCGGCGCCAGCTCTTCCCTGCTGCACCGCACCGCATTGCACTGCGCGCGGCGCGTGGTGTCTGGATGGCAGCCAAACACTGCGGCCGTCTGTCCGTCTGTCCGTCTGTATGCTCTAGCAGCAGCAGCAGCAGCAGCAACAGTGTCAGTCGAGATGACGTTGTCTGCGGCGTGTAGTAGTACTACAATCACGCGGTACAGACGGCGGCGGACAATGGCTGCTGAGACTGCGTCGTCGACGCTTGACTGGCGGCGACTTGGAACCGCCGTCGACCACATCGTAGTCTGGACGACGTCCTGCGTCGTGCGTTTCGTCGTCCTTCTCTGTACCACGTCCCCCGGGTGCCTCGACCGGCCACGGTCACCTGTCGTCGTTTCCGCGCTGCCCGTGGATGAACTACCTCGCTTCTACCTGGCCACTGGTCTGACGGGCAGATTAGACTGTCCTTACACCGAGGACCCGCCTGACAGTCTGGTCGTCTGGACCAAGGACGGGCGGCCTCTGGACGCCGCGTCATGGCGGCGAAACGACGACGACGACGAGGACTCTGATGAGGGTGACGGTCGGCCGCGGGTGAGACTGGCTCGCGGTGGAACTTTGGTCTTCACGGCGGCCTCGACCCGCGACGAGGGCGTCTACGCTTGTCTCGTTTACTCGCCTCTACACACGGGGCCTGAGTCGACGCCCTTTCGAGTACTTGTCAGGGGTAAGTGAAACATGCCATTCAGTTGCGTGAAACAGTGAGAGCAAACTCGTGCGTTGCTAGCGAAGACGCTGAAAATGACACGATGGAGCAAAGGGGCGGCGCGAACACGACTTGCAAAAGCCCAATCTCGCTAGAGGGTCTGGTTTGGGAGTACTGTAAACTCTCCCGGTGTCCGGGATGACGCTAAGCGGCAAACGATTTGCTTTTATTAGCATGACAGAACACTTTTAGTAGGCTACAAAAGTAATTCAAAATTTGCTTGCGAAACTGACATTCATCACGGCTGGTTCGGGAGCAGTTTGTGAGACATTTTCGTAGGGCGCTTCAAAGAGTCGGCTATTGAGCCACCAATCTCCGCGCGCCGATGCACTGAAAACGATTAGCTGTGTAATATGCATGTGAAGCAGCTATTCAATTCAGTACAAAAATGATCTTTAATGCAGCCGGCTCAGTTATTATGGGGCCGTCCTTCGTAGAAGGATGCCCCATCATGTATCGATCCATTCCGTCCGTCTGTCTGTCTGTCTGTCTGTCTGTCCGTCCGTCCGTCCGTCCCGTGCCTCCACCTAGAGGGAAAACGAAAAGGCCTAGGAAGACCAAACTTGGTAGGAAGGATCCCTGGGACACGAGCACCCCGTGGACCAATTT
>Ga0056128_1004787_pt1 | contig 16982 bp, 8 predicted proteins | sample WorMetLIZISLAND2_FD_71113 | JGI IMG/M metagenome (GOLD analysis project Ga0056128, IMG submission 71113) | Marine gutless worms symbiont microbial communities from Max Planck institute for Marine Microbiology, Germany - Olavius geniculatus... ... | reverse complement strand
TTTTCGATGACATGCTAATAGATTTCTATGCTACCTATGACGTCAGTTATTGTTGATTATACGTTTAAAAATGTGTTTCTAACTTTCTATATTAGACAGGCAGGGCCCCTCAAACGTCACGAGGCCTGTGATAACTTATCCCCTTACTCTTCCTCTCGATGGGACTGGGTGCGTTAATTTACGCATTAATTAATGCATTAAAAAAATTAACGCACTGCGTTAATGCAGTTAATGCATTAAAAAAAATTAACGCCTTGACAGCTCTAGTTTTTTGTTATATAAAATTAACTTGCTTTGCAGTAATTATGGTCACACCAGCTGCAAATTCACAATGATGCAATGATCGAGTGACACCTTAAATGCTCCTTTGTGATAGCTGGTGAAATATTAGTATACAGAAGCTGACATTTATGTTTTGCTAACTAGTATAGTTAGTGCTGGAGCATGTGTTGGGGCTATTTACTGATATTTTTGTTGTGATTTTTTTCAAGTGCAGCAGTAAAGAATTTTCATAATTTGTCAGCATTTTATGCGCTGAATGATAAAAGAACTTGGTGGACTGCACTTTGAACCTCCTCAAATACAAAATATGCCAGGTTGACTGTTTGCAGCTTTGACTACTAGACATCGAAATAAAACTGAAACAAAAGAAAGAAGACGAAAAGAATCTAATGTCTCTAGTGTCAGTGTATGCACTGTATGAAAGTGTTGCGTTGAACAATTCTTTTTATTGAAAACGAAAAAATGATGAAACAAAACATGCAGTGTATATGGGAATTTTTGTGTCTAGAAATGTCGGAGTCGACTGGAATCTGTTCTGCAGATCTCATCACCTCTCTTCACTCGCTCAACATTCTTCACTGCTCCAAGAACGGGTATTTACTTGCTCTTTTTATTTTGTTTTTTTTGCATTTTGGGTAAGATGTAGGGAGAGTAATCATTGGGTGAAGGCATAGGTTTGGTTCAGCTTCTCCGAGTTCAGTTGCATTAATTGACTACAAGAAATTTGAGCTAATGCTCACGAGACGCGCAAAAGCCTATAGCAGTTCCTGTTCGCAAACTGTCAGTCTATCTCCAGCCATTTCATCGCAGTCTATTCCGTCGAAGATCGCGAAAGTCAATCAAAACTTTTTATTTCGGAAGTTTAGGATCTTTCAAAGTCATCAATATTGATGCTACTGAAAAGCTCGTCACTAGTGCTTGTTGTGATAGGTAGCATGTCCATGCCTGTCTGCAACCGTTTTCACGAAAGACTGGCCAACAATGGTAAAATAACGACGTTTATGGGAGTACCTCTTTTTGATGCCCTCGTGTGCAGGTTTCCTTGAACCTAGAAAATCCAGACTTGGACCGTTGAAATCTACGTTCAATGCTGAAAATTTCGTATGCAGTTTTTTCTATGTCTATCTCAATTGGTGTCGGCACAATTCACTCTTGTAATGTGTCTCGCAGCCCGAAGTCGCCAAAAAAATCCATAAAAACCTATTTTAGCCTTCAAGGTTATCATCAGACATCATCCAAGGTCATTGAATTCGGTAGCAATTGAGAGTCAGCGTACGACTTCTTATTAGTGATCAATAGTAACTTAGGCTCTATCTCGCACCGTTGCGCCATCTTGTGAATGATATAGACTTGTGTCGCAGGCCAAAATCGCCAAAAAAATCCATAAAACCCCCTATTTTGGTGTTTAAAGTCATTCACGGTCATTGAATTCGGCGCCAATCGAGAGCCAGTGTACGACTTTCTATTAGTGATTAATAGTAACCTAGGCCCTATCTCGCACCGTTACTGAGATACAGCGACTTATTGTCCAAAAATCGCAAATTTTGCCTACCTCCGTCTCATTTAGCACCCTCGTTCGTGGTGACCCTTTTCGAATTTATGGAAAAGTTTTACAGTTCCTGAAACTAGAGTCTTCCGGGCAGCCGACGGTAAAGATTTGGAGATCCTAGCTTGCACCGTTTTTGACTGATCCACCCGTGTGGAAGACGAACAGACAGATGGACATAATTGCGATGGCTAAGATGCGCTGAAAGCAGTAGCTGCTTTTACGCATAAAAATGAATGCAGACGATTGGCACAGTATGAGTTCCTGATATTTGTTTTAAAACTGTCATCAGTATTTTTAAACATAGAAAAAAGTGAAACATAGAGAAAACAATTTGCAACTTCAAAGTTGTGCCATTGGCTGTTTTGTTTTACGATGATGACTTGAATGGCAGTTTGCTTTTTGTAGTCATTCTTTGTGAATTGGTAAAATGATAGAATGTACCCTCTGTATATCACGTATGTGTGAAGTGTCATAATGCTGCTATATCACTGGTTACAGAGTACTGTCAAACGCTCTTGCCTGCCCGAGAAATTGAACTCAATTACTGGTAATCATCCCAACATAAATTACTCTGTTTGTTTTGCGATCAAAACCAGGTCTGGCAAGTCACCATTCAGGCTCATTAAGGCGTGATTGAGACTGTGTTTGTAACAACAGAATATCGGTTTTCTGATTACGTTTAATTGATGATTAATTTGTGATTGTTAGTTACACGCTGGCTGTGGACTGGTCGCTGGTGGATGGTTATATGTCACGTGTGTCACGGAATGATGGCCGCTTGATGCTGGATCAAGACTACCTGCAGTGGACGCCGCTAGTTCATTCCGATGATGATGAGGATGATGATGACGCCAACAACGTCCAGGTTTGCTGTCGCTTTATTTGAAATGAACCGCATGTTATCACGTTATCAGCATTATGCAGTATTCTTGAAGGTTAAAAAGTTAAAGGTTGTCTATAGCTTTTTGTATGGAATCACACAGTTTTACCTGCCACCACCTGATACAGTTGAACACTCCTCGCTTGAACCCAGCTAGGCAAATTGGTATTTGATTTTCCTTACTCAGATAAGAGGGTAATTGGTAGTAGCCACTCCTTGATAGTGACCTGATAGGTGTCAAACTCATGACCTCTCGATCATGAGTGCAACATCTTAACAATCACATCACCAAACCACCTCAACTGTGAATAAGCGTCATTGAGCTCCATTGGCTTCTTGTCAGAGTCATGACTTACTCCAGTTCCGGACCACTCCATGACACCTGCACTCCAGCGAACATCATTTACTTCACGTTGCTGCAGCCATGGCCATGTTCCACAGCCGAGCTTACTGCCACGCTACCCCAAACTATTTTTAAAGAAATCCGAAGATGCATTGTTTTTACCTTTCGCACACTACGTTCCTAACGTAGCGAAGACGAGTATATGAGATCAGTGTAATATTGAGGACCAACCAACAACTGACTTCTGTTCCTGGAAGAGCCTTCCTGGAAGAACTTCAAACATTTATATCTCCATAATGGTGCTAGATAGACGCATGATCGCTTTAGACCACCCATAGGAAGTCGACCACCACGAGTCGAATGGTCACATGACCGATAGCGTTACGTGACCCCAAAAGCTCAAGGTCGTGACCCCATTATCTTTGAGGTGCCACATCTCTACAACAGTGCAAGATAGTCGCACGGTCACAATGGGGGGGTGAGTGAGTAGTTTCTTAATGGCACATCAGCACAAAATAGGCCATTCAGTGTTAACCATAACATTAGAAGTCGAATGGTCACATGATTGATGATATCATGTGACCCCAGAAGGTCAAGGTTGCGACTCCATTGTGTTTGAGGCGCTATATTTTGCTAATGGTGCCAGAGAGATGGGGAGACAATTTCCAATAACGACCTCGACACCAGTCACTATTAGTATAAAATCAGACCCGTCTCAGATTGACGCTGGGTCTTTAATACAAGTTGAAAGAAACGAAAAAGCACTTAGAAGAATACAGGAGAGAATAATGCGTGCCAGGAGTACATTAGATTGGTCACAATCTAATAATATTTCTTGTTATACAGTATCTTTTGACAGCTAGTTATGTAATTGTTTTTTTCCTCGTCTGCAATGCTTTACTGACGTATCACTTTATCATCTAAATAATTACCTGTGTTGATTGATTGCCAGCATCACCTAAAGTGTCAGCAGTGGTGACAGATGTTAGTATAGTGTCCACTCAAAGGTCCATGGACACCAAAATAAACTTACCTGTCTACTCAAAGAGCACAATTTTCTGATAATTTTGACAGTAACATCGGCACCCAGCGTTTTGTCAACACAGAGAAATTTGCATTTGAAATGAAAACGACGCAGAAAACACACCGCCATGATGGCCAGACAGGAACTCTGGTGACGTCATTAGCCTAGCCCAAAGACAGCATGAATGTTAATGGCCTAATTTTAACCACGTATGGCACCGAATGGCCTATTTTGTGCTGATGTGCCGTTAAGAAACTACTCACTCGCTCACTCACTGGCCTAGGTTGATGACGTCACTGGCTAGGCCATTAATATGCATGATGTCTATGAACTAGGCCAATGACGTCACCAGGGGGGCTGATAGATTGGAATTTTTCGCATAACATAACATATTGCCGCATTTTGTTTGAAATCGCACATTAATTTCTTACATTTTTGAAGCTCAAATTGACATAATATCAATATACAGTTGACATATATGTCGAATTTAAATCTACATAAATTGCATGCATGAGTTTGACCCTGGCCATGGACCTTTAATGTTATAGTAGACCAGGGCCTTGTTGCTGATTGCAGGATTGTTAATGTGGTTACTCTATGGTGGATCTGATTAGTACTTGGATGGGTGATTGTCTGCAGGCAGGTAAAACATCTTGGGACGAAGCCACCCAGCTAGGTCGACGCAGTCTTCTACTCTCCGTGGGATGGTAAAATGAGTATCAGCTTTCGCGCTGAGTAATAATGGCAATGGTGAGTGTAGTACTGCAGCTGCCAGTGTAAGCAGATCTTAGGCTCAGGCCAGTTGGCTGGGTCCGAAGATCGGCAGCTACCAGGTGCTCTTGCAGCACTTGCTGAACGAACTGGGTGAACTGTGGCAGTGCGCTGCTGTGGAAACAGCATCACGAACGTTGTTGTGGCTGTTACTATTATCATTACTGTGTAGGTTGAGAAGCATGGCGAGGTGTCCGTTGAGAGAAACCCGGTGCCGATGGCATTGAAATTTGCCGACGATAACTTGGCCAATGACGAACTTGCCGTTGTGAAGACCCTGAGAAACAGCTCATCAGTGAAACTGCGCAATCGATCATTAAGCTTGGGTCTTCCAAAGTCAAGAGTCAATCACACTGGCAGCCATAGGCGGCAGCGGTTACTCGGTAGCCAAGGCCGAGCAGTGCGGTTCATTCGTCTCAAGAGGTCTTTGAGCTCCACATCGGCAACCACAGCAACGACCCAGCCAGGCATTGATCCTGCCACCCAGGGAACCTCTCGGACTGTTACCGATGATGCTGTTGGAACGTCATCGATGCACAAAGAAGAATGTTCTTCTAAGTCCGTGGTGAGATCCACATCTTCCGAGCTGAAGGACACAGATTCTGCTACCTGGACGTCTAAGGAATCTTCTCCAAAGATTACCAGTGATGTCGTTGAAACTTTGTTCATGCCTGAAGAAGAATGTTCTTCAGAGTCCATCAGTCTGAAGAGACTGAAGAGATTGACATCCTTACCTATGAAGGACACAGATCAGATTCCCGGTGTATCCTCTTCGACGCATACCAGTACTCCAAGGAAGATGCGTGCTGGCATTTTTGAGAGGAGTTGGTCTAACACTTCAACTGAAGAGCTCGTTATATCTTCATCCACACCGGAAGAGTGTTCCAAGTCCGCACAGGTTGCTCAAGATGTGGTTGCTATAACCCACACCAGTACGTTACCCGCTGTAGACCCGCCACACGTTTCACTGTCAGCAAACGAGACAGTCGTCATCCCAGATGTGGAAGCTCTTGACAACAAAACTGAAGCATCTTCACCTGTCAGCGAGGTAAGTTTCTTTGTCAGCCATTGTTGAGCTTTTTCTGACTTTCTCAGGGAATGCCTGTATGGAGACTAGAGGAGCAGATGCTTAAAGAGACGAGGGATTACAACAAATTTGAATAATCTTGAAACAACCCTAAGATGTCCGTGGTTTTGTAGAAATAGTGTCAATGCTTCTCATTTTGGGCATGACCAAAGTAAATTTCCGACCATCTCCTCTTTCCTCCCCTCTGCCACAACGTTCGCAAGTGGAGAACGTTTTCCGCCCAGTAAGAACCTGCTAAAAAACCATTGAGCTGAGAGTTATTGTATTTATTCCCAGTTTATGTAGTTCCATTTAAGTAACTTTTGTTTGAATATTCATAGACATCTTTGTGTTAGGTTTGGTTGTAGTTCAAGCGATCAGCCACTTGCCATTGGTTGTTGAATGATGTTAGAATGTAACTTTGTGACTAGATGGGTTGGTGGCATGGTAACGCGTCTGATCCGATCAGCGAAGTTACTGTATGCCGGGCTTGGTTAGTACAGCGATGGGTGACTGCCTGTCCTCCAACAGACAGTATTATGAGATTGATAACTGTCTGGTGGATTACAGGGAAGATTATTAGAACTACCATTATGTTAGTTACATATGCACACGTATAATGGAGTTCGTACAGTTTTATGTTTAGCTCGTGTTTTGTGTTTCTGTGAAGGTTAAAGTTTCTGTTTCTTTATCGTACGGGTTAAACCTGCTGTTACGTTATTATGCATTTGTGTGCATTCTGCCTGAAAAGGCTGTCCCCGAAATGACCTATACTGTGTCAAGTGGGACGTTAAACCCTACTTACTCACTCACTGACTGCCTGTGGGCAGAAAAACCATCTCGGTATGTAACCAGCCACCTAGGTCAACTCAGCCTTCCATCCCTCTGGGATAGGTAAATTGAGTACCGGTGTATCTGGCTGGGGTTAAGGCAGGGTGCGTTCACCTCTGTCGGGTGGCAGGTAACACTGTGTGATCCCATATGACAAGAGACGCTCCGTAGCTCTGTGAGGGGTTCGCTCCTTAAGAGCTGTATTCTGACCTTTACCTTTACCTGTGTCCTACTTGATGGAGATGGTATCAGCTCCAGTATGATATCCCTTACTTATTGTACCACATTTTAACTCAAAGTTTCACTGTGACAATTATGCAGACCTTTGTGAGTCACATTGTATTAGTAGCAGCAATCTTAGTAGTAGTACTGGATATGAACATAGATTAATGATGTTGTTAATGATTGCAGGCTGTTACAAATACTGCTGATGCAATGGACATCACCAGCTCACGTACACTTTCTACCATTCAGTCTGCACCAGCAGATACAGCAGTGGAGCACGGTGGTAAAGATAATAATGTCCATCCCACTAAAGACGATGATGCTAAGCTGCTGTTTGGAAACGGAAAGCTGGACCGGTGGCTGTCAGCACGGCGGGCACTTCACGGTCAGCCCAAGCTGCAGACATTAGATCAGTGGCTTTCGCCAAATAAGATGCCTGCAGCATCGTTGTCGAAGAAAAGTCCGTCAGTTGCCAGGACTCGAGTAGCATCACCTGACAAAAGTCTGGGTAGACACAGCAAGAGTCCGAGTAAACCTCGACTGAAGAGTAGTGCTATGAACAACAAGTTGGAATCATTGGATTCACCACAATCTCCATCTACCGATATCCGCAGATTCTTTCGCAACCAGGGTCTGCCTCATATGCCACCATCCACGTCAGATTCCGGTACGAAAGATGAGCTGCGTGATGATGTCACCGTAGTTGACCTGGTTGACAGTAGTGCACCAGAAGTTAAAACAGAACACCGCAGTGAAGCAGTTGATCAAGTGAAATCATTTCACGGAACAGTTGCAGCTCCGCCTGAAGCTGCAGTAAAGTTCCCTTCGTGTCAGCAGAATTTCAACGACAGTCCGGTTAGGACTGTGCGTAGTTTGGAGTGGTGGGCAACCAGCCGAACTAAGTTGTCAACACGAAAAGGTCCATTCAAGCGCAGTCTCGGCCTGGTGCATTTTCTGAATGAGGTATGTTTTATGCCTATCCACCCGCTTAGGCATTATGTTTTTGAGTCCTTTGAGTCAGCTGTGCATCTCCAAAAGTTTGTTAGCACACATTATCTAAAAACAAAATGTGGGTAATTTCGCCACTTTTGTTGATGTCTTTTGGCCAGGATTGAACTAATTACGAGCAGTTTTTGAAGGTCAGAGTCGAGGCATTGCATGGAAAGTCTGTCCCCGAAATTACCTATACTGTGTTGGGTAGGACGTCAAACCCTACTCTCACGCTCAAGGCATAAGAAGTTAATCAGTTCAAGGTGACCACATCTGCCCTTATCAGCATAGTATTTAGTTGTTAGTAGAGCTGTCAAAGCATTAATTTTTTTAATGCATTAATTAACACGTTATTAACGCACCCAGGCCCGTCGAGAGGGAGAGTAGGGGGGTAAATTACTCTGGGCCCCTCGACGTTTGTAGAATATAGAAAGTTAGAAACACATTTTAAAACATATAATCATATGTTGACAGAACAATTACATTAAATCTTGAAATTATCATTTATTTACAGTAGTGATCGAACGGCAACTAAAGTTTAGTTACTTGAATTCATTCAATTGTTAAATAATTGCAGTATAACGGAATATTGGAACTTTTGATTCACGGAATTTAGTAAATTAACATAAATTTATGTATGTGCGTTAATTTTTTTAACGCACGTTAATTTATTAACGTGTTAATTTAATGCATTAATTTGACAGCTCTAGTTGTTAGATATTATTCGTTGTTTACTAATTTCTGTATTTACTGTAGACATTTTAACTATCACTTTTAAAATGAGCATGAATTGAATGTATTGCAGAGTGACATTGACAAGAGTGATTCCAGTGTCAAAGTCGGTGGTTGTGTCCATGAAGACATGAAGCCAGCAAAAAAGCTGTGTGCTGATGTTGACATAAAGCTGACAGAAAGCCATGTGTTTCAGCAGTCAGTGAATACAGATGAATCTGTGAATGCAACCAGCGGAGGAAATTTGTCGTTATTTATTGACCTGACTGCTTCAGACGACAACAAACGGTTACCACAGTCTCTCCCATCTGACAAAAGCTTAAGTAGTCCGAGACATTTTCCAACGTCTCCGCCCGAGGCTCAAGAAGTGTGTCTGCTGGGAGATAACAGTGCTTGCAGTACGGTGCATCAGTTACTTTCAGACAGTTGTACAGTTTCGCCTCCTGAATCACCAACATCAAACGTCAGCCACTGCCCACCTCCTCAGGGTGTGAATGGCGTCTGCGATGTAAGCTCGTTTAAGATGCACTACAGAAATGCCGTAATGAAAACCAGCTGTCGCGGTGATGGTATTATGGATGACTTGATGTCAGAGGGCGTTTTGCTGGCAAATGGATTTGCATCACTGGAACCAGAGGTGGCCGATGTAGTAGTAAATGATGGAAACATTCACAATGCACATGATTGATTGTTCACGCTTGACATAATAGGTTTTTTTGTGTTCATGTCTATATGCAGCTTTCTAAGGGAAGTTTGTAACTTATAACAAGAATGCTGGTTAGATATTATAGAATCTGCAGAATTTGTAAAAGTTTTGTGACTGGAACGGCTTCAAAGGGCAAATGTCCCGAAATTTAAATTTGACTAGACCTGGGAGTTGCTCACTTGCGCTTTTTGATTTCGTCTTATAAATTCTTCAGCTTTCTAGCCAGTTTGAGCTGCAAAATACAGCTTGTATTTTGAATCATAGCTTGTATACAGATTATACTGTACTGCACATCAACCGCGGATTCTCAAAGGCACTACATAAGATTACTGGTATTGGTACATTACCAGTAAGCTCTTTGGTCGACCATATGCTCAGGTTTAACAGTTGCCATGTACGGGAGAAGTAATCATGTGTCATCAGTGAAAAACCTTGATGCCATGCCTTGCTAGTCACACCAGTTGTTCTGTGAATATTAATACCTATTCAGAAATTTGATGTGATTATTTTCTCGGCTTGCTTGACTTGGCTCTAATATTTTGTACCTTCAGCTCAAATTCGATTCAGCTGGACTCGGCTCAGAAATTGCACAGCTCAGCTTTTGGGTCTTTGGCTCAAGGTCTCAGGTCTATTTGTGACGCTCTCTAAAAATTGATGACATCCTTATGATCTTTTTCTTGGTAATTGCATCATTGGCAATGTGTACGGTATTTTCAGATGTTATTATACTGTAAGAGAGCTATCGTATACTTGAGAGAAACGTGAATTTTTCATACCATGCAATCAATTGTGTAAATGTACATTTGTGTGTAAATAGAATGTGTTTGTCCGTTTACTTATAAAAGAAAGTTTTTGCCGCTACTTGGCTTGGGTGTGACGTTGCATGTGAATTTTACAGGGTATTTTGACTTTTTTTTTTTTTTTTGCTTTAACCGGCTTACTTTTCCAGATTTATCCAGTTTTGTATGGCATGATTTGGGGATTTTTTTCACAGGATACTGTCCCTGTCGCCCAGCGAATATCTAGAGTGTAAATTTTGGTCCCCAAAACTTGTCGTAGTTTCAGGATCCGTCTTTCATTTGGGGCCCCATACTTTGTCGAAAATTTTATCCGTGTGCATGGATAAACAGTTCTGCATTACATGGGTTAGATGCATGCTAATGATAGCTGTCAAGGGCCAGATGCACGTTCTGGTGGGAATTTCTTTTGTTCAGGGATCTGGAACTCCTTGCAATTTTGCAAAGCCCCAGAACCATGCTCCAGTGTGTTCGGTCCAACTGTAACTACTTCTGTTGCCCAGCCAACAACTCTGAAACACTGGAGACCTACGAGGGTCATCCCAGAAGTTTCCGGCCTCTACATATTAGACAGCAATATTTTTCACAATCTATACATCAGCGAAATGTACGTTCTTTACTGTCTCGTGAGTCTGCTGTGGATATGACGTCACTCTAATTTATGACGTCACAGAGCATTAAATGGAAACAGTTTGGAGTGCTAACGCAAACAGCATAAAATCAGGCTTGCTGTTGCACGACAATTTTTTCAGTCTGAAGCTGAATTTGTAAAAGTGGGCGACTGTGGCATCTGGTTTTGTGACTACCCTGACAAATACACTTACGATTTTTTTATATTTAAATTGATGGATATAAAATAGCCTAAATTTGCACCGATTGCAAATAAGAGCATTTCAGTCGATAATGATGCCACATCAATATTTAATGGTATCAGCAAAACTTTATAAAAAAATTAACAATAATGATTACAGTTGTGTTGAAATTTGACCTGTTACATGAAGAGCCCAGGTGTGCACAAGGCCTAGGAGCAAGCCCTATGCACTCTCCCCTAAATCCCGCATTGCAATCCAGTCCAAAAAGTCTACAATTACTCATCCGGCTGTTCGTGACTATGACTTCATACACCAAGACCCAATGACCATTATCTGTTGAAATCTGAAATTTTATCCTAGTGGTGTCCGCTATATAGTCTACCACGATGATGAATAACCAGAGGCTGTTTGCATTGACACTGTGAATCGTCTTTATTAATGCTCTGTGACATCATAAATTACAATGACATCATATCCGCAGCAGACTCGTATGTGTCCGCAAAGAATGTACATTTTACAGATGTACACCGTGTCCGGAAAAAAAACATCCCAAACATTATCGATTGTCACTCAAAGAAATGTCTACCAATTTCAATAATTTTTGGTACAGATATTTCTGGCACAACTGGCCATCAAATGACCAGCCAATTTACCACGTCACTGAATGTCTGCTTTTGCAATACCTGGGGAAAAATAAACCAACGAAATATGCGTTAAAATGAACAAAAATACGGCAAAAAGCATTCTCAACATTATCGTTTGTGACTTGAAGAAGGATTGATAGATTTTAATTTTTAATAACTTTTGGTGCAAACGTTTTCGACACAACTGCCCATCAAACTACTGTTCTACTTCCCACCTCACCTAATGTCTGCTTATGCATTACCTGGAAAAACCAAAACAAGCAATATGTGCATTAAAATAAACAAAAACCTTAATAAATGTTATATCTTTGGACCTGTGGCCCTAAACAGCCAGTCAATTACACTGGCTGACTGTAATGCAGCACTGTGTCAACCAGATGACTTTCACGAATGTTGATAAATTCAAAAAGTGACTGGCGAAGTCTGGATTGGTCTGAAGCAGAACATCATTGACAGCTGTCAACAAAACGAGAAACCATCTCTGTGCCTGTGGTCACGTAATAGGCTGACACTTTAAACATTTTTTACTGTAGGCAGTTGTAAAATGGACAATTGGGTGAACTATCAGTCCAGGTGACAGAAATGTAAAAAATATGTTTTTATGTCATATTTTGATTAAATAACAATGCCTTCTTGCACAAAAATACAATATTTTGTTGGTTCTGTTTTCCCCAGGTAGTGCAGAAGCAGACATTGGGTGCGGTGGGAAATTAAATGGTCATTTGATGGCCAGTTGTGTCAGAAATATTCCTGTCAAAAATTATTTAAATCTGATCATTTTTTTTAACCTACAATCAAACATGTCCAGGATGTTTTTTTCTGGACACTGTATATATATATTGTCAAAAATATTTTTGTCTAATATGTTGAAGCCTAAAACTTTTGGGATTACCCTTGTATGTATGCATATTAGACAAACTGCTATTTAGTGCTCATTAAATGGTTGTTTTTATGTTTATATTTATATTTTTTCACAGTCATCTAAGGGCGTTGTTGTAACTGTACTGAGTTTAACATTGCGTTGGTATTTAGCGTTGTGAAAGTGAAAGACTGCAATGTTTGCTACAGACTCGTTCTTTCATGTATCATTATTTATTGCTTCTGCTGTGACTGTGAGCCCAGCCCACAGTTGATGTGAGTGATTAAATTTGTAGAGCAGTACCAAATAGTATTTCATTATCGAGAGTTTGCTTTAATATTTGCCGATATACAAACAGGTGATGCCAACATGGTGATGATGCCACGTGTATTAACATGCATACCCGGTATGTTAAAAGTATAAATTTACCAGTTTAGCCACTGTCCGTGTCCCAGAATTTAGCAAATTGTTGTTTGTATTTGGAATAACTTTTGTTACTTCATTCAGCCTTTTTTACGAATACACCATTTTGTCTACTTTTTGGATAGAAACAAAGAGTGCAAGTACAACATTTGGTGCAGCCCTAAATGTTAGTATTGATTCAGGGTCTCTGCGTTGTGTTTGATAGCCTACGTAGTAAGTATTGCTATGTATTAGGGATGTTGGTTTATAGCGCAGAATTTTCTTAAAATATGTGGAACTTTTGGAGGCAAAATATGCGGAATTTGGCAAAATATGTGGCACATACGTGCTGCATATATGCGGCATATTTTTCCACATGTTTCCGGCATATGCAAATTCAAGTGACAGAGTAGCATAATCATTAATCAGCCTTTTCTTCACAGTTTTGACTTCAATTTATTCAACGTTTGATTGCAAATACCGGTAATCGTTTGCTGCCAAAATATTTAGCAGTCTTAAAACAACGTTGGACAAGGAAAATGCTGAAAAAATGCGATCACATATGCGGAAATATGCGGCATATATGCGAATTTTTGCATATTCGGCATGATTTTTGCATATGCAATTTTGAAAATGCGATTATATGCGGAAAAATATGCGATATGCGGGTTTTGGCAAAATATGCGATTGAATATTCGCATATGACCAACATCCCTAATGTATGTATGTAGTGTATGAATGATGTTGATGCATTTTTACTTTATGGTGTGACAAATTGCTAAGTTTTTTCATGTTGACATGCGCCCTGGATTAAAAGATGTCCAGCATGTTGTATCATGTGTGTTGATTAACACGTTTGCAGTTCTTCATTCCTTTGACCATGCATGTATGCATGTATTTTTCAGCTTCTGGTGTTAAAAAGGATTTTCCGCAAAAAATGTACAGTCACAAAAATTTGTCTAAGACTTTTTCGAAAACAAATACAACATTTCAGCTGCGAACAAATAAACAGGCTCAAAACAACAATGTTCATGCCATACATGCAACTAAACTTCTGGACATCAAAGACAATATTGCTGCTTACCAAAATTTACATTTTATCAGTTAAAACTTACAACTAGTCTGTTAATTATACAGAGCTAAAGGTGCAAAACATGTTACATATATGTAGGCAGTAATGTGCGTTTGATTAAAGACACAAATTATACAAAGGCTTAACATAAGTTCTAATATGCAACTGATACACGACGTTTCGTAAAAATGGACCCCTTTTTCTTTCTTTCATAAGTCACTCAAATGACGATCAGTTTTCACGAAATTTTTGCCAGTGTGTCTGAGGAAATGCTAATTTAAAATATTTCAACAAAGCATGGCTGCTGATTAAATATTCTTTGCTAGTCACGATGTAACGCTGACGTCATGTATCAGAATACACGCTTGCTTGTGTCAACTGGTGCTGTCAGTTGCTACTCTGCTTCAACCAGGGGCGTCTATCCCCCCTTGGACACACTACGCAAGCCTCCCCCTTACACCGCCTCCAGTGTTAACCCCCTTCAACGTTGACTCAAACCTCTCCCACGTCAAGTTTAGTCAAGTGCTGCATTGCCCCTAATGAAGGATGACAGCATCTTTAGTCATGGGGGCCAGCAGAAAATTTTCTAAGGCGGGAAGAGGCTGCGGCGTCGAGTGAAGTGGTAAGAGGAATGAATTTGGTGCATTTTTACCCTTGCAAGACTTCTGGTCAAGTACTGGTGGAACAATGACTGCCCGCCAAAGCCCTAGAAGTTGTCCGCCCCCTTGAGAAAAGTTATATGCTTTGAGCGTATTCCTCAGTGGACGTAGGCGCAGCCTCCGACAGTGAAATCAATCTGCTTCGCTCATGAAAAATTCTTGAAGTTTTACAGTTGTAGCCACAAAAAACGTGCAAAGAAATGGCATTCACATGCATGTGGAGATAGTTTGAGTTTCACATGTTCGAGAAAAACAGCGCACCAGCACACAGAGCTTGCGAGATGGTTGAGTTTCTGACTTGAGAGACACGCGACTTCACCCCCATGCTGCTTAGTGATGATACGATGAACATTTTTTCGTCAACGAACCAGATAAGTTCACCAACGAAGCAGGGTAGCAACCGACAGCACGAGTTGAGACAAGCATGCTTGTACTCACGACACATTATCACGTCAGCGTTACGTCACGACTAGCAAAGAATATTTAATCAACAGTCACATTTTGTTCAAATATTTTGAATAACTATTTCTTCAGCTACAACTGGTGAAGACGTCGTGTAAACTGATCATCATTTGAGTGAATTATGACAGAAAGAAAAAGGGGTCCATTTTTATGAAACGCCGTGTAGATAGTTCCTGGATTTTCGTCGTTTCAAGACAAGACACCCTGTGAGTGTGATATTAAAGCTGCATTGTGACTGGGGAAAAGTGGATAAACTGTTTTAGAACACTGACAAATTATTGCCCGTTGACGTCATTGGTCATCTGCAACATGTTCAATGGGATACAACTTTGAATGGAAGAGTAGAGTGGGACTGCCCTTTGTGTTACATTTGGGAGTTAATGTTTCACAAAGTCTATTCATATTTCTGCTATTACTGGTTCTGTTTTTGCTTACTGCGCCAAAATGAAGAAGACTGAAAGAAAGTAACCAATACAACCTTGTAGAAGAAGCAAGGCAGGATTACGCAATAAGAAGAAAAATTAATTCACAATGGGAAGAAAACTGTAAAAGTTGCTGGATTTGTGAACGAGCAGAAAAGCTACTGTATGGCGTTTGAAATCAGTCAGTGTATCATTTTTGTCTACATTTTTGTCGTGCGACATTTTTTACAACAATCGACTATGGGAAAATTATGTAACAGCAATGGACAATAATTTGCAGAAGCTTTTAACAACAGCTCTCAAGAGTCTACTTTTCTCACCAGAAACGTAAAAAACAAATGCATACAGCGGGAGAATAAATAAGAGATAAAAAATCATAAAATACACAGTGCAGAAATAACAATAAGAACATCACTAACATCAGAATGCCTCACCCCCCTAAAAAAATTCTAAATTTTGGCTCAGGAACACCTCATACAAAGTACGGTACACACTAGTGACTGCAACCAGAAATTAGTAACAGTACATCAAACAGCTGCATTGGAATGAACTATAAAGACCCTTCAGAATAAATACTGTGACTCCTTCCTCGTGATTTTTATTGCCAGCTGCAATAGTGGTCTTTCCACAAATGTTTAATTTTTTTTGCTACCTCTTGCTTGAATCATTCTTCTAGAAGAAAAGTAACCCAAAAAGTACGTAGGGGTTGCATCATTATAGCTCTAGTACAGTACAGAGCATCTGGGTTTCATCTTCCCCTATTTCGCCTGAAATAAGTTGTAGCTTTATTCAACGTAGCACTAATTTTGTAATGTTTGACAGAAAACCTCAGCAGTCACAATCTTTAATATATTCAGAAAGTCAATACTCGTTTTTTCTGTCGCCGATATTCTGCAAGGTCTGCTTATATAAAAATTCAGCAACGTCGCCAACTGCCGATGCAAATGCAACACTGTGAATCAACCAAAAGGAAACGCATAAAATACATAAGCGTAATTTGTCATTGTTGCTGAGACTGGCAAAGTGAATTTTATGTAAAGATGTGAGCCCAGCGTGACATGAATGCGGCCGTTCACCTAGTTGGTCCTAGGCCACTGTGATTCGCCATGCATCATTTCATGACGGTTTATGACATCCGATAACCTTGGATTTTGACTTTAAACTAACAATTGGCACCCCTTGGGCAACGTTTGCGCCTATTCAGGCTCTTTGTTTTTGGGTTGATTTTTGACCTTACCTTTTACCAGGGCCCCTTATTCGCACCAGACTCAGAATGGGTTATTATGTCTGCAGTCCATTTTTTTCTGAACGCAGACTGTCATATTCCGAACTAAGCAGAGACTGTTGCACACAGCTCGCAAGACCGTGTATGACGATGCAGAGTGTAAGAAGCTAGCCACGACGTTCAGTCAGTTCTTCATCCAGAAGATCCACCAGATACGAGGCAACATAGC
>Ga0056128_1004786_pt1 | contig 16985 bp, 10 predicted proteins | sample WorMetLIZISLAND2_FD_71113 | JGI IMG/M metagenome (GOLD analysis project Ga0056128, IMG submission 71113) | Marine gutless worms symbiont microbial communities from Max Planck institute for Marine Microbiology, Germany - Olavius geniculatus... ... | reverse complement strand
TTCCTCCTTAAAAATTACCAGTCGTTCCTTTCGCTATGCATCACCTCATCTCTGGAATCAACTGCCTCACTCACTTCGTCAGCCACGTCTTGATCTATCTCCTCCTGACTCACCATACTTGCTTGTTTTTAGTAGTTTTTTTAGCATGTTCGTATGTTTTGCATTGTGTCTACAGCGGTTTGTCTGTTAATTGCTTTAATGAAGACTATCGTCATCAGCATCATGATCATCATCTCACCTCGTCAGCGTCACCATCACCACTCTTGTCATGAAAGGGGGGTGGGCAAAATTTGCAATCTTTGGTCATTAAGTCGCTGTATCTCAGTAATGGTGCGAGATAGGACCTAGGTTACTATCAATCACTAATAGGAAGTCATACGCTGGCTCTCAATTGGCGCCGAATTCAATGACCTTGAATGAACTTGAACGCCGAAATAGGCGGTTTTATGGATTTTTGGCGATTTCGGGCTACGACACAAGTCTATATCATTCACAAGCTCCACGGAACTGTTGTTATGCGATCCAGATAAAGAATTTGGTTTTTGTATATTAACAGCGTGAACACCCCAATTTTCAGCTAAACTACTGAAACGGAACTGCTATAGGCTTTCGTGCATCTCGTGAGCATTAGCTCAAATTTCTTGTGGTTTTAGCCAGCAGTAAATTTAAAAATTTTATACTATTAGCACATTTTGAGGCAGTGTAGATGTGCTATAGCAATGTCTATTCGATTCGATTCGATTTGATCCGGTACATCTGGTTTGAAGTTGCACAGACTCACTTTTAAGCAAATTTCTGACAAACAGAACAAATTGCCAAAATGCCAGACACACATCTGTAATGCACTTCCGGTCCGGGCTCGAGTAGGGAGGGCACTATAACCTTTATGGGGGCCGGACATTTTCCTTTCTCCCTGATCCTCTCAACCACGGCATTCTCCCCTCGGACATTTCCCCCGCCCTTACGTTCCCCCCACTTTTTGAGTGCTTAGGAGGTTAACACAAGAGTATTTGATGCTTGCTGTATTCTTTCATCATGCTGACACTGAAAATTATGCCACCATCTAGCGCTTGATCGATTCTCATGTAACAGTATAGGGAGGGGGGAAACGTCCGGGGGGGAACATGTCCAGGGGGAAAAATGTCCTACACCCACCTTTACCTACTACTACTCCTATTCGACACTGCTGAGTGAGTCTGTCCATGAAAATCGGAATTTGCGACATCCTGAAAGAAGTTCTGCGATGTGGAACACGCAGGCGCGGGTGCGGAGGAGAACATTGCATACAACGTGACGGTGACGGAGCCTGACGGGACGCTGTCGACACAGCAGGTGCCCGCCGTAACGCTCCAGCCGTCCTCAGGGTCGATCTGGTCCGACTACGACCAGCGCGTCTACATCATCGTGGCCGCTCAGAACCCGGCCGCCGAGGCACAGACTCAGATGAGACAGTTCGTCGACGAACCACTCCTGCCGCGACAGGTAGCCGCGACGACGGGAACTTATTGGGTGGGCCGACCGTTAATTTCCATGCTTAACCGTCGGCCGAATGGCATGGGCTGTCTGTCGTCTGTCTGTCACGGATGTATTGTGGCTAAACGGTAGGTCATACTGGAAATCTTTTTACACGCGTCGTGTAATTAGCCTGGTGTGGTGGTTCGGCGCCTGCAAAATGTCAGCGATCCAATACCAAGGGGAACATTTTCGAATTTTGGGGTTGAATTTAGAGGGAGGGAAAAATGGGAGTTTTCAAGGGAAAACGGGCCATATCTTGGAAACGGTGAGAGATAGACCAAGGCTACTATAAGGAAGTCGCATGAGCCCTATCATATACACACGGCCTTCCAACACCCGCGTACGGTCGGCCCTCCCTAGCGATAGCTGGACTTCTTGTTTTCATATTGCTATCATAGATGGTGGCGATTTGTCTTAGTTGGTATCGTCGTTGGTCGCGTCAGCGAACTGAGTTAATCAACGCCGGACCCGGTTATTTAGCGCCCTCGTTCGAGGTGACCCCGTTCGAATTTATAGAAAAGATTTACGTTTCCTGAAACTAGAGTCTTCCATGCAGCCGACGGTGAAGATTTGGTAATCCTATCTTGCACCGTTTTTGACTGATCCACTCGTTTGACAGACGCACGGACGGACAGATGGACAGAATTGCGATGGCTAAGACGCGCTGAAAGCAGTAGCTGCTTTTGCGCACAAAAACACCACCAGCATGATAAAACAACACGACCAACGTGCTAAAAACTACAAAAATATGAAATACCAAGCCTATTGAAACGTTTCAATAAATACGGAATAAAAGAGTGTAAAAATCTGTTTGTGTTTCAGTGGCGTCATTTAGGGCGGCGGTGGGAGCCTGGAGGGGTCTACGGACCCCCAAAGATTCATGATTTTAATTTTTTTCCTTGTAAATCGTACTTTTGAAACACTTACTACTGCTAAAACAATATTACATAGACTGAGACCCCCAAGGATTACCGAGACCCAGTGTTTGAATTGCTGCGGGGAGGGTTGGGGGTTGAACCCCCAACTGTTTTCTCAACCCCCCTAACTCACTGTCAGATTATGTTCTGGGGGGTCAGCTATATACTAGCCCATATACATACGATTTACATCACAATTTTGGTCCGGTTCCAACCGTCGTTCAGCCCCCAGCTAATTTTCCACAATTCAAACACTGCTGAGACCCCCCTACCCCCAATGATTTACTGAAATAACCGCCACTGTTGTGTTTGCTGTGATATTCTCAGGAATCATGCGTGGAATGGTGGCAGAGTCGTGCTGCAATCTACCCTCGTCTGCTGGAGGTTGTCCGTGAACGAATGTGTCTTGTTGCATCCTCGGCACCCTGCGATCGCCTCTACTCCAAGTCAGGCTCGGTCCTGATGGACCGGCGAAGTCGACTCGATCAGAGCGAGGTCCGACAGCTGGTCTTCCTCAACGCGAACATGATCGTCTCTTAGACCGCCGACACCCAGCACCGGGACTGGGCACTGGGGGCCTCAAAGAGGGTCGATTACCCCCCATCTCCACCCTCAGTCCCCCAATGGCCTCATGGCGGGGGTTCAAGGGGTAATTTTCCCCCTCCCCAAATTTTGGGTTATCCGAAAGTTTTTGTCATCAGATCGACTGACACCTAGCGCCGTGGCTGGCTGATGGGGTGGGGAGGGAGTTTGAGTCCCTCATTGGGTCGTGGCAGGGGCAGGTCGGGAGAGGCAGTTGCTTCCATTGTAAATTTTGGGCTGTCGGAAAATCCTTTTCTTGTCTGAAAATTTTCGTCCAAAAACGCTAAAAGTGGGGGGCGAAAAAATCCTATTTTGGGGGGAGATTCAGCAGCAAAATTGAAATTTTGAGCACCTCTATGGGAAGTTTGCACAGATTCGTGGTGGAAATTTTCAGTTTCTGTCGGGAAATTGCAAGTTCCTACCCTACCAAATTTTTAACCCATCATGACGGTGCTGCTTCCCCTAAAATTTTGAGCTGTCGCAAAATTTTCTTCTCGTCAGACTATTTTCATCCAAAAGTGCAAAATTTGTGGCTGATACCCCATTTTGGGAAAATTTAGCGGCAAAATTGAAATTATGAGCACCTGTAATCACTAAAACATCTGGACGTCGGAAAAAATTGCAGCCTCCTGCCCCACCTACTTTTTTTGGGCCCACAACGCTGCGACTGACCCTAACCGATTACTTGATAACTGTTTCAGATTATACTTAGGTCGGGCGTAAAAAAATTTCCTGTGCTTCTGGTGATTTTTGACGTCCATCTATCCCTAAAAATATCCATCCATAGAATTTTTATTGGACTGGCCCACAAAGTATCAGTGCAGTCTGACTACTTTCAAAGTTTTGCTGAAACGAAACTTTTTGCAGATTTTCGTCAGAACTGCAACTGGACTAGAAGCACAGAAATTCTTTAGGCTGTAGTACTTTGAAGTCAATACGATTTAGTCATTCTGTTACTGTCGACATTTGGCAACTGTTGCTTCAAGTTCAAGTTCATGCCGTTCTGTTTGCATGGTCAACTACGTTACTAGCATAATTCTTCTCTCACATTTATTAATTATACTTATACTTATATGGTTGCATTGGTGAAACTTTATAGCGTGTTGCAGACAGGGGCTCTGTTTTGTCATATTATAACTGAGTATTAAGTTTTATTCAGTTATTTTCGTCATTTAGCAACTGCTTCTAGCCATATTGTTTTTGTGATCAGTTTATGTTTACGTACAGTCCAGACTCCAGAACAGTGGATCAGTTTGATACTGATTTTTCTTCCCTTGCTAGGTTTAAAGCTGCTTTGTACTGGCTTTGTACTGATTTGTCGAAGTTTTTAACCTATTGTACTGATTAGGATAGTTGTCAGTGCTTCGTATGGAGCCTTTCTGTCCTTGCCTGACATTGTAATCTTATTTGTACCTGTGTTTAGCTCGTGTTCTTGAATGTCAGTGCTGAACTAATAAATAAATAATAAATAAATTAGAAGTTTCTACTATGTACAATGTACACCATGGTCCATAAAAATGTGGCACTTTGCTTTTGTCCATATCTTCGCCAATTATTGACTGATTTTCATAATTCTTTCAGTGGCACACTCTGCAGACAGTTTGCAATAATGTGATTATTATGTATCCCACCACACCATGAATACATCTCTACACTACCTTGTGAAATATAAATATCAGAAAGAACTAACAATAATGTCAAAAATTTAGCTAAATGAAAAAAACATTTCAGACCAACATTGCAGTGAGTGATTCATTTGACACTAGAATGTGTTAGACCCACACAGTTTAATGTCATACAGACCATTCACCGCATAGTGGCACTAGATAAATATATAAATATGACTAGTATTAGTGTTAGTAGTATGAAGCATTCTTGTTCATTTACCAAAATGCTTGTTTGTTATTATCATTATAGGCCTACATGCATATTTCATTGATATTTGACACGGTATTGTAGAGACGCATTTACGGTGTGGTGGGATATGTAATCACATTATTGCAAACTGTCTGCAGAGTGTACCAGTGAAAGAATTTTGAAAATCGGTCAATAACTGGCGAAGATATGGGCAAAAGTGAAGTGCTTTCTTCATCATAATTATACTGTGCCGGCTGATTTGCTCTTCTGCGTGAACATTTGTGATATTTAAGATATACTGTTGTTAGGGTTTAATTAGCTTAGGGATTAATTAGTTGATTAATCATTAAAATAGTTTTAATTTTAATCGATCTGAAAATGAATCAAACATAATTTTGGACTTCTTAACATTACATTTTGCATAGGATATGTGGTCAGGATTTGTACTTTTGTAGTGTTTGTATAATGTTAGTTTTTCAGTTTGCACTTTGAAGGATTATATGAATCGCATTAAGACTTCTAATTCCACTTCATACAACGTCGACTTTGCCTTAGTTTAGGATTAATCTGTTAAAATGGGTTGGGTGTCCTGACAAAACCGGGACACAATGATATAGGCTTAGGTTTAGGAAATAATGCTAAGAATACGGTTGGGGTTAGGAATTAGGGTTTGGGATAGGGCTAGGGATTGGTATAGGGTTAGGTATTAGGGTTAGGAACAGGGTTAAGAACAGGGATAGGGTTAGGTTTTGGGTTCAGGTTCATGTAGTGGACTAGTTTTGACCATCCAGATTTTGACAGGGAACCGTTAAAATGAACCTTCATTACGGCTGGTACTGATTAAAGTCACCAACTAGTGCTAAAGACCATATTGAAGTCCAGTGTCAGGTATCTGCACTGAAGTAAGTATATTTGAACCAAATATTCATCCACAACGCACAAAATCCACAGAGTACAGATTTATTACCGTAAAAATGGACTATAACTTTTTTGTTAGCGGATCAAACTTCACCATTTTTTGTGTTCAACGCAGGATGAATTGCCCTCAATAACGCCTGTCGGTATCTTTATGCTTTCCAGAGATATTCGCGGTCAAAGTCGAAAGTTGTCCTAAATTGCACCAAATTTTGGACATTTTCGGCCTTCCAAATTTTAATGGGGTGGTGCCTCCTTAAAAGTTGTACACGCGTTATCACCCCCACACGGCGGCACGTCACGTGACAAAGTGTTGTGGGGCTACTCCCACTACCTCCGAAGTTATAGAGGTGCATTTACTAAATTTTAAGCCATTTTTGACCCCCTTTGAAAAAAATTGTAAGGGGACCCCCATCCCTGGTGGGGGGTGCGCTAGTAAGACTTGGTCAATCTCTGGCGCATGTAAAAATTTGGGGGCGCAGCACCCCCTAAGGGCCGAAATATGGTTTTCCGAAAAAGTCGATTTGGGTGGGTATGATTTCACATCGAGATCTCCAAGGTTACTGAACCAAACTTCACCGGACTTGTTTCACCTAACGCAGGAGGAATCGTGGTAGATCAAAAACTTGTCTGATTTTGAATATTTTCATCCCTTTCAGATATATTCGCCGCCAAACTTCGAAGTTGTCCAAAATCGGGCAAAATTTTGCATGTTTTTTGCCCCTAAAATTTCTTTGGGGAGGGCTTCTGAAATTTAGGACAGGCATTATAACATTCAGCCTAGTACTGACCACCGTGCAAAATTTCACGCCGATCGGCTAACACATCTCGGAGATTTTGTGTTGAAAAGAAAATAAACATCTGTAGTTAAACTTAAAGTTCGCTCCGCAAGTTATCGCTTCCAGGCGGACTAACCAGAATCATGGAATGCAAGAAGCTGCGTTTGTACATTTACAGATGTGGCAGCAAATCTGCAGCAGAAATATTAAAAACAACCATCATTGTGCACGCAAACTTATCAACGCTTGCATAAAGATTGAACAGTACCTTGAACCAGCACCTTTTTAGCACATTTTCCAGATTTACTCGGACTTAACTCAAGTTAGTGGGTGGACGGGTGGTTTGGCAAAAAAAAATCAAAAACAATCAGTTAAATTTTTTCACAGGCTGCAGGCTATCTGGTCAATTAACGTAGTCTGAAGAACATAGTGGCAATAAATATCTGGCTGGACCACACAGTGAACAACATCTGTGCTGTAACGCATGAACCGACAAAGTTCACAAATCAAAAGCAACATTAATTCCACTGCCAACAGCTTAGTGGGTAAAAAAATGGAAGGGGGTGGGGGAGAAGTAACATTTTTCCAACTGACAGTACAGCTGCAAATTTCCAATAGTGGAGATTACGGCTGTTCAGAATTTTGCCCCTAAATCCTTGAATGGAGGATTCCAAACTGCAAATTTTGTATTTTTCGAAGAATTTTTTGTATGAAGAAATTATCTGACAGGCTAAAATTTATGGGGGGGGGGCAAATGACCCTCCCACCGTGGCATGAAGGCACTAGTGTATGCATTTAAATCACGAACTCTTTGCAAACACTTGCTCGGCTCCAAAATTGCATCGGCTGACAAAACCCACAAAATTAAAAGCAACATTATTTTCCACTCGTTTGAAGCCGAACTTGAACTTACTGCTGAATACAGCGTTTAGCTAGAAACGTTTGACAAATACATCATTACATATCACGACATTAACTTACAGCGCAGTCTAATTATCAGTCTGAACCAAATCAATAAGTATACAACAGACAGAACATAACGCAAACCAGTGGCTTCTATCCCTATACCAGGTGGGCATAGCTTGCACCCAGTCAAAAATAGGAGGGGGGAGTTTTGATTAAGTTGCAGATCAAAACTCCCCCTCCTATTTTCATTGGGCAAACTACACCCTTAACAAAACTTCCCCCTATTTTTCAATCTACATTCTTCACAAAACTTTCTCCCCACAGGGAAGAAGCCCAAAATAGAGGGGGAAAGTTGAGTCAGAAATTGGGGAAGGGAAACCTGAGCCCAAAACTGGGGGGGGGAAGTTTCGCCCAATTTTGATTCCAGATTTAGGGGGACAGAAGCCAATGACACAAACAGCGTATTTAAACGATAGGCCTCTAGGTACCATGCACTGCACAATTATCAACATACAAACTGCACGATATGACTACAAATACAAATATCCCCCCTGGTATTTGCTTTTGATGTGGATGGCCTTTCATTGTTTTTTTATCGATGAATTCTACCGGCGCGCTGGATTGCCAACTCTGGCCAAAAATACCAAATGTAACGTATTTCATTGACAATAATCCCAAATTATCAACTATTCTATCTACGATAAAATCATCCGTTACTGCAAAATTAATGCAAAACTGAAGCCAAAAGTTATAGCTCAAAATTGAGCGTTATTGAGCTATATTTGAAGAACTTATGCCAAAAAGTGCCAAACTGTCAGCAAACAAAAATTTTTACAGTGAAGTTTCTTTAAAATGCCAAATTTGACTTATTTTGCACTTCTAAATGTCCACCAGTCACCACGCTGCCGACGCATTGGACAAGCTCCTGGTGAAAAAACAACGCAAGGTGGTTCCCAGCAGTTTTAGTGCGCTGCCGGTGCCAAGGTGACTGGAATGCCGTAGACGACCGGTGCAGCACCGATCAGGAACTGCAATTTGCACGCTGAACGACCGGCTTGTGTCGCTTGCACCAGATCACACGACCCATCGCTGAACCAGTTGCGAAGAGTCGCCTCCAGATAGCGATCGATCTCTCGGTCTGTGACGTCCCACAAGTTGCCGACGACGCACGCTCTGCCCAGCATAACAGCCAGACACAGCACGCATTCTGCTATTGAGACAGATGCAAATTAACTGCTAAGACAGACAGGCCCACAGCAGCATAGCCTGGACTCATCTGGCGCAAGACTGCAAGTCTATTTGTGGAAGGGGGTCTGGAAGCCATGCCCCAGTGGGACTAGGGGCTGATCTCCGGTGGGAGTCAGGGGGTAAAGCAAAGAGCCGTGAAGCTGAAGACTATTTTGCACTATGCTCAGCCAGACGTCTTGTATCACTAGCTTCCTGATTACAACATGTTTAGTTTGTTTATTACAGCACTATTACAATAATGATTATTATAATAACAATAAATAACTTACGCTCCAGCTAGCAGAAAGTTGAGCATAGTTCCGGATGCATCCAGACTGCCGTGTGCTACAAGACGTCCGCTGCTGCATCCCATCAGTATAGCAGCCGAACGACAGGGCACCTGCTGCAGCGTGTCCTCCGATATGTACTGGATGCCGTTCCCATGACCACAGTATCTACACAGACATTGTCGGTTGGTGGCATAGTGTAGCACTGTGTCCGATCAACAAAGTTGCTCTACACCGGGCCTGGTTAGTACTGCGATGGGTGACTGCCTGCAGGCAGGTGAACCATCTCGGTATGTAACCAGCTGCCTAGGTCAACTCAGCCTTCCATCCCTCCGGGGTAGGTAAATCGAGTACCGGTTTATCTGGCTGGGTTAAAGGCGGGGCGTGTTCACCTGTGTCGGGTGGCAGTTAACACTGTGTGATCCCATACGGCAGGTGACGCTCCGTAGCTCCGAGATTGGCTTCCAATAAAGAGCTATAGACCACCTTTAACCTTTTAAAAATTGTTAAAGTAAATGTGAAGGGAACAAACTAAGAATTTGAATATTATGAATTTTAAAACTTTTCTTCAATTTGCAGTGAACTTTTTACTAGTCTTAAAATATTCTGGTTACAGCATTAGAAATGTGCAAAATATAAATTGTAATAAATTTGTAAAAATTAGCCATATTCGTGAATTTTTATGATTTTCACACGATGGTAAGTCACGATTCACCAATTCTCAGTGTGTGTTAGATGAGTCGGAATTATGTCGAGAAGTGCTTTAAAATCTCAAAAGTGGCGGCTGATTGGCAGAAGCAGCTAAGGATGCCAGGCTGAGCAAATGTTTTACCAATTTTGCATAAAAAACTTACTGGTGCCTAGACTTTTGCTTTCAGGTGCCCTGTATAAATTCGGTTTATTATTATTATATTATTATTAAAAGAAGATTTTGTAACAATCAGTGCTAAAAATACGAAATATGACATTAAGGTTAAGTTAAGATAAAGCCCTGAATTACTGAAATCGTTCACTCAAATGCACTGCTACTGGAGTTATTGGAAAACAATCACAGAGTTTAGTTGCAATCGAAATTAAAGATTAATTAACTGTCAATTTTGGAAAAGTTTTTAATCATTGCCAGCTCTAGTTGTAACCACGAGACAACAACAACAGTTTTACAAAACAGGTAAAAAGAAATGTCACTTTTACATCAGAGATAGAAAGTTTTTTGGCGAAATACTTACACGTAGAGGTCACAGCTGCCGATGCCCGATGTTATTTCCTCGGCGCTCGGCTTTCGTCCAACGACACCGTGCCAACCTTGTTCACTGAAACACATACACAGCCACCGACACAGCATGCGAGATGTTGACCGAGATTTACAAATTTTGTAAATGTTTAAATTTGCAAATTTCCATGAATTTGCAAAGTTTCAGTCACTACAGATGTGCAATGATCAAGTTTCAAAATATGGTTAAACGTGCAAATTTTTACTACTTTCAAAATGGAAATTCGCAAATTTGCGATCTATGACATAAGTGGAATGAAAAACGAAAGCCAAGGGGACCACAAAATTGGGTGAGCACTGACCAGTAATAAGTGGGAGTCGGACAAAAAAGGGGAACGGAGCATGGTGTGAATGGGAGGATTAAGCAGTGAAAATGGAAATCATAGGCCTCAGTGTAGTAGACTGGCAAAACAGTCCACTAACACTGATAACTTTCATTTATTTTTAAAAGATCTTACTGAATCTATTTCAACTGCATTACACGTGTTACCAACGTGGTCTGATCCAAAGTCAAAAAATATCAGCTAATATCTGACAACACGCCGATCGGCGGTCAGCTAATGCAAACCTGCTGAACCAGGATTCAAAAGTCTGCTGAGTGTAGGACAGATCGGAATCGGGGTTGAGGACATAGAAGACGGAGCGACGATCGATGCCGACGTTGATGATGGAAGTCGGGTCATCGACGAGCGACTTCCAGTGAGCTGCGAGGAAATGAACAGACGGCATCCGCGTCACACGCTGGTCGGCCAACGCTGGCATGCTTTCCCACGGCAGATGCTGAATCACCTGACATCAGCAGACAGCACGACAACACACATCAACTGGAACGAGGCGTAGCAGTAGAGCATTGAGTCAAATCAACTAAGTTACTGTACGATGGGACCGGTTAGTACAGCAGAGGCAGGTAAGCCATCCGGATATGAATCCAGACAGCTATCTTAATATGTGGCACATGAGCATGCAGGAATTTTGGGAGATTGTCATAGCATTAAATGACTATATTTAACTCTTTACGATAAACCCATCTCAGAGCTACGAAACATCACCTGCCATATGGGATCACATGGTGTTACACCCTGCCTTAACTTCAGCCAGACAGGCCGGTACTCAATTTACCTACCCCAAAGGGATATAAGGCTGAGTTGACCTTAGGGGCTAGTTATATACAGACTACAGACATAGTTACCTGTCTGCAGATATACAACCATCTTAGTAGTAACCATCGATAGTAGCCTGACCGGGAGTCGAACGCAAAACCTCTTGATCATACGTCCAACACACAGAAGTCATGTCACCAAGCGGCCACTGTTGTATCAATGCAACAGAACACCACAGAAGAACATATAAATCTACCCGGTCTAGGACGAGTGTGACTGGCCCCCGACTGGCAGCACCGATGTTCATCAATGTCTTGCCAATTAGCTTCACCATCTTGAAGAGCTGCTGCCAGGTTGGTTTGGTGACCGAGTCCGAGTCACAGACGCACTGCGGCAGAGCGATGGCAAGCTCCTGGTCGGTCAGCATGCTCAAGCCACTGAGCACACACTGGACACGCAGCAACAATGCAGATCACGGTTCCCACTCTTTTACCAACAAAAATATCCAGTATTTTACAGTAATAAGTTCATCAGTTACGACCAAAAAAAGTGTTTGTACCTCAACTTTTCCACCTCCATCGGAAGTCTTCGTCAGGAGAATAAAAACAATCATTTCTTCTTTCAGTTCTTGGCACAATAAGTAAGCCCTGTGCCAAGAAAACGGTCGTACGCATGACTGAGTTGGTAGCTGCCTTCTTCGCGATTCATGGCTTGTGGTCCCCCCTCCTTATTACTGTAAAGTACTTCCGACCTAATGAATCTATTCGCTGAAAATATCCAGTACTTTCCAGAAACCCATAAAAATTTTCCAGGACCTTTCCGTAGCCACGAATGTTTAAGTATAATGAAAAAAAACATCATTTAATTACAATATTCAGAGTATAGTCCATTCCAAAAACTTCAAAACTTATCAACACTATTTATGTAAGCAACAGTCAACACAAACTGGGAGATATACTATTTCAGCTTGTTTTCCATTTGAGCCTTAAAAATGTGTGATTTTCAAGGATATCTTTTCTGGACTTTTCAGGACATTAACAGGGCTTCCAGGAACAAGAAGTGAAATTTCAGGACCCAATGTTTACAAAATTTCAAGACAATATCGGGACATTTTTGTCAGTTTCACGAGGCTCAAGACACAGAAAGTGCACGTTTTTCTGACCTCATAAATGTTATTCATTGAAGCAGATCAGTATTGCAGTCCTAAAAATGTTGCTAAGGCACTGTTATGAACATAACAAAGGTCCATATCAGGACATTCTGACCAAATGAGTAAAATTTCAGGACAACTGCTGATTTCAGGACAATTTCAGGACATCTGTGAAATTTCAGTAATTTACAGGACTTTCCACGACAAAAAGCAAACTTTCTGGGTCCTGGAATTTTCGAGAAAAAATCCTTGTCTCAGGAAAACACAAGAGGAATTACATATTTGTGCTGGGCCTAATGTATAAAACTTGTTAAATCACACTTACATGAAAAAATCAGATAACAAAAATCCAAACCCAAATATATGCAATCTACAAAGGATCATAGAAAAGCTTGCAATACAAAATGTATGTTGCAATAAAATTATGCATAACTTATAAAAGTATACAAGATGATTCAGGATGGAAAAACGAGCAGCAGAAAATGCAAGAACACCGATAGTTTGAGCATTACACACAACATGTAATAAGTGAAAAACTTACAAAATCCTAAGCAGTTGACTTAGGAAAAACATAAAAAGAACTTTAAAAAATTCTTCGAAAGATCTGTAAATTCAGTGGCAGAAAACTAATCACAGTTAGAGCACAACGCAACATAAATCTGAACTGCAATATAAACTCACTCTCAGAAGAGGCTCGTTGAAGGTCAAATTATCAAACTTGGCAATAACTTTTGCAGCAGCACGATCGAGCTGACCGTTGTCCTCTTGGTTCCGAAGCGAGCCAAGCAAAGCTCCCTTCCAGCAGCCAACAAACTGATTCTCGAGCTCTTTTAGCAGCTCCTGAACACATAAAGCACCAGTTTTGCTACAATTTATACTCTTCCACAGCCATTTCCATCATAGCCCTCAGCCAGAAACTGGTTCACACTGCAAAACCACAGCAACGACATGGGGCAGAGCAAGATCCTAGATATTGCTGGTGCACAATATTCAATAGAGAAAGATGGTCACAATGAGCATGGTAGCTGTTTCATACTGAGTAGTAACCAAGAATACAAAAAAGCCTAGCTAACACAAAGGGAAACACGCAACAGCAGTGCATGTTTGGAAGCCCAGTAAAACAAAATCTAAGTTCACCCATCCAGATGACTGGCAGCTAATTATCTATAATGTTTTACTTGTACTCACCAGAGGGCATGACCTGTCTCGCTCTGCCAACGCCATATCAACTCGCAAATTTTCCCTACCACCCTTTCATCTAGTGAAGTCGTTCGGGGTGACCCCTTCAAATTTATGGAAAAGCTTTTATATGGTTGCTGAAACTAGAGTCTTCCAGGTATCTGATGGTGAAGATTTGGTGATCTTAGCTTGCACCGTTTTGTACTGATCCACCCGTGTGACAGACGGACAGACAGAATTGCGATGGCTAAGACGCGCTACAGCAGTAGCTGCTGTTGCACGTAAAATCAACTCCGTTAATCCAGAAATGCATCATCAGTGAGCAAACCGTCACTGTAGCTTATCATAACACACTGAAATATGATGATTACTGGTCACGATAACTGTCTTTGGTACACATGCTCAAAAACAAAGCAATTGGTCTATAACCACTTGTCACCAACATACCAATAAATATTTTATCATAGTGCTGCTATGTCTGCATTAGCAGCGCAGTGTACATTTGCATATGTCGTTCAGCCATATCTTGATGTGTGAAATTGCATGCTCTTTTAGCAGCTGTTCCAAATGAACAAAACTGTACTGCTAAAGGTAGAGTTCCGTACTTGCTAAGCCACATCTTATGTAAGTCAGACTCGTCACCAAAAGCGCTTTACAATCTTGGAAGTGGCAGCTGATTGGCATTCATGAGCTAATGACACCGCAGCGCACTATGCGGCCATCCATTGCCCACGTCAGTGAACAGTTAGATCCGCGGTTTGTAGCTAGCAGACATACCACCACGCCAATCAGCCCATAGCTACTAATCACTTTCTGTCCATTTGAGAGTAGACAACTGTGTTGATATGAGCACACAGTCAGTTAGCAACTTGCTCAAGGCTGCTTGCGAATAATCCGTGGTGAGAACTAAACCGTTTCACTCATATCATTACTTACACCAGTTGAATACAGGATTAAGGAAATAAAAAATGAAAAATGTGCACATAAGTACATGACATACTAGATGTTGCAGTAAAAACAACACCAGAAAAAGCCTGGCCAGCAATCTGAGAATTGCTTATTTTAAGCCGATACAAACAAATGACTAACCCCAAGGCGAGTGTTGAGGGCGTTTCGACTGCTCCACCAGTTCCGCCTTTCTGTTATCCTCATCGTGGTCACGTTCTCCCGTAACACTGCCTCAAACTCTTCTAGCAGCCGCTGGCCCTTCACAGCCGACAAACACCGCCTATTATCATCATTCATCAATGCACTGGGCATACAAAATGTGATCTTATCTTAGCTACGATTATTGTGAAACGCAAAGCACCAGCATCTTAGAATAGGGGTGCACTGAATCCAGAATATTCCAATCCAGCTGGATCTAAACCCGAATTCGAACTTGATCTAAAGACTTCAGATCCGGAACAATACAGATCCAAGCCGCATCTGCATACTTTGGATCTGGCTAGATCCATGAATTCAGGACGAGACCGAATCCGGATTGAGGTCGGATCCTGAAATTTAGGATCTGGCCTCGCCAGATATGGATCCAAACTAGACCCACAAAAACCACCAAATATATGGCCAGATTCGAATCTGGAACCAAATCTGGAACCAAAACTTCTTAGGAAAACTTCTTATCTTAGCAAGTCCACGGGAAACGCATTTTTAAAGTTGACCAAACGTCAATTTCCTTTACTCACTTATTGTTGATTTTACCGCAGCATCACGCAAATAACGTATGACGTCACATATGACGTCTAAGCTAAGTGTCAACATTGTGTACTTTTTTGCAAATTTCGTTTTATTGCACAGCTTTCTCCGTGTAGGACAAGGTTAGTGCTTTCCTATATATTTGCCTAAATTCTTCCTCCTAAGAAGTTTCCAAAGAAGTTTCAAAAATTTGGCCCCTGGACCCAGTACACCCCTATCTTAGACTTAACCAGCATGACAGACAGGAATGGCTGTTCACATATTGGTTTAGATACTACTAAGACTACGAAGTTGGTGGAAATTTGACAAAGTTATGCCAAAAACAATTCTGTTTTTGAGACACCATGTAGAATCTAATTACTTAAAAACAAACAAGCAACATTAAGCAAGCAGATACCTCCGCGGTTTCAAAGCCTGGAAGACAGATAATGACCGATGCAAGTCCAGCCTGGAACCGAGTCAAGTACAAGCGTCCAACTGACTGGCCGACAGGCTTTACAACACTCAATTGACAGACCACCAGCTCTGCACACGGCAAACATAGAAATGTTAATCTTACTCTAATGACTGCACTGAAACCTTATCCACATTCGACTGAAAATATCTGTAAGCTTTATCACACCACGGTGGCAGTGATAAAATGCAAACATGGAACAAATACTCGGAATATCGTGCTAACAAGACCAAAAAGTGCATTTGGGGGTATATTTGACCCTATCATGACCTTAACCCTTGAGTTTTTTACCCCAAAATTTGACACGTTCATCTTTGCCCCAAAGTCTGTTAGTGACTTAGTGGTGAAAGTTTGGTTAAATTCCGTCAACAAATTCCAAAGATATGTAGCTAAAAATGTTTGTTCGGGACTCACGCATGCACGGACAGATACAAGGACACTCTAGAAAATAATGCCACTAGGTTAGCAGAGGCAAACAAAAAACCAGACAAGAGAAAACAAAGGACAATGCAATAGATAACATACAGCCTCAGCAGCACTGACCGACCCACCCCAAAAGTAAAGTGAGATGAGGCAATAGACAAAATAGAAAGGATGCAAAACTGTCTGCAAATTAAATATAAGCCAAATTCAATCAAGCTTTAAAAAGCTGCACTTGCCAAATAGCAAGAAATCTGCACAAATCATAACAAACTACGGTCTCCAGACCGCCTAAAAACGAAGTAACAAAGCTACTTTAAACAGCATTAACAATTTAACAGAAAACTGCAACAAATGGCCATAGTGAGTACTCACATCTATCTATTCAGATGAATATTAATAACACGAGGCTGTAGGCCTACCTGCTGGCAGGCCACCAATCAGATTCTGGAATTTGTCAACATCACAGGCAAAGGCAAGTGCCTGGCGCATGTGCACCAGTCTCTGCCTATAGCCATCCGACTGCAGCACACGATAATCCCCCGGCTTATATTCTTCGCTGTCCACTTTCCTGCCACAACACACACAGCAACAGAGTGACTCTCAGTTTTAACACAGCATTTAAAAGAATACCGCATGAACAGCGAGTCTGCAAATATTGACTGATGACCAACAAAATTATAATAAAGGCAAATGGGCCAGGGGATCATAGGGGGCCGGCGGGAGTGGGAG
>Ga0056128_1004785_pt1 | contig 16986 bp, 10 predicted proteins | sample WorMetLIZISLAND2_FD_71113 | JGI IMG/M metagenome (GOLD analysis project Ga0056128, IMG submission 71113) | Marine gutless worms symbiont microbial communities from Max Planck institute for Marine Microbiology, Germany - Olavius geniculatus... ... | reverse complement strand
GTGCACTTGCTGCATTCTATCACATGGAGAATGACATATGTTTCTGTACTGACATTGATGGTTTGATGAGTGAACTCGGCTACAAACATGAAGTCGATGAGTGGAGACTGTTCATAGACTTTAATATACACTAAGACATGGGGCTTGTGCCTCGAGTTCTCACATCAGGAAAATGAAGTGTAATTTCTAATAAGAGAGAACGTGGTCCCTTTACTCGTCACACTTTTTTCAGTTCAAGCAGACATTTCACAAGCTAACTAAATAAAAAAAATAACACAATTACTCACTCAGATCCAGCGTTTGGCTCTGCAAACCCAAGACTGTCACATAAACAAACAAACAAACAACTTTTAACATGTTCAAATTAAAGCATTACAAGTAATTTGAGCAAAGCTCACGTGACGCACAATAGCAGCAGTCCTGCCACCTCAGCAATAAGATATGAATGCTAAAAATTCACTAAAATCCGCTTTTTGGGAAGCTCAAGGTCGTTCAAGGTCATAGATGTTGATAAATCTAAAAAGCCTGTCACCAGTGCTTGTGATAAGCAGCATGTCTGTACCTATCTGCAACCGTTTTCACGCTACACGAGCCAACAGCGGTAAATAACCACTTTTTAGGGAGGGGGTAGCCGTCTTTGACGCTCGCCTGCGCCAGCATCCTTGAACCTATGGGGTCGGGACTTGGACTGCTGAAATCTACGTTTAGTGCTAAAATATCATATGCAGGTTGTCCTGGTCTATCTCCAGCCATTTTGTCGCAATTCAGTGTTGAAATGTGCGCTGCATCCAAAAACTGTGAGAAATTCACTAAAAACCCCTTTTTGGGGTTCAAAGTCATTCAAGGTCATCGACGTTGATAAATTTATAACGCCTGTCACCAGTGCTTATTATGATAAGCAGCATGTCTGTACCTCTCTGCAACCGTTTTCACACTATACGAGCCAATAGCGGTAAAAAAACGTTTTTAGGGGTGTGGTTGTGATCCTAGAGAGTCCCTAGACTATTCTTATCACAGGTAGTGGGCTAAAGGAACTCTAAGGAAGTGCATACAGGTCTTTATATGAATATAACTCAAACACCAATAGATTCCCCTCTGCACGATGGCGTGCACAAGTCTTGCCCGATCAAACACGTAGCTGCAAGAGAAGCAATCTACTCCGCTGCAGCCTGATACAGCAAGTTGCTGCTTGCTGCTATTAACTCTTTGCACTTCAGTGTTAGACCTTGACTCTATACTTACAGGCGGCACCCCTCTTTCACGCCCTCGTTTGAGAGGAACCTTCGATACAGCTCACGAGTGTAGACAGACAGACAGATAGACGGACAGATGGATGGACAGACGCCAGCCCATGTCTAAACCATCTAAATATCTGGTGTTTTGCATTTTATGCAGTTGAAAAGGTTATCAATTTTGGCCCACCCGGTGTAACAACTACAAAAATAACGTCTTTTTAGGAGAGTATCCCTCTATGACACCCTCGTTTGAGGGGAACCCCACACCCAGGATCACAAAATTTTGTCAGAAAAAACTAGAGTCCTTGGGGTAGCCCATGATGAAGATTTGGTGATCCTAGCTTACACCGCTTTGACACAATACAGCAGTGTGACAAACAGACGGACAGTCAGATGCCCAGGCCATGGCTGAGATGCGCGAAGCATTCTACTATCACACATAAAAATGTTTCAGCATTGTAATACATTTTTACGTGCGAAAGCAGAACGCTTCGCACGTCTTAGCCATCGTCTGTTCATCTGTCTGTCAGTCCGTCCGTCTCTCACACTCGTGATCTGTATCAAAACGATGCAAGCTAGGATCACAAAATCTTTACTGTGGGCTGCCCCAAGGTCTCTAGTTTATCGTGACAAAATTCCGCGCCACTGGGTGCAGGGGTTCCCCTCGAATGAGGGTGTCACAAAGGGGCACCCCCATAAAAAGATGTCATTTTGCCGTTATTGGCTCGAATAATGTGAAAACGGTTGCAAATAGGTACACACATGCTGCTATCATAACAAGCACTGGTGACAGGCTTTTTGGATTTATCAACATCAATGACCTTGAACGACCTTGAGCCCCTCAAAAAAGGTTTTTAGTGAATTTTCCGCAATTTTTGGATGCAGCGCACATTTCAACACTGAATTGCAACGAAATGGCTGGAGATAGACCAAGAAACCTGCATACGAAATTTTCAGCATTCAACGTAGATTTTAGCAGTTCAAGTTCTGAGCCCCTAGGTTCAAGGAGGCCGGCGCAGGCGGGCGTCAAAGACAGCTAGCCCCCTAAAAAGTGGTTATTTTACCAAAATTATCTCGTGTAGCATGAAAACGGTTGCAGATAGGTACATACATGCTGCTTACCATAACAAGCACTGGTGACAGGCTTTTTAAATTTATCAACATCGATGACCTTGAATGATCTTGAACCTTCCCAAAAGAGGTTTTTAGTAAATTTTTTGCAATATTTGGATGCAGCGCACATTTCAACACTGAATTGCAACGAAATGGCTGGAGTTAGACCAAGACAACCTGCATATGAAATTTTCAGCATTAAACGTAGATTTCAGTAGTCTAAGTCCCAATCCCCTAGGTTCATGGAGCCTGGCGCAGGCGGGCGTCAAAGATGGCTACCGCTCCTAAAAAGTGGTTATTTTACCGCAATTATCTGGTGTTGCATGAAAACTATTGCAAATAGGCACAGACATGCTATTTATTATTAATTTTTGCGATCTTCTGCTGCAGCGCAAAATCCAAGAATGAACTGGGATGAAAAGGCTGGAGACAGACTGACAGTTTGCGAAAAAGAACTGCTATAAGCTTTCACGCGTCTCGTGAGCATTAGCTCAAATTTCTTGTTTTCAAATAGCAAGAATATGCACTATTCACAAATCACTACTATTCAAACAGTAGTTTCCAACTATGTACACCTAACCAGTCATATCCTGACAGAAAACATTCTTGTTTGCAAGAATATTTGAAATAGAAAAAAAGCATCCGTTTGCATAAACACTAGAAATAATAACTTTAAAACAGATAATAAAAACTTTAGAAGTTCAACTGATACAAATATGTTTTGAAATTGCATACCTGTATCAATGATCTAAAGTACAGTAACCTACTAGTGTAGAAAATTTCCATAAAATAAAAGCAAGCAAAATTGTTAAAAATTATACAACTTTAAATCACTTTGAAGTACAGATGCACTGATGAGGCACCGGCTGGTTATCGGCCGGCCAATAATCGGCGCCTAACAATCAGCCAACTACCAATCATTACAAAAAGTTACAAAAAAGCCGAACATTCTTATGTTAATTTAAGCTTCAACTGTAGATTGGTCCACAACTCAGCACTCCTTCTAACATTTTTGCCCAGTTTGCATATATAATTAATAACTATAAATTACAAAAAATTAAAGCTTTTTGTGTCATCGGTTAAAAATTTCTAAAAGAAGAATTTCGCAATTCTTCCAGTTTTTCTCACAACCATTTTTACGGAAAAACAGAAACCTTTGTCAGTTTGTTTATACATACCAAATATGTAAACAACAATTGGCCGACACTGATGTATTAACTGGCCAGTTGATAGACTGCATACAAGTGATTTGGTTACCCATTTGGCAGGGTCTGGGCTCGTTCGTGTTGTCCGAGGGCATTCAGGTGATAAACACAGAAATGCTTGGCAATTATCTGCATTTCAGGAAAGTTGAAAAATCCTTGAAAACACGAACTGCCTGCAAAACAATCAATTCCGTCAGGTAAGCTGCAAACAACTGATGACACTCTGTTTAATAACAACAGCAACTTGAAGCTATCAGAGATCCTAAACCTCCCCTGAGAATAGTGCTGCCTGCCACCTGTCTTCTGTTTCTAAATATTAATGTAACAATTCATCAGAATAAATTTTGTAGGTTGTTTGACTTACTTTTTTATTGTACTATATTGTATGCAAATAAATTACCATATCTCTGCTGATGCAAAAAAACAAAGAAGGGTACAGAAAGAAATCTGCAATTTTATCAGCAAAATTACTAAAAGAAAATCAGAAATGGACTTTGATTAAATATTGTGAATAATGTAGGCATGACCCAGGGAGGAAGTAGTTAGATTTAGCAGGAGATTTAGATTCTTTTGTGGACTATGAATCATCACCGATATCCAGAAGTCTTTGCCATCGAGAGATACCCCATCCAATGTGTCATCAATATCCAAATGCAGACTTCATAAGTCTTACTATATACTTACCCGACTGCATGGTTTTTAACTGGAGGAACAGCGTTTAAGTAAATGACTACCGTAGTTGTTATGACAGAATTCAGCAAATGACCAATGACTGCTTAGTGCTTACTGTTAAGGCCGATGTCATGATAGGTGACAATTGCAGGTAGCCGTCGTTCACCTTGAATCACAATTCGCATTGGACCGAATGGAGTCCTTATATCCTGCTCCTGTCAACACAATACCCCAGTACAACCACAAGTGCTTAGTGCCTTGGCTGTCACATGCCAGAAGTTTCTAAGTGAGAATAAACAAACAGTCCTGCCACACGGTGAAAGAAACTAAATTAGTGCACCCTCTGACTTACATATCCTTTAAAATGCCTGGATCACTATCCCTAATACTGTTGCCAACCATAGTGTTAGCCCTAAATCTTACTTCGACCCTCATTTATTTAGCAAACGAACAACGGTTTGCACGATGTCCACTGAGTATGCCACAATGACAACATAATAATAATAATTATAACAATAATGAATCAGCTACAGGGGGTGTCTCTGTTCACGGCCAGTGCCACACAAACAAAACAGTGATAAATAAGGTACGGGTGGACAAATTCATCAATATACATCCTTTACATTGTACTTCAACAATCTATATCAAAACAATGGTTGTACATTGATAAATTTGTATAACCTATTTGGTTGGCATTTCAACAATTCAACCTATGAGTCTATTCAAAGACAAAGAAAACTCCAGCTGACCCAACAAAGCCAATAAGCAATGAATGCCATCAGCCATAGGTCTCACAGCACCAAAGTAATACTGACCTGTGTGTAAGTGCTAACAGGTTCAACTGCAACGGTCCTTCCTTTGGACTCCAGCAAACGTATACTCTCGAGTGGAACTTCGGTTATCTTTTCAGCTGCCATCGAAGCTATCGATCACGACTAAAACAATAAACATGGGCACAAATTTAAACCCAAACGAACAAAAATTACACTGGTTTATACTTGCTGCTAACAACAATGTCCACCAGCTTCAATTCAACATTAGACGATATGCTGTTTCAATAGGCTATGGGTAATAAGCGAATGTGCGGATCTGCGGATGTGGCAACGGATAAAAAGTGGATAAAATCTGTGAATGCTAAGTGCGGATGTGTAGGTAAAAAAGGATGTGCGGATAACAGTTGTCACATACATTACCAGTCACGAAAGTTGTTGAGTTTTTCAATCATTCGCTCAATAATTAACTGCCCAGCGGATGCTTTATAGATGGCAGTCATTTGAAGTCTGCTGCTGTGAATTTCTTCACAGTTCACACTCTGTATAGGCGTAGACCAGTGCTGTCCAACCCGCGGCCCGCGGGCCGCATGTGGCCCGCCATCGTCCCACATAAATTGTAGTTTTGGTCCGGTGATTAGTCAGATTAAATCAACTTGCAAAATTCAACAATGTTTGATGGTCTTTTGTGTTTCCAAATTTCAGGAAAATGGGCGAATTTGCGGTTTCCATTGAACATTTGGAAGCAAAAAGTGTTTCAGCTTCAGGGGGGCTTTGTCCCCTGACCCCTCGACCAGGGGCTCTGCCCCTGGACCCCGCTGGAGGCTCTGCCCCCAGACCTCCTTATAGGCTCGCACTCCGCGCGCTTGCCATGGCCCCCTTGACTGCGGCCCGTCAGCTGGTGGAAAATTGACTAAGTGGCCCGTGGTGTCAAAAAGGTTGGACAGCACTGGCGTAGACAATAGCCTAATTCCTGATCGCAAATTCATCTAGATGTTTACTCAGAAAACAATGGTCTGCTTTGTCACTTGATGATGACAATCGACAACAGCAAGACACAACAATGATGATGCGCAATAACACACGACAAAGTGCGACATCAACGTAAGTCAATGATGCAATGTGTGACAAGATAAGATGATAAGATATACGATGACGACACGGAACGATGATATATGATGACGAGAACGCACAATGACCTAAGATGACACACAACAATGCACAGCAACAACATAGGCCTACAGTGACATCACGCGATGACGAATGACAACGAATGATGACAACAATGACCACTAAGTGCAGCAAGAAGTTACTACCGGTATTGTAAATTCAGATTTGCCAACTTTCTTATTTTTGCCAACTTACAATTTTAACTCAAATGATATGCAAAGTACAGTAAGTTTAATAATGTGCCAGTCCCAAAACATGGCACCCAAATGTCTGGCACCCAAAAACTCCAAATTAATACACAGTTATACACTGTTTATTGATCCAGAGGCATGGCTGAGTACGATGGGTAAAAAGCGGATGTCCTCCGCATCGACATCCATCTTTTACCCATTGCCACATCTGTAAATCTGCCTTTTACCATCATCCATTTCAATACTAAATGCAACCTTGGTGTTAGTTTACCTCCTGATAAGTTAATTATGAGTGCAACTTAAGAAAGATGAATTTGGACATTTTCACCATATTCACTAAGAAATTGTTAATTCTATTTTCAGTTCGGCGAACTGATAGAAGCAACACAAAATTTGTACTTTCAGTTCAGGGAAAACGGATAATGCTCGATGCCGCTAGGCCGCTGACATCCTGCCTCCATCACTGTCAGGAGCTGAGCTGGTCTCACAACACTGCAGCCACTGATACTTCCAGACTTACCCCGTCGGCAGTCGATGGTCTGGTGGGACTAAAATGTAGCAGTAAGTTTACGAACTACCTAATGAAGCTAAAATAAATAAATCTAAGTTACGCAGTAAGATTTTAGGTCCATGCTGTAAGTAGGCCTACACGAGCTGCAGGCCATTATGGTCCAATTCTGCCATTGTCCAGCTGACAGTCAACCGAAAAATTTTTAACCTCTCAGTATTTTGAAAAGATATGAATAAAAATTGTGGCACTTAATCATTTTTTCAATCCATCTTGTATAAAAATACTTCGCTCTGCACAAGTCATGGTAGATCACATTACTCTCTACCTGCGCAGATTTTACCTCAGCAGCCAGCGCTCCAGTAATGAGGAGTTTACTAAAACTCGGAAATAAAGGTCCTCCTAATATGTTTTACTTTAGAATTAGCGAATCTATTCACCATTTCTATATGCAGTACTGGTGGTGGTGTAAAATTAATAGCAGCATGGCTGAACTAATTTTCGTAGCCCAATTAGCTGCACTTCAGATCGCCGAACTGCTTTTAGTAAATTCTGATTCTTTCGACTCGGTTCGGCGAACTGATGATAGTAATTTCGGTCACCAATCTTTCAGTTCACTGAACTGACCGTAGCACTGAGCTTTTTGCATTGTCTAGCGGCATTTATTTAAATTTACTGAACTACTGAAAGGTTAAGTCTTGATTTCACGTCTAAAAAATCGTTTTGCGGTTATCATTTTATGTGTCCTGCGGTCTTTCTATGGATTCCTGCAGTGTCCTGCGGTGTTAGTCTTGTTATATACGGCTCAGATTTCAGATACTGATAGACTGAAAGGCTTAAACATTAGGCTACTGCGGTGTCCTGCGGTTTTCAGGCATACCGGTTACACACAGGCCTGAAATAATTGTAATATAATAAAATAATGTGACTTGCAAATCTATACCTACGCCCAAGAAAAATACTAATAAGAGATAAAAATTACTTGCAAATTAAACGAAAAATTGTAAACCTTAGTCAAATGACAACAAGTAAACAATGTCAAGGTCATTATTATTACCTGTGGCTTAGGGATGTGCAACACGTCTAACTTTCTAAACAATAAACGACAAGATTCCAGAAACGTTCCACATGATGATGATTGATGAATGAACTAACCAAACAAATGTGGTGACAAATGAGTGGCAGTAAGCCTGTCCGTGTTCTTATCTGCAACCGTTTACACACTAGAAGAGCCATTAGCGGCAAAATAACGCCTTTTAAGGGTGGTACCCCTCTTTGACGCCCTCGTTCGAAGAAAACCCCATCAACCAGGCCACGAAATTTCGTCACGATTCACTAGAGTCTTTGGGGCAGCGCAAGTGAAGATTTTGTGATCATAGCTTGCACCGTTTTGATGCAATACAGCAATGTGACAGACAGACAGGCAGGCGCAGACGCCTAGGCCGTGGCTAAGACGCGCGAAACATTCTGTTATCGCGCGTAGGCCTAATTATAAAGGTCGACAGTTGCTCCACACACAAAAAGTAGTTGTCCCTTGCCCCTCTTGTTCTCCCTTAGCTTCAGATTCCTAGCGCCGCCCATAGTTTTCACTGAACCCCCAGCGTCTGTAGGCCTATTAGCTATCGTCGGGATGTCTGTCCCTTCGTTACACGCTGGTGCTCCATCAAAACGACGCAGGCTATGATCAGAAAATCTTTACTGTCAGATCCATAAAAAGCTTTACTTTCAAGACTCGAAAAGTAAAAACATTGATCACATAATCGGAGGCGTTAAACGAGAGAAGAGTACGTAAAGAAACATTTGCGATTTCCAACAAATAAATCGCCGTATCTAAGAAACGGTAAAAGAAACAAAAGCCCAGCTGTCGCTAGGGAATAGCCTACCGTACACACTGCCTGCACCCGAAGGCTAGCCAATGACGTAATGTTTAGCCACAATACGTAACGTTACAGGCAGACGACAGAGAGACAGATGACAGAGCGTAACAATAGCATATGGTGGTACAAAGTATGTCGGCTTTTAGCAATCTACTGCAACCATACCGTAGGCTTAGTTTTTCCACTGCGCTAAAATTTTTTATTTCGTCTACTTATTTTATCGCGATGAAGATATCTGAAGTGCAGTTTATCCCGTAGCATATTTTGAACAGTTAACTAGAAGCGTTCAAATATTATTTAGTAGAATCGTAGGCAAGTTGTTTCATCTGTCGTTAATGCATATACACTGAACAGTCGTCGGCGACGTGGGTGAGATATTATATCGGGCATTGCGGTCCTCGACGTCGCAATCAAATTTATCTCGTTCAGTTCGCGCGATGCCGCGAGAAAATGGCATTAATGCAACGATCATTAGCGTTGCAGCATCCAGGGCGTCGACTCAGACAAGAGGGCAGAACGCTGTACTGAACGTCAGCGTATTATGTATTGTAGTGCACCATATGTATGCATAGTAAGTAAGTAAGTCAGTAAAACATTAATTTATAAGGCGTATAAACGCCGGAACATCGTATTGCTTAATGAGCACGAATATAAAAATAATGCTTAAAACTTTTAAAACAACAGTAGATATAGAATGAAGTTTTTTTGGATGGGGACTATGATGCTTTTTTCCTATAATTTCTTTTGCCCATTTCTTTTGTTTTGTTTTTTTTCAAATCCTTTTTTTCTGACAGCGTTATTAGTTTTGCATGTACACTGTAAGTAGAGGACGCAGTGTGTTTGCTCTTTACTTTTTAAAGAGGTTTAGTAATTTTTTTGCAATTTTTGGCTGCGGTGCACACTTCAAGATTCAATTGCGACGAAATGGCTGCAGATAGACCAAGAAAACTTGCGAACAAAAACTGCTATATGTTGTCGATCGCGCGTCTCCTATAGAAGCATTAGCTCAAATTATTTGTCACAAGTCTGTTCTGAGCGAATGTTTTAACCTCATAAAAACGAAAATATAAGCTAAACATAATCCATGTCTAAAGAATTTTAACTCAAGTCGGCTGACTGCTGGGGTAGTAAATGACCGCACAGCATGCATGTACATTACGTCAGTAGCACTCGGGTCACAGCGAGACATCAATCGGGCTGCAGCTGCAGCTGCAACTGGGTCTGCTCGGTTGCCTAGCAACGTGAAACTGTCAAAGAGCACCTGTCAGCATTTAACGTCGACCGCGCGTCGCTCTTCACTGCGGGACGCATTGACAGCGTTTTAGTGCAACCAGTTTAGTCAGTCAGCGAACTTAGCGTTAAGCGTAAGCACGCTGGAAAAAGCAAAACTGGAAAATAGAGACTCAGCTACGTAGGCTTAAACGAATAAACAAGTAAAACGTCAATTCGCGCAGCGCTGTGCAGCAATAAAGCCGTACTGCATTACGTACGCTGATACTCTGAAACGAAGAAAGATACAAACTCTTCGCGAAATGTCAAGAGCTGGCGGTAGAATGGGTGGATGTAGACAATAATAAGAACAAGAAATATTATTAGATTGTGACCAATCTAATGTACTCCTCGCGCGTATCATTTTCTTTTGTATTCTTTTAAAAGCTTTTTCGTTCCTTTCGGTTTGTGTTAGAGACCCGTCGTCTAATTGAGACTCGTTTAACATTATACTACTAGTGACTGGCGTCGAGATCGTTATTGGAAATTGTCTCCCCGCAGTTCATAAACAAGCCAAGCTCTGCTAACGCGAACAGAAACGCGCAACAGCGGTGCACTGTCGTACGCTAGTGATGAGTAGACTTCTATAGATCTCATCGTACGGCTTTTGGCTAGTTTCACAGAAGGCACAGTAAAATATAATCATTCACCAAATGGCGCCACTATCTCGCTCTGGCAACGCCATATCGGCTGGATGTCGCAGATTTTTCCTACACCCCTCCCATTTAGCGCCCTCGATCGGCGTGACCCTCTGCTGTTGGGCGTAAAAATTGCCCGATTTCAGAAACAGGAAAAAATTTCCAATAATGGTCGATGACGCTAGTTGCTATTTGTCTTGTTATACTGTACTTCAACGCTTATAGTGTCGGGCAACATTCAAAGAAGACCTTCAAAATATGGGGCTTACCTGGATGGGTGCAAAGAGATCTGCCAGCGATAGACCGAAATGGAGAAAGCTCGTCGCCCGATCTTCCGGCAGGAACTGGAGGAACTAAGGTCTAAGGTAAGGATACCTCAACGCATGCGTCTATCTGGCGCCGTTACCGAGATAATTATGGCACCTCAAGGATAACTGGGTTACGACCTTGACCTTTTGGGATCACGTGACATCATCGGTTACGTGACCATTTGACTCCCGGTGGTCGACTTTCTATGGGTGGTCCATAGTGACCATGCGTCTATCTAGCACCGTTATGGAGATATGACCGTTTGAAGTTCTTCCAGGAAGGCTCTTCCAGGAACAGAGGTCGGTCGTTGGTCGATCGTCGGTCGTCGGTCGGTCGGTCGGTCTTCAATATTACACTGATCTTATACTTCTCTTTCCTATGTTAGGAACGTAGCGCGCGAGGAGTAAAAAGAATAGTAGTGCTGACGATATACAGATTTACCGGATAGACGGAGGTTTACTGCGTGGGAGTTCATCCCCTTTGAATCGCTTTGACCGGCGGACTGTCATTAAAACCAATTATACCTAAAAAGCATACAACCCTAGTCTGTCTGCCCGTCCTTTAACAGAGCGCTTTTAACTGACTTGGTTAGTATGCCAACAGTCCTGATACCAGGGCTTATACTGTTGTGTAGAACTCGCCAATTCTTTTGTAGCAGTGCTCGTAACCGTCGTCAATAGTCATTATGTCTACCCACCAAAGGATGGCCAGGCTCAGTGGCTCTTCAAAAAATCATACCCGTACGCTATCATTTAACCTGTATATTTCAACATTAACGCTGAAGTAGCTCTGATAGCTTATTAATATGCAACATTCGACTGATTGATTGATCTGTTGGCAACATTAGCTTCAGCGGTGAAGCCACTGAGAGTCGGGCGACGCAGGCTGGATGACACGACTTCTGTCATTGTCAGGTGGACGGCTAAATGTTAAGCAGAACGACGACACATTTATTCTGACTCACGGCCAAAAATATTGCGTTGCCTTCGAGCACCGCGTTTCTTCGACAGAGAGAAACTGCATTTTACTCTATTCTCCAGTGTCAAATGCGTAGGCTAACTGAAGTGTCATATTGCGAGACATCCGGTATTCAAAACAACAAATTTCCTTTTTCGCGTATTCATTCATTGACGACTTGTTGTTTTTTAAATTCGTTCAAATTAATAATACGACATGCCAAGTTATGTTCAGAGCAAAGAACACAGTCCTCCTTTTGCAGGTGCATGGCAGATGTCCCGAACTGGGCTTATACTGCACTGTCTTGCACAACGAGTCGTTCGCGTCGTTTTTTTATGCACACAACTCTGTTGCTCTGTGCAATTTGAGCTTAGCTTCTTACACTGTCGTGGATGTCGAAACGTTCATTTCCTGGATGAAGCGAGAGAGCGTCGTCGATAGCTGTAAGCGGTGGCTGCAGCAGCAAGCAGTAAACTCATTACGCCGCTGCGGAATGTTACCGTGGAGACGGGTGCGACAATGAGACGACGATGATAATGATACAGGAAAGAGACGGTTTAGAGCGGGCCTGAAGCCGATCGCACACATGAAATGAAACACAAGTAAAACAGAAAAGAAACACAAAACAAAGACAATATTGTTTCATGAAACAATTTTATTTCAGAGTCTCGCACACCATAAAATACTGAAACAACTTTAAAACAAGTCCGAAATAAACCTGGCTTATCTAGCTTTTCGACCCGTGCCCTTCCTTTGTACGTACGAAGATCAAAATGGATGTCAATGATCGTATGTGCGAAGTTGGACAAGCTGCTGCAGTTGTTGCACTTGTTGCTACTAGCAGAACTATTTCAGCATGGCCGTGACGCTGCGATACCTCACTAGTCTACCAGTAGGCCTGACTCATTCCGATTGGCTGAAACTGCCTGAAACTGACATTCGCATAGTTTTTCAACATGCACAATATCATGCTGATCATTTAATGTGCCTGAAACAACTCTGAAACAATTCTAAAAACGTTTCAGAGTTGTTTCGCTTCACATGTGCGACCGCGGCTGAACTGTACGATGTTCATTAATTGGCGCGACATTGGCAGCGAAGATTATGAGTAGAGCTTCCAGCAATAACGCAGACGACGAAAAAATCTGTTTGCTCCATTGTTACCATTGTTACCAGTGATTTACCACGCTAGCGGTGTATATGTTATGTAGCAATTTTATGTAGCAATGTTATGCGTTGTTTAAAGCACGATTAATATCGGCTGCTGCATAGGCTACAAAACGTTGCAGATAAAATACGGTAAAATAGATGATTTTACCGGAAAACTCACAAACTGTCAGTTTAATCTAGCACATAGGTTAAAAATAACTTTAACGTTTTAACAGAACTGGAATTACAAAAATTGGCATTGACGTCATGTGCACGTAGCTTAACGCATTGTGCGTTTAAAAAGGTTACATGCAGTCTGAGCAAAGCTCACATGACGTGCGACAGCATCGGTGTTATCACCTGGGAAATCAGTGCACAACGTGCAATAAAATAACAATGCGTTTTAAAAAGATACCCAATTTTTGACGCCTTCGTACGGAGGACTCTTTGAAGCTATGCAGTTGAAACTCAACACTCTGACGGTTAAAATCTACGTTTTATGCTGCAAATGTCATATTAAAGTTTGTTTTGGTTTGTTTCTAGTAATGTCGGCGCAACTACTTTTGAAATATGCTTTGCAATCTAAAATTTTGAAAAATCACTAAAACCCCGCTTTCTGGATTTAAAGGTGGTTCAAGGTCATAAGAGTAGGTACCCCCAAAAAGCACGTCATGTGCACGTAGCCTAACGCATTGTGATAAGTAGCAAGTCTTCGTCTATTTGCTAAAATCTACGTTTAATGCTGAATTTTTTTATGCAGGTTTTCTTGGTTTATTTCCAGCCATTTTGGCGCAATTTACTCTTAAAATACGCGCTGCAGCCTAAAATCGTAAGAAGTTACTAAAACCCTTTTTTGGAAAATTTAAGGTCATTCAAGGTCGTTGATTATAGTTCTATCGAAAGGGCGAATGAAATTTTTTATTGGTGATTAATAGTAAACCTGGCCCTGTTTCGCACCGTTTCTGGGATACAGCGATTTATTGGCTAAAAATCGCCAATTTTTCGTATTTTTTTCTAATTCAGCGCCATCGATTGAAATGACATCTTTCGAATTTTTAAAAAAAGCTTTGCGCATCTTGAAACTAAAGTTTTTGTGGCAACGACCAGTAAAATGTCGTGATCCTAGTTTGCAGCGTTTCAACACAATACAACAGTGTGACAGACAGACACACACTCAAACAAACAAACGACTCTGCGATAGCTAAGACGTGCTATAGCATTACATGCTGTCGCGCGAAAAAAACTATCATTTTCGCGGACTTTGCCACAACAGAACATTGCGGTACGCAGTACATGGCAAAACATCATCTCTCTTATCCTCCCGAGAAGAGGCGAGGGAATAATAAATGATATCGATTAAAAAGGCTTCAGGGTTGAGCAGTCTAGCGGTACCGTAGTAATCAGTACGGTCAAATGTATCATACAAGCAAAAAATACACTTTCGACAGTAGTCACTAAATCACATAGACCTTTGTGTCCTGCGTTGCTCAGTCGTCTCATTTTTAATGTAATATTTTCTCTGTTTTTACCTAGGCCTACTTTTGTTGACTTATGCAATTACACAAATAGGCTAGTGACTGGCGTCGAGGTCATCAGTGAAAATTTTACCCCGGAAGTTTTTAAAATGTTCCCTCGAAATCAAAGATCGAGAGCAACGTTATACAAAATGAAAAGATAAAACTTTTAATGATAATCGACACGGCAGTCAATATTTGTTTTGTTATACCTCAAAACCAAACAATTCTACAAGTAAACAATTACGAAAAAGCTGTGACGACTTCAATGTTGCCCGGTCAACAGTTCGCCGGCAATAGTGCGCAAGCGACAGTGCGTATTTGTTAAAGTCACATGACGCGATTTGGACTAATCGCATGCAGATGTTTTGCGCTGAGGTATAACAATAAAATGTTTTTATTAATTCTCGACAGACTCAAGTAAAAAGTAAGTAAGTAAGTAAAGTGTCAATAAATCTCTGATGCGTTGTTGGCGTTTCTTGCCAGGAGCCTTGCTGTGCAGTTTACCGGTTTTTACAGCAGCACGAAGTTTGCGGCACTGTCATTTTGCACAGTACATCATATTCTGCTAAAAACCGCACGACTCTGTGAGATATGGTTGCAAAATTATGATGCCGTAAATTTCGCGCCGTTTTTTTCTAGACCACTTTGTATATATACTGTCAACAATTGTTATTTCTGAGCAAAGAAATGATCGATTGGTCCTGTCCACTCGGTAGGCACGTCGGTGAGTGCTGGAGAGACATGTCACGTTCATTGCTGTACGTCATTCAGTATCGCACCTGTCAGATAGGCTGTCCTCATCCTGTCGCTGCTGTTAAAAACTCAGACATCCACAAACGTTCACGTCCCAGAGTCACGTAAAAGCTCGCAAATGTTTTCCACGTGCGTATGCATTAGGCTAAGTCGTGACAGTGACGTAACGTAATACCCATGCAAGTCCCGCAGTGAACTCGAGTTCTCATTTTTTCAAGACTCGGACTCGGACCCTGGCGACTCGGACAGTCAGTGCTGTGTGACTTGGAACTCCGTAACTGCACCATATTTCTTTTCTTGCATTGCGTAACAAGAAATTTGAGGTAATGCTCACGAGACGCGTGAAAGCCTATAGCAGTTCCGGTTCAGTAGTTTAGCTAAAAATTGGGGTGTTCACGCTAAGTTAATATACAAATACCATATTCTCTATCTGGATCGCATAAGGATAGCTTCGTGACGCCACTTTGTGAATTGTGTCGCAGCCCGAAATCGCCAAAAAATCCATAAACCCCCTATTTTGGCGTTCAAGGTCATTCAAGGTCATTGAATTTGGCGTTAATCGAGAGCCAGTATACGACTTCCTGTTAGTGATTAATAGTAATCTTGGTCCTATCTCGCACCGTTACTGAGATACAGCGACTAATTGGCCAAAAATCGCAAATTTTGCCTACCCCCTCTCATTTAGCGCCCTCGTTTGGGATAACTCCCTTTGCATTTATAGAAAAGCTTTACCGTTCCTAAAACTAGAGTCTTCCTGGCAGCCGACGGCGAAGATTTGGTGATTCTAGCTTGCACCGCTTTTGACTGATCTACCCGTGTGACAGACAGACAGACGGACAGACAAACGGACGGACAGAATTGCGATGGCTAAAACGCGCTGAAAGCAGTAGCTGCTTTTGCGCGTAAAAAGTCAGAGGCATAACCGCCCTAATTGCCTAGGTGGTTTACGATATAATTATGTGCACGTACCTCAAGAAAAAATAAGCTGTAGCCTACATTTGGTTGACCGTAAACAAACTACATTTGACAAATCGATGACTTATGTTGTCACACAGTAATGTTAATATCCAAGTATCCATAAGCCAGCACGATGTGCAGATTATTGAAATTATAAAAGACTTTGTTTCGCGGGGCATTAGCAACAACTTTCAAGAGCCTGAGTTGTCATGCTACGCAAACAGTTGTTTGGGTGGGCCACAATGTAATCAAACGTGAGCTATTTTTATATTAATTAAGTTCAGTTTGGCCCCCAGTAAGTTCGGTTCGGTGTGGCACTCATTATAGCCCTATATGCCACTGATGAATAGTAATGAACATTACAGGACGATGATCATCAGATGACGTTAGCCTAATATTATTTAATGTTCACTGCGAAGCAGCGTGCCTTTGAAATTACTCGGTTGGGTAATAGAATATACAGTATGTACTGTACGAGGGCAATCCCAAAAGTTTCCGGCCTCGACGTATTAGACAATACTATTTTCTACAATCTATACATCAGTGAAACGTACATCCTTTACAAACTGTAATGAATCGGTTGCGGATATGACGTTGTTGTAATTTATGACGTCATATAGCTCTAAACCAAAACGATTTGGAGCGCTAACGCAAACAGCATAGAATCAGGCTCACTGTTGCATGAAAATTTTCCAG
>Ga0056128_1004784_pt1 | contig 16987 bp, 10 predicted proteins | sample WorMetLIZISLAND2_FD_71113 | JGI IMG/M metagenome (GOLD analysis project Ga0056128, IMG submission 71113) | Marine gutless worms symbiont microbial communities from Max Planck institute for Marine Microbiology, Germany - Olavius geniculatus... ... | reverse complement strand
ACTTAAAGACCCACTACTTTCAGTCAGCCTTTTCTGCCACCTAGCGTCCATCATCCTATGCGTCCTGATTCTTTCTGAGACTTTGGCGCTTTATAAATCATTTACTTACTTACTTACTTACCTGCCATATGAGATCACACAGTGTTACCTGCCACCTGATAAACATAAACGTGCTCCACCTTAATCCCAGCCAGGCAGGCTGGTACTCGATTCACCTACCAGAGGGATGGAAGACTGAGTTGACCTTCATGTTGGCTATACACGGTGTTTCATAAAAAGGACCCCTTTTTGTTTTTTTCATAATTCACTCAAATGATGATCAATTTACACAAAAGTTGTACCAGTTGTAGCTGAAGAAATACTAATTCAAAATATTGCAACAAAATCTGACAGTTGATTAAATATTCTTTGTTAGTGGTGACGTAATTCTGACATCATAATGTGTCACGGGTACAAGCTTGAAAGTCTCATCTGGTGCTGTCAGTTGCTACCCAGCTTCGATGGTGAACTTAATCTGGTTCGCTAATGAAAAATGTTTATCATGTCAGCACTAAGCAACATGGGGACATGAAATGAAGCATCTTGCGATCCAAAAATGCAACCATTTTGCAAGCTTGGTGTGCTAGTGCACTGTCTTGCTCAAAGATATGAAATTCCAACTATCCCCACAAACACGTAAATGTGATCACTTTGCATGATTTTGTGGCTGCAACTGTAAAACTTCAAAAATTTGTCATCAGCAAACCAAATTTTTCACCATCGGAGCAGAGTAGCGATAGACAGCACCAGTTGAGACTATCAAGCTTGTACCCGGGACAGATTATGATGCCTGCATTACGTCACGACTAGCAAAGAATATTTAATTAACTGCCATATTTTGTTGCAATATTTTAAATTAGTATTTCTTCAGCTGCAACTGATAAAATTTTGTGTAAATTGATCATCATTTGAGTGAATTATGAGAAAAACAAAAGGGGGTCCCTTTTTTATGAAACACTGTGTAGAGCTTACCTGTTCGCAGTCAGTCAGCCATCCTGCCATATAATAGCAACCTGATGGGGAGTCAAATCCATGACCTCCCGATCATAAGTCTAACCTCTACCATTATGTTACCAAGGCACCACTCAATGTGCTATCACATCTCTCACTGCAAAGCATCATTAAGGGCGTGTTGCACCAACGTCGTTTAACTTTGAACCTAGGTCAAATCTAAATTTGAACCTAGTTCAGCCGTAAATTGCATTGCACCAAAGCGGTTCAAGCATTAATCTCCATTCAATTCTAAACTGCCATCTGACCACCAATCAAATTTTGATCTCGATTCAACTCGCGGTTACGCATGCACACTAGGCAATAAATATTTTCCGTGATACTATTGCTGCAAAAAATTGCCCGATTCAAATCTTATCCTGTCCAAAAAACTTCCTCGTATCAAATTATAAGACTTTTAATGCAGTTATACTGATGATCTGGATATGTTAGATTTCTACTATATTCATTTTGTTCTTTTTTGCTCAATAAATTAACAAATAGATGAATAAATCACATTTTTCAGTGGTGATGTCTTGCTGCTACAGTAAACATATGATCGAACCCTAACCACAGCAACAAAAACTTATTTGTATCGATTTATAAGACGTTAAATTCAATTATACTTCTGATCTAGATATGTTACATTTGTGCTATATCTGTTTTCTGTGGTCTTTTTGCTGGATAAATTAATCAGTGGATAAATAAAAGGCATTCTAGAGTGCTGATGCACCGTTGCTATGCCATACCTACGGTAAATATATTATCTTGATAACAGACGTAGAATAATTAACGAATTATTCACAATTGGAATTGGAACACAAAATGCGTATCTTCAGAACTTTATCAATGCAACTGTTGATGCGAAAATGGTGTAGTAACTTCAGAGAAACTTAAAATTCGAACAAATTACAGCCAATCTGTTTCGAGGAGAACTGTTTCGTAAGCATTGCGTGTGACTGTGACGTCATTGTAGTTGGCCCGTAGGCCGAGCGTGGTTGACCAATCAGCGTCGTCCACAGTATAACCACAGCCGTTCAACTGAACGGGATCAGCTGATCCGAGTTCAACTTGGTACAACGTAATTCAGCGTGAACTTGGTTCAACTTTTGATCTAGGTTCAGCTGAACCGAGATCGTGAACGACGTTGGTGCAATGCGCCCTAAGGGCCTACAGTGCATTTGTCAAATTGAGTGTATCTGAGTCAACACAGAAATTTACATGTGCTGATATAGTTGATGGGTACTTCTTCGACAACCAGACATAACAAAATAACAGCCAAAAACGAAATAAACTAATGTAGTAACAAAAACACAAGCTTCAAAAAAGTATCATTACAAAAAACCACCCCAGCCACACAAGCACATAATATGATCTAATCAAGTACAAAAGGTTATGGTTAGGTTAGTGATCTGATGTACCATATTATAAAACACCGTTAAAAAAATAATAATACCAATGTCAATGTTCAAGGTGCTGTCGTCATAGCACTGCAAGAGTTCACCTGGTTCATTTGACTGAATGACTGAATGTAGCACAGCACCAAGTGGCAGCTGACCTTTGGACCAAGCCAATCAGCTTGAGCCAATAGATCTGCCAATAAGCAGCTATAGTGACTACATTCCCCATTGCCATTTACTATTACTCTTCTAGACAGCTGATATTCATTTTACCATCCCACAGAGAGTAGAAGGCTACGTCGACCTTGTTGGCTAGCTTCGTACAAAAATGGTTTACCTGCCTGCAGACAGTCACCCATCCAAGTACTAACTGAGCCTGCCATAGAGTAACTTAGTTGATTTAACTCAACACATTACCACTACACCACACCACCATACTTGAGCGATCATACTATTCATCCACGAAGCACTAGCATAGCCATAAAAAGCAATGGGGGCACGTGCTTCCCCCTAGGAGTCTACTCAGTTACTCAAAATAGTGCCAAAAATGCACCTAAACACTGCATTTTCACAAACAAAACAAGAAATTTGAGCTAACGCTCACGAGACGCGCGAAAGCCTATAGCAGTTTCGGTTCAGTAGTTTAGCTGAAAATTGGGGTGTTCACGCTAAGTTATATACAAATATCGAATTCTCTATCTGGATTGCATAACGATAGTTCCGTGGCACCATGAATGAATGATATAGACTTGTATCGCAGCCCGAAATCGCCAAAAATCCATAAAACCCCTATTTTGGTGTTTAAGGTCATCCAAGGTCATTGAATTCGGCGCCAATCGAAAGCCAGTGTACGACTTCCTATTAGTGATTAATGGTAACCTAGGCTCTATCTCGCACCGTTACTAAGATACAGCGACTTATTGGCCAAAAATTGCAAATTTTGCTTACTTCCCTTTCATTTAGCGCCCTTGTTCGAGGCGATCTCCTTCGAATTTATGGAAAAGCTTTACGGTTCCTAAAACTAGAGTCTTTCAGGCAGCCGATGGTGAAGATTTGGTGATTCTAGCTTGCACTGCTTTTGACTGATCCACCCGTGTGACAAACAGACGGACAGAATTGCGATGGCTAAGACGCGCTGAAAGCAGTAGCTGCTTTCGCGCGTAAAAATCCGAAAAATTTCTGGAGAGGGAAGAAGCCTCTAACACTGGTAGTGAGGGAGCACCCCTCCTCATGCTTCACCCCTTTACTGCGCCTCCCCGTACCCACCGAAACCGAAACCGAACCGAAAGTGGCTTTATTGGTGCCGAAACCGAAACCGAAATTTGGTCGACCTCTAAACCTATGCGCTGAACTTAAAAATAAATCAAATACCTATTGACGTAACGAGATCATGTCTCGTGATATTTTTCATCAATTCTTTCAAAAAGTCTAACTTCTCCGGTGCAATCTTTCCCACTCGCTGCAACTCGCGAAAAACACCCAGAGGTGATTTGCATTGCTCTGACACTCCGTCTCCAAATTCGGCAAGATATTTCAAGTCTTCTACATTTTGATCAGTTAATTCACGAGACAGATCTAATAGAAATTTTCTAAGTGGACTGACACCTTCACTCATTACTAGTTACTACGTCTACGTCAAATAAGCTGATAACTTCGCTCTGTTTACTTTCACTATAAACAACGACGGGATTTTCCCATTTTCTCAGAGCATAGAATAGCTATGTCGAAATTAATTATGCGACCGTGATGGCCGTATTACGCGTCCGTCTTGTGGTGTCTGTCCGTTTAAAAATTCGTAGTTTACACGTTTTATTAAAAAGAAACGTGGAAAACCCGAGAAAGCAGCGATGACGATAGACTTCTATAAGAATTGTATGCCTGGTTGTTCATGTCAGTGTAATACGAAATACCGGTATTAACATCTAATGTGTCAACTGATATGCTTTTAACAAATAAATGATTGATGATTGTGGAATTAACGATGTGCGATATATCAAAACTCAAACATCACCACTGGGCTTAGAACATGCAATAAAATTCGATTGTATTATAAATTGCCTGAATCTACTTTCAAAAAGCCTATAATATTGACTTTTGTCTTTGAAAACCTAAACCTAGGTTTTCCAGCCATTTAACAGCCCTAATGCAACCATAAGCGCAGCTATAGAATTTTTGAACAAAAGCCATTAAGCTGTCATAGGTGCAAATAGATTTCAGCTCCACCATGCACTGGGAGGAAAATCTTTATGTAACCATGCATGCAACCCCAAAAAGAAATTCACCGCATTAATGCAGCATGGCGATAAATATGATGACTGCAGTGGCGGATTCAAGAGGGAGGGTGGATGCATCTCAAAAATGGTGAAACTTTTGCACAAAATGCATCATTTTTGCTTAAAATGTCCAAAAATTTTCTGGGGAGGGGGCAAAGTTCCCTCCCCACACCCTCCTACCCTTCCGCTCTCCAAGTTCTGGATCCGCCGCTGGATGATTGTACTGACAGCAAGCATAAGAAAGAATTCTGAAGCCTTTCTTATAATATTGTCTCAGTTTTTATCTGAAGTATAACGCAATACATTAATGTCTGTCATATTATACATCATTTCCAGTGATGTCATCAAGGACTTTGTGCTCGAGGACAAAGATAAGGCCAGGGACACGGGACCCGAGGATGAGGACAAAGACTTACAAAAATAGCAAGGACGAAGACAAGGACAAGGATTAAGAACTTAGAATCGAGGACGAAGACAAGGACTTGAAGCCGAGGACAAGGCCGAGGACTTGAGACCAAATTTAAGGCCAAGGCCAAAAAACTCAAGGTCAAAACAAATTACATCTACAGATTACTGTCAACTGGGGTGACTTCAGTAAGATTTTGCACACTCTGAACGTTATTAGCAGGAGCATCCACTCCACTGACCGGTGGAGGCAAATGCCTCCTGGAAAAAATTGGGAAAAAGGTGAAAAAAAGAAAACTGGGGGAAATTTTTTTCGATGGCAAATTGCATAAAATACCAAAATATGCATAAAAAATGCGTAAATTCCGCAATGCTCCAAGCCCCAATGTTCAAATTTGTGGTGCCATCATGCTGTTTTGCTTTTATTGTTTAAACTGCACTGAATTTGGTCAGTTAATTCTTTGCAAAATAAGTAAAACTGTTCCCACCAGATGTCATATTTAACGCTAAAATGCACCAAATTCAATTTCCGCTGGGGCTCCGCCCCAGACCCCACTGGGAGAGCTTACAGTGCTCCCTCAGACCTCCTAGATTCAAGAGACCCTACTTTCAACGGGAATGGACAGAATGAAAGAAAAGGAAAGGAAAGAGAAGGAAAGAGCAGTGGCGTAGACAAAGGGGAATGATTTAGGCCCCCAATCCTCCAGACAAGACATAAGCATACGTTTACGTCTCATATGTCTCTCGTTTTATTTTACAGGTAGTGACGTCAAAAAAGTCTGCACAAAATATTCTTGCAAATGTATTAAAAAAACAAGGAAGAAGTATGCAACAGGCTGATGATTAATACACAAGAAAACAAAAATATTGCAGCAACTGCAACTTTACCACAACAATGGTTATAATCAAATCAATTCAATATACACGGTGTATGTTACAAGATTTCTGTAAATTTCATCTACAACAATGCAAAAATACAACAAATAGCTACACAACTCACTAGCAAGCAAGCATTTTAGAAAATGATAAGATGCATTGTTGCAGCAATGCCTTAAAACAAAATTCACAGTTATTAAGCATCTAACACGTAGATTAATTTGGCACATGGTAAAATTCTGAAAACAAATTAAAAACAAAACTGATCCAAACAGTGCTGTAACAAGCAACAGATAAACTCAAAATGCTCAAGCAAGAAGCTTTAAAAATTAAAAAGAAGCAGATTCTAAGAGTTAAACAAAAAACATACTACAATTGATTAGTTCAAAAATAATGCCATTAAGACCATATACATTCATAAAAAAGTCAAAAGTGAATGCATTCGAAAAGGGTGTTATTTCAGCAATAACCATTTAGCAATTTAAGTTAAGTTATTAAAGACGAAGATTGCAGAATTTTACTATCTGTAGTTGACGACGCTTTTAAAACGGACTGAAATACTGGAAAAAGTGTAGTATAATCAACTGATAGTAACTGAAAAGAAATTCAAAGAATGGTTATAAGATTGTGTAAATAGTAAAATACGAAAAGATGCATGGATCCGACTGCGTACCAAAGGTGTTAAAGCTAGAAGTGTGCTTAAAGGTTTGGTCACATGAAAAACAAAAAAAAACATTTGCAATAAATGTTATTCATCTCGAACACTTGTTGACCAAAATGCGGCAGCTACATGCAAAATAAAACATTTCTTGCAAACGCTTTTATTTATAAGTAATCACAGCCTATCTAAAGTGTCCAAGATAGTGAAATATTTTGCGACGTTTGCAAAAAAAAACGTTTTACAACCATAGTATTTCATAGGAAGAGACCACCGATTTGCTAAGTACTAACAGCAGGGCTTGAAGTGGAAAAAAATAAGTGCTGGTATGGTAGCTTTGCCTTCCTTCCCTTCGTCCTTTCAAACTAGTGCTATTTTGGACACTGATCGATGCAAACATCAGTGACCAGTTGCCTAAAATGTCACAAAATAGCCCGCAAATCATACCAGTATGACTTTTCTCAGAAAAGAAGTGTTGGTATGTTTTCCAAGGAAGTGCCGATATGCCATACTGGTCCATACTGTCCCACTTTGAGCCCTAACTAAAGAGATAGAAAAGCAAGGTGTGAAAGTGTGAAAAGTCGCTACATATTACACAATAATGATGTAATAAACAAACCACAGTCAGTCTGAAAGTGGAAATGGCACGCATAAATTTCTAGGACATAAACGGCAGTGGCAAAACTTTTACGTCATGGTAAACTAGAGAAATCTGATGCTGATGTTGTTAATTATCCAAGCGGCAGATTACTATCGACTGGATGCATTGAACCGAAGTCTGATTCAGACTGGGTAGGCAAAGTGATGAAAGTTGATGGGAGACAGAAGGAACTAGACCAAGGAAGTCTGACAAAAACTTCATAAGGAAAGTCTTGTCAGGATACATGGGACAGGAATAGTGAAAACTGAAAATTGAAAATCAAAGAAAAAAAGTGGCTAATGTAAAACCGGCTACTTGAATGATGTATTGATGCAGATATTTTAATGTTAAAAAGTCAGAGTAGGAGACTGGTGACCTCAAGTGTACACGTTAATGGGTTAGTGTGTAAGTAAGTAATTAAGTAAGTAGTTTATATAGTGCATTAACCATAATAACTTCGAAGGCGCTTGGTGCGTTAGTAGAACGGGAAGTAAAAGTATTTTAGACGTCATTTGAAATGACATAATGGAAGCAAAAACGTTGGACAAAAACAGTGGCTAGATAAAGCGACGTCACGAGCAAGAATTAAAACACGAAGAAAAAAGCTGAAGACAAGAACAGCTGGCAAAAAAGACCGTTGTAAACTCACTGCCAGCCGAGTTTTTGACCGAAAACAAAACGTACGTAAACAGAGAAAGCGATGATGTTATTGCGCCGGTAAGATTGGATTTATCTAAAATTATGTAAACTAGAACCAGCAGCGTTGTGGGTCCAAAAAGTACGCAGGGCAAGAAGTTGTAAATTTCAGACAGACAGCGGAAGACCCCCCTGTAAATTTCAGAAAAAATTCCAACAGACAGCTGCAAATTTCCAACAGAGGAAATTGTGGGTGATCAAGATTTCATTTTGGGTCCTAAATTTCCTCCTCCAAAACAAGGGTTCTCAGCCTCAAATTTTACATTTTTTGACTAAAATTTATTGGACAGGAAAAAGATTTTCAGACAATTTTCTGACATCCAAAAATTTAGGGTGGGCAACTGCTGCGTCCCATCCTGCCCCATCCCACAACACCACTGACTATATCATGATGGTACTGGGCAACACGAGATGGCAGACTCATGCACGTGCGCTGTACACAACAGAACAATAGGCTCACACCATACAACATTGACGATAGAGATATAGTCACACAATCTGCGTCGATATTCAAGCCATATACAATCACATCACTGAGGCAGTGCCATGCTTTACAAACTGCCATGACCACATGCCGGCTGAAAAGCCACAGAGTCAGAGTTCACTTGAAATAATGTTCACATGTAAAGAAGTCACACTCAGTGGTCAGTAGTCAAAAAACAAAATCCCCCTGAAGATGGAGTACTTCTTTTACAAATTAGTGAAATTACAATATTAAAGCGGTTTTTACATAAAAATTATTCAAAATGCAGGTGTCAACTTAAGCACATGTTCTCTGTGTGGTAAAAATTCAGCAAAATTAAAAAATAATAATTTACCTTCGTGTAAACAAGATGCATAGTAAAAAAGCGCTAGGCCAAAGATGTTAACACGTTAATGTTACAGCAGTTTTACAAACAAATTATATAAAATACAGGCATCCAGTTACACTCTGCATGGTAATAATTTAGCAATTCAAAAAAGATCTTTACTACATGACAGTATAAAAGTGCTAGGCCAAAGCTGTTAACATGGCCACAGCAAACCAACTACAGTTTTACAACCATGATCATAGTGGTCATACCATGGCACTGCCCCGTGATCTTTGAACAGAAATGGTTCGCACAGAACTAGACAACATCAACTACTGTAATAGCGTATGCGGTCTGCCTAAACGCCGCAGATCAACCACATATCCCACTAATTGCCTCTCAGTGACTGCAACTCAGTAACTGTTGTATGGGTGGGTGGTGGATTATGGCAGCACAGATCAGCGCATATCAGCTAAAGTCAATAAAATAGTCTAAGTTAGTGATCCGCAGTGATCTGCAGCACCACCAACTGATCTGCCATCATAAATATAAGCAATTTGTGGGATCTGCACCGATCTGCGGCGTCGACGCAGACCACAATGTCAGCGCACTGAAGACATCTGTCCGTTGGTCCGCTATTTCTGGACCTGAACCAGCACAAGTCGGAAGTTGATGGTCTTCGCAGCCAGCAGCCGGTTGCACTCCGACGTCTTGGTCAGTGGAAATGCATTGTACGCCGACTCCGAGGTCTCCGGCCCAAACTCAAACTCATAGATGGCCGGGGACAGCGGGGCATCACCAAATGGCCCGGGGAGGGTGAAGTAAGAGATGGACAGAGGACCAGCTGGCTTGCTCTTGAGTACCAGTTGATAGCTGATGCTGCGGTTGATCATCTGCACCGGGTTGTCCTGGTTGTCGTTGACGCGAGCCTTCAGTGACCACTGGTACGAGTAGGCCGAGAAACGCGACGACTCGTAGTACAGCTTTGGTATGAAGTCGTCTGTCCGGTACGGACGCAGCTGGATGTCTACGAGAACAATACATAGAGTGATATACACAAAAATGCAGACAGACAGACAGACAGACAGACACAGTCACAGTCACAGTCACAAGCAGACGCACTGGGAACTGAGTTGACTTCTACTAGAGCTTCAGTACGAAGTCCTCGTCTGTCTAATAAAGGATGTCTGAGAACAATATGTTGAGTGATACAAACACAGAGGGACAAAGATCTCTACAGAAACAAACACACATGGACTGACTTGACAACTCCCATCACATCCCAAACACATTCAGAAATACAGTCACCTTTACAATACGGAAAATTACCTTGCAACTCCCGCATTCGAAAGCTGACCGTATTTCACATGGTAGTGCAGTAGATGTTGGCCCACCATTCCAAAGTGCCGCCATTATGAAAGGCTACCATGACTAGGTATTGGTTTAGGAATAGAATACGGTTAGAGTTTGAGTCAGTGTTAGAGTTAGGTTAGCATTTAATAAATATGGTTTCATCGTCATCTAAAACAGGTTTTTGGCGGCTCTTTAGATGGAGGCCCTTGGAATGGCAGACCTAAATCATGCAGTAATGCGTTTGGGGAGTGATGGAATCATTAATGATCACTTAATTGCACATTTGTGACAAAGTACAATGGCAAGAGAATTTTGAAAAAAGCTCAGCATTTGATGCAGTTATTATGATAACTTAGCAGCTTACTTTTTGCTAAACAACTCTAAAAACAGCAGCAAACAGCAATCACTTACACTTGATCCAATAATCTCTTGGTAATAAACTACCACCATAACTAATGAAATTCATACACATGTTAGCTTGCAAATAAAAATAGAAAGTTAACTGCAAATAAGTAGAAACTCAAAACTAGAAAGCAGTAACACTCAAGCTGAGAGCTAAAGGTTAATAAACAATGTTAATCAATTACACAGAGACAAGAAATGGAAAAAAAATAACTTCTGCGTCCAACTGCCATACCGGTAATGACGACCTTCTCACAAGACATCAAATCTAAAATCTGCTTATACATCTTCGCTTCCTCGTTACGCTGCTCTTCAATGCCACGCAGCGGTTCAATCAATTCGGCTCCGGTCTTGTGCGGCTGGGCACAGGATGACTCGTGCGCTGACAGTTTGTGATATTGTCCGGTCCACTGACAGCCAAGCCGCGTGTATGGACAGCGAACCAGCCTGGAGTACACAAAAACCGGCAGCAGCTAATCAGAACAGAGCCGAAGCGACGACGCAGCGACGGAACGCCAACACGGGGACCCCAGTTGGATCAGCCAGGGAAGCAGGGTTGTACATCAACTGTTGGCATTCCCTCGCTATTACACACATTTGAAACTATGCTACTAGGACCATTTTCACTAATGTACAGACTCACCTTACACTGACCGTGGGTTTGGTACCAGCTTCCGAGAGAGAGCGACCGTCCCTCGCTCACTGCTAACACAAATGTAATCATCACCGTTGGTCACTAAAGCTCTCTACACGAAGTGCTCAGACAGACAGACACATGCAGCATAATACAAGCCAACTAACAGCATTTTCTACCGCAACTGGCACAAGAAAACACCAAATACTGCTAAGCAAAGGCAATCAGTTAAAATGGAGTGAAATTTATCGTTTCTGAAAGTGTCTATTAACAACAATGTGCATTTAGGACATGCAACAAATTACTGGAGACGTTCGGTTCCTACAAAACAAACAAAACACATGTTACTAATGGCAAGGATGCAAATGCAAAGCGGAGCATAAAAAGTGAGACAAAAATGCTTTACATCGACTATGCCACAGGAAACGATTAACCTTGGTCACTGCAGTAAAAACTGAGTTAAGTGTTCAAACATGACCACCACTCACTGCAGTGATCGTATCTAATCGTTGCTAACGTGGTCAAAGTAATGCATGTATATCACACTTTTTATGCACCACCCGAGATATATAACCAACGGGTAATATTGATATTACCAATTAACAAAACGGAAGGACTAAACTCAAATGAATATGCTGACTATAAGAGATATAAATTAAAAATAAAGGAAAAATCATTAACAGAAGCTTATCGTAGATAAAAATCTACAAACAGAAAAACCATATTAAGTATAAAGAATAAAGTTTTACCTTTCAATAACCGAATACTTAATTAAAGAACAACAAAAGAAAAAGGAGAGAAATAAGATGACATTACACATATACCAGCTGTGAATGAAAGTAACAGCAGAACCATCTTACAGTCACCACGTTTGCCACCTGCCCACATATGAGTCACGTGCCCCATTTACAAGATGAAACTGGCTCTCTCTGGTCAAACCAGCTTGACAAGCTTGAGCGAACATCAAACAAACATCAAGCACTTACCGAACAATCATCATGCCAGTTCCAGTGTACAGATTGCAATGGCATTGCAACTAGCATCCCTCAAGCACACATCAAACACTACACATTGAGCTGGCTTAATATGTGCATATCGAAGCAGCTTGATGAATGATTATCATCATGTTTGATATTGCAAACATTCACTACATCACTCACCACTGATTAGCCAAGATGGCACTCACTATTCATAACGCTAACCCCAACCTTAACCCTAACGCTAACCAACTCTGCCAAAACTCAACCACATTCCTAACCCTAACCCTGATTCTAATGCGATTTCAGCTGATCTGTGGTGATCTGTGGTGTTTAGACAGACCGTCAATCAGTGCTTGACATGTGCCTGACAAATAGTTGCTGCTAAATGCTTGACAAACTATGCCATTGCAATCTATACACTTAACTGGCCGGACACATGCTTAATGAGTGCTTGATGTATCGAGTGCTGGTTGAGCAAGCTTCATCATGTAAATGGGAGTATTACTGTGACTGACAAAATCATGCGGCCAAGTTATAATGTGCATGCCAGTAAAATAAATGTTGGCCACCATAAATAACACCTCAAACACTGATTACTCTGTTCTGATAACCTGCACATCATTAATTCAGCTGTAAGCAGCAGTGGGAAATAGATTCATCTCGAGAGCCATCACTAATACCACAGGTGGACCGAGAGCATGACCAACATTACCAAAACCAAGCAGAGACCAGGACCTAGAGTTAAAAAAAACGCATAAAAACGAAAAAAGCAAATTAACCTTCACAGAAAGTTTAACTTTTATGAAATACAAAAAAAAACAAAAAAAAACAACCTAAACCTAAAATTGTAAGAACTGCCGATTATAATTGTGCATATGTATCGATAATGGCAGTTCTAATAATCTTCCCTGTTTTCCTCCAGACAGTCATCAATCTCATAATGCTGTCTACTGGAGGACAGGGGGTGCTAAACATTATAGGTATAAATAACCGCATGTTGCAAGTTTGAAAGCAAACAGTAATAAGCCAATAAGTTTCAATCTACCATGTCAAGATTGCTGGAAAATCAACATCAGACTGATAACAGGAGAACAAAATTTGATACCAAGACATTGAAACTTATCTACCGCAGATGACATAGTGGCAAATTCCATCCCACTGTGAAAAGTGGGATCGAAAAGCATAGATTCTCTCACCTGTTCTCATCAAATTGCATCAAAATATCAAAAAAAAATTATGGGAGTAACACCCAGCACACCCACAAATGCACTTTCACCCCGAAAATGCACCAAACTACATGACCAAGTCCAAAAATCAAATTTAACCCTAACCAAGACCAATACAACACTACAGTGCATTTTTATCTCAAGACTACAGTCTCACGACCAAGAAAATAATCTCAACAGAACACAATGTGACAGCAAGAGGAACTGCGTACAATGCTGCAATGTTTCTAAAACAATCTTCCGACATTCTGAGGTGCAGATGGCAAGCGTGACAAAGTAAGACAGGATCTGCTGTTAACTCCCATTATTTCCTCTTCATCACCACCAAATGGCAGCATCTTCCTTCTGTCACACACAGAGACAAACACACAGAGAAACAGCAGCAGCAGTAGTTGATGGTGAAATGTAGTCCTTTGTCCAGTGTCCAGCAACAGATGACCGGCAGATGATGACCACATGACGATATGTCGTTGACGAATCATCGGTGAAAAATGGTGATTGCAATCCTGAGATTGATTTCTCAATCTCGGGATCTGGGATTTTAAAAAAGTGTAATTCCAGGATCCCATCTTCGGGATTTGGCTTATACATTAGTCATTATATAGTATCCATTAGAGTAACTCTACAAGATTTGATTCATACATAGGATGCAGTAGGTCCCTACTAGTAGGTACATGCAAATGGTAAAAAGTGACTGACTGTCAAAATCCAAATTACAGTGCACAGCAAGAACTCGGGATACGGGATTGGTGAAAAAAGCCAGTTGATATCCAGGATTGCAATCACTAGTGATGATGCAGTGGCAGGTGGCGAAACTTCGAAGTGCTGATGAGTGAACTTCAACGACAATGTTGATGACGTTGAACATCACAGACACCGACTGTTGACAGACTGCAAAGACACCGGTCATCACATAATGAGACACCACTAACTGTACTAGTACATCATACAAGTAATAATGACTGATAACATCTACTATGTGATAGACTGATGACGAGGCAATGGCCTACGAACCTGTCGAGGCACATCTCGACCTCGTGCCTCGGTAACATAGAGCGTGGCAGTGAACGTGCACAGAACTGGCACAGTGCCGGTAGCTCCGAGATTGCTTTCTCCACAGCGAGATTGCGACTGCACAGGGTACGACTGATCTCTGTACGACAACCGGGACATGTTGCGGTCTCGTCTTTGAGTCGTGAGTCAGCCAGCAGATGTGACAGACAGCTGGCGCACATCAGATGACCATTGGTGCACTACACAGACACACAGACAATGTGACAGACAGGCACAGACAGACAGACGTGAGTCAGCCAGGAGGTTTCACAGACAGCTGGCATGCACAACATTACTCAACTCTGAAGATTTCAGCATTATTGGAAAAGAAGAAGAACAGCAATTGTTGGTACACTACACAAACACACAGAAAATGTCTTTTGTACTCTTGAATACATGGTGAAAAATCAGCAATGAACAGAGAACAGAACAACAACACAATCTACTGCTGTCAGCTCAGATATGCACCAGACATCTGACGTCTGAGACAGAAATACCGAAAACGTAAATTCTAAGATGAGATCAGCGATCTTAATGTAGTTATATTACTAGCTTGAGATCGGCTGTTCCGTTAGTTGTCATCACCCCTCCAGCGTAATAGCGCTAGGGCACATGCACAGTGACAGACATGCACAGACATGCGCCCTGATTCTTTCTGAGACTTTGGCGCTTTATAAATCATTTAGTTACTTACTTACTTACTTACTTACAGTGGGCGACGGCTGTCAATAGCTTGCAGATAAAGGTCATCACTGCTGTGCTGAATGTTTAAAGCCCTAACTAGCCTATAATGTCGCGAGGCAGGCATTATGCAACCTACTATCTTATTTATTGCACTTTAGGAAGGCCTACAGAAAAAATTAGTGATCGAAGCATAATGACAGTCTATTGGCCTGATCTTAGGCTATTCTAGAACTTTTAGCTGGCATGAGATCTTACACAGGGAATGTTAATCTGGATTCTGGAGTGACAGTTTTGAGTGCTAATTAGAGTGCTAATTTAGAAACCTGGAGTGACTACAAATATCCTGCAATTTGACAGCGATCTCATCAGTGTCATTTTCTACAACAAGATAGCGATCTCCTTGTAGAATCATGTCTACAATGAGATTGCCGATCTTAGGATGATGATAGGCCTAGTCTAAAGTATTCCAATCTTATTCTAGAATTCCCAGTCAGCACAAAACACAGTGATTGATCTGGTCCACCATTCTACAAAGCTCAAATTCCATGACGATATCATCCGAGCATTATTTTCTAGAACGAGAATGGCAATTTTATACTGTAGAATAATTTCTACGATGAGACTGCCAATCTCATTTTAGAACTGTCGTCTAGCACGAGATCGTACAGAGGGAGTGTCATTCAGTGGCAGAACAGCCAAGCTGACCAATCACAGGACCTGATCTGTGGTGATCTCATCCTAGCAATTCTGCTGATGCTTACGGCGAGAGCACCAATCTCATGCTAGCACTAACCTACCAAAAAACAATTATTATAGTGCAAACACAATTGTATGCCTGTGTCATCTGCATTAGCTTAAACTACATATTTCTTTATATATGCTGCGAGTGCATTCTTACAGCTGCATCTAACTACTTCCAAATTCCGCTGAGCGCTCACTGGATGTTTAGCAAATAGCCAAACTATTCCATATGTAAAGTTCCTGAAACATTTACATCACTCTGTTAGTGTTACAGTGTGTGTCAACTTGCTTGACACTGCGTTCGTGATACAAACGGCAGAATTTGCGACAGCGAGAGCATATCTAAAATAGCACAGACAGACAGACAGACACTTGCCTGGAACATAGATAGCCCAGGCACGTCCAAGCAGACTGCACAACAGAGAATTCCACTCAAGCGCTCTTCCAGCTTGGATTCCAGCGTGCCCTGTTGTTGATCTTTGTTGTCAAACTTGCAACGCTTCGGCGCCGGTTCCAAGCTGTCGATTGTGTCAGTTGTGGTGTTTTCGGAACTGTCAGCTGCCTGGCGACTTTGCGAAGCGCTGACAGCAGGACTCACAAGTGCAGGACTGTCCGCCATCTTGGTTGTTTACATTCGCCCGTGAACAGCTGACTGACGATTGATGCGTCACTCACTAGTCAGCCAATCACGCCGCGTCTACGCCTGACCTTCATCGAGCGACGAGCGTACACTGAGCTATATTTAGAACGTGCGTACACACGGAATCAGTGAATCACGCATTCCCAGCACTCAGCAGCTTGCAGCTTCCTTCACTCAGGCATTTTATCTCCCAGTCTGCACTCTGCATTCTGCTAGCACACCTGTCACTCTGTCGTTCGCACACTGATCCGAAATCTGAATAGCTGGAAATATGAGGCAGTTCTCAATCCAGTTGGCAACAAGCCCTTTGACGCCATGTGCTCGAACTTTATTCATCAGTCTTGCATGAGGAACCTTGTCAAAGGCCTTTGCGAAGTCCAAAAATATAACATCCTCTGTGACTTTATCCAAGAATGTCAAGAGATTACTCAGACAAGATCGCCCTCGAAGGAAACCGTGCTGTGAATCACGAATCAGCTGATTCTTAACAAGATGATCTATAATAG
>Ga0056128_1004783_pt1 | contig 16987 bp, 6 predicted proteins | sample WorMetLIZISLAND2_FD_71113 | JGI IMG/M metagenome (GOLD analysis project Ga0056128, IMG submission 71113) | Marine gutless worms symbiont microbial communities from Max Planck institute for Marine Microbiology, Germany - Olavius geniculatus... ... | reverse complement strand
AAACAGCAAATATAAATGTACAAAACATTAGTTTATACACTTGTTAACGGCAACATTTAAGGACTTGCACATCGAAAACAGCAAAAATTACAAAAGGTGATATTATTCAGCAGCACACTGTCACACAGTCAGTGTGATGCGGGCAATATCACCTTTTGTAATTTTTTGCTGTTTTCGATGTGCAAGTCCTTAAATGTTGCCGTTAACAAGTGTATAAACTGATGTTTTGTACATTCATATTTGCTGTTTTAGTACTAAAATACTGTTTTCCTACTGGTTACAGTAGGCACCGTTTAACGGCATCGTTGACTACGCGCATGTACGCATTAACCAATGACTAGTGGGCTCGTCCTGCTTGCCCATTGATCAGTTCGTCAAAAACTAAATCGTGTCAGTTCAATTCAGTTCAGTTACGTCGCTGTGTAGGCGCCTTGTCTGCGTATGCGCGCTTGGCCGACTGATAAAACTAATATGCGGGACTACAATAAGCAACATTCTACGCATAAGGAAGATATGAGATGTAGTAGAGATAAAAACCGTGCGTCAAATAATCTTCAAGAACCTAAATTATAATGAAGACGTAGGTCATTTGATTAATAATTGTGGAAGCGCCTTTCTCGTTTCTGTTCGCCAAGTGTCAGCATAGGATTGGCAGTTTGTTTGGCTGCAATTTGCGATTAAATGTTTTGGTTCGACCCCCAAATGCCCAGACCTCCCCTTCCCCTAGTGAGACAGGGAACCCTATCTAGCACAAAGTGTCATTCGACAAATGTACCTGGCAAAGTGCCAAATGGCTGACATTCTAAATTCGTTTTGAACGGTTTAAGTAGGGTGCATAGATGTGACAGACGACACGTTGCGGAGAAATGTGTAGCAATAGACGGAGTTGCTTGCGCTTACGAGCCTATAAGCTTACGTTTGTAACTCACAGCAGACCGTTATATGTCTGTCTGTCTGTCGCGGTACACACTATATAACCTCAACCCCGGTCTTATCTGCCTCCACGCAGTGACATTTTTAAACGGCTCTGAATGCGCACGATCTGTTTACTGTTCCTGGCGACGATAGAGAGGCTCTGCGTTTTTATTTATTTTTTATTATCTTTTTACTCCAGCGAATCTTATTCAACGCTTTGGTTCGGCGCTTTTGAGAATCAATTTGCACAACTATCTGAGCTCCGTTTCCAGTCTTTAATTTCTAACTGGAATCAGAATAATTCTTATAAAAGATATGAATTTAATAACAACAACTGGAAGCGATCAGATGTCTAAAATCAATGCTGACGCATGGCAAATAGGCTACAACAGAGTCTCAACTTACGTACTATCTCCTAATGGTAACGAAGTCCGGATGTCTCAAAATCAGCAAAAATATGCCGATGGCCGGCAAAGTTATAATCATTTCGTTTTCGGGTCATGTCCGATCCCTTCGAAAAATTTGATCAAAATCCGTTTAGAACGTTTCGAGTTTCCTGGAATACAAATGGACAGAGACAAAAGTCAACCTAAACTCTGGCTGGCGTTTGTTGGCAGAGGCAGTAACATGAACCAAAGTAATTTGGTAAAAGGCAAAATTGTTAATCAGTGCTGCCACCTGGTAAATCGCAAATCATTTTTTCGTCAGTCGGAAGCAGTTGCGTGTTTTGGGTACTGAATTCCCTATTCTATTTTTCATGGGGGCGGAGACCCTCGTCTAACTCAGTGCGTTAGACCTGTCAAATGACATTTTAATTCGTCAAAGGGTTTAAGCAGGGTGCACAAATGTGACAGTACCCACGACAGACCACGCTACGAAGAAATGTGTAGCAATAGGCGGAATCGCTTGCGCTTTAAAAGCTATTCTGCTTAACGATGATGATGAATAAAACCACGGTTAAGCGTTTTAGGCGATTCTTATACGAAATAAACATTTGTTAAGTGAATGCCGCCTACGCACACAATTTGATATTTCGTGCATCACTAAAAATGATTGGCGTGCGGCGGGGTCTGACAGGGTGATCATACATAAGCGCTGCGGTAGGTCGGCCAGTCCCACGAGCTGCAGCTGCAAGGCCTCTTGACAATATTTCACTGACACCGGACTTACCAACTTTTGAAGAACTATGTAGCCAATGCCGCCATGCACTGTTTAACAAAACTGTTTCAAACTGCAACCATGTTTTTCCTTTGCCACCGTCATCTGCAGCGTCGCCGCGCTATAATCTTAGACGTCGTACGCACACGCTATCACTTCCCGAGCATGGGCACAATATTTATCTGACTGTAACTTTGTCACTCGTATGTTGTATGAACACAGTTACTAAGTTTTAACCGCAGTTTTTAGGCCTATCACATCATATTTTTACCTTATTTTCTATCGGTCACCAGTTAGTAGGCAATCACACAATTCCAGTTTTTTTGTTCTTGTTGCAGTGTTTTTAAAATATTAGTGTTCAACTGACGTGCTTATTTTTCTTTTTTTGCAACATTATGCACATATGGATTTGTGGACTTTTAAACATGTATATTCATTGTATGGTAGGCCTTTATTGTGCACATGCTTGCGTTTTAACAATTCTGTAATAGACGAGTATGATGATGATGATAATGATGTACTGAATTAACCACTCGCATATCCACTAGCTAGTTATTCGATTACTCGTATCATCACTTTTTCTTTCTCGTTAGCAAACTAATATCACATGAAACTTGCCAAACAGCCAGATTTTCAGACTTGTTAAATGAAATGAGGCGTGAAAAATTCCTTCGCTGCGGGGAAGAGGGGCTTTTGTAGGCTAGCGTGTGATCTGTCTATACCTCTCGGGAAACGTCGCTGCCGAAAACAACAGTTTGGACAGCTTACTCAACTTTAGGCCTATATAGTCGGTCGCAAAATGGCAATTTTAGCGTTAGCCGAAAAAAGTCGCACCTGGAGTATAGGCCTCTGTGAATAAAAACTATACAAGTATTTTCAGAAGTCTCGGAGAGAGCGATATTATTTAGTCATCAGAACCTCCTAGCCGATATAGACCAGTTCTGTCTGTCTCTGGTATTCGTTTAGTACAAAATCGCAGGAATCACTCTTGCATTCCGCGCAGTTGCATCAATAGGCTGCTTGTTACTCGATTATCGTGATAGCCGCTGCCACCGGGTACTTTGCGTCAGATCAGAGGGGAAGATTATCGAATTAATCGTAAACAGATTACAGGCAGATCTACTAGACTCTTGGTGCTTGTAAATGCATGGCGGAATCACAGATGCGACCAAAGACGTAATTCTGTCGCCACTGCAGGGCACAAGAGCAGATTTGCATCGGCTACAAAGCAACAGCGCCGCCGTCTTGCGAATGGCACAATTGCCTCCACCCCCTAAATTGTAACATATATATAGCTAAAAACTTACTTACAAAAACACTAAATTTGGGGCTAAGAATCTTCCATTTGGAAAATTTAAAAGCAAGATTAAAATTCCGAGCGCCGATGTTTTTTTCTGTTGGATATTTGTCACTGTAATCAGTCGAAAAATTGCAATTACTGATACCGCCAAGTTTTCAAATCCGCGCCTCAATGAAAACATGGTCAAAACATTTTCCAGAAATGTTTTATTTTATATCTGTAGGCCTACCTCCCGCAGCCAAAATAAAATTATCACTGACGCTGTTGTTTTTTTAAAGAAGCACTTTGATATGTTTTTGAAAAAAATGATTGGCTTTAATTTCAGCACCATGGTTGTGTATCCAGTGAGTAGCAAAATGGATCAAACGAGTGTCAGATTCGGCCCATGCCGGAGCGTTCGTTTTTTCTCGTAATTAGAACGAACATATTTTAGACATGATACATCATAATTGAATATTTCCAGTTTATTTCAGCTGGCGACGTTCTTCAGCGCTACCTTAATTGATTGATTGATCTTAAACCACAGATTGTCGGCATCATCTAAGTTTTTTTTAAATGGCACAGGATATTTGACTGGCAGCCGGTCAAAAGTCTTATAGGCTATATGACCGGTCAAATTTTGTCACCGGTCAAACGCGCTCGGTCATGACCGGTCAAACATCCGTCCCTGTGAGGGCCGAAGGGTGCTCGTCGTACCGCCACAAAGACGGCGGCAGCCGAGCAACTGACGACCTCAATCGTAAAAAGTACGGGATCACGGATCACCAGTAGGCCAACTAGCACCTCTTGCTATAAGCCCAAATTCTATTACGCCGACTTTGCGACAAAGTCCGTGGCAAGTTCCCGACAAAGTCGCGAACTTGTCGCGAACACAAATCACGTTGCCGACTTTCATGATTTTGTGTCTACGACTTTCCCCGGGGGGGAAGTTTCGGTGGAAGTCGGCGTAACGGAATTTGGGCTATAGCAAGCGCGGCCTGGATATTACGGATTACCAGTCGGCAAGTTTTGCTTGCCTGACGGAATCTCGAATTTACCTCTCATATTGTACATTAACTTTTGGCGATCATTACTGTCACATTATTTAAAAAAACGCTAACCCTAACCCAAACTGTAACCCTAACGATAATCCATAACCTTAAATCATACACTGTAATATTTACGCGAATTCTAGTCAGTAGCGAGTACACTGTATCTAATTCGCTAGGTGGCGACTGCGATTTTTTGTTTTGACCGGTCAGATAGCCTGTAGGCTGCCGGTTAAATAGTCAGTGCGTTTTTGAACATTGATTATTTTTGACGTCAATCAATCAATCAATTAATTGGTTGTTTTATGCAGCTAATAGGCCTATCTGTGAATTCTCACATCTGTGGGTTTTCCTCTCACCCGCTTTTTCCCTCCGTTACTTGCAGTTGCTTTTTGTCATGTGACTGTTGTCACGGGTGTCAGGACTTAACTCCCCTCCGATAGAACCGTCCCCCATTCTAGGACAGAGGCGGTGGTGTGCTAGAGGGTGGTTCTGTTCTAGTCTGCACTAGGAGGGTTTCGTCTTACCCTGATAAAAAGGGGGGTTGCCTTAGGGGGGTTATATCCGGGGGATGTTCGGTCCTGCTTTCGTTGTCACGGGATTGCAAGTGCATCTTTCAACGAGACCAACGTTACACCATTCTAATGCACGCAACGTCGTAACTTTCGCGCATCAATATTTCACGAGGTACAGTGGCGACACGGTTGCGGTGTGGTGGGATCTTCACTGACTGTTCTATTGCACAGTCTTTGCATAGAGTGCCTTTCAGATAATGTTTTTTTCTATAGATCGATCAATGTTTTTTCGTCTTACTGTTTTGAACAAGCCAATAATATACAACGTTAATATACAACATGCGGTAGAGTCTCATATAATTCGTATATTATTATATACGAATTATATGAGACTCTACCGCATGTTTGTTACACATAAAAATTTAGTGTAAGCTTACTTTTTACTAAAAACCGTTTACGTGATTTTCTGCTAGAAAACTTAATAGGTGCAAATAACTGTTACTTATTTGGTTACTTCTGCCTTTTAGTAGATTTTATTTAATGTGAAAAAAATGTGGAACACACCGACATCTGCTAAGCAGAAAGAACTTTTTCACAGTTAAGCCAGAAAAATTACCTTTAGCCTTTAGGCCTTTACATAGACTACTGCCATTTCGCTTACCGTGCGGACCGAGACGAAAATTGGCGGATGAAAGAACTACAGAAAAGAAAACTAACCAGGTTGAAAAAAATCAATAAACAGTTCGCTAACCCGGAAAGCGATGGCCGCTGGCCGCTACTAAGGAAATGAAGTTTATGCAGCGTCCTGATTGAGAACCACAAAAATGATATTGGACCGCTCGCCGTGTAAATGCCACGACAGTAAACAATTTTCTTTCCGATCGATAAGATCGACCGCAACGTGTGCGAAATTGTTTACCCCGGGAACTGATTGCGTTGGAAATTATGATACTCGGTGTGCATACATCAGCCCGGCAAGCTGTTCGCCGTCAGATTGGTATTTGCTTCGGCCTGTGTTCCACTTCGTCATAGATTTATTGTGCAACGGTTTTTTCTGGTTTCAGCTATTTTAGTTTCGGTTATCTTTACTTCTCTCCGTGTTTTTTTTGATCTCAGGCTTCTACCTCTTTTAAGCCGAAAGTTTTTTTAAAACATACTTTGAAATGTTTTACATAATTTTGTTTCAGTTTTTTCTAATTTCATTTCCGTGTACTTTTTGTTTATACCGGTGTTCGGACTGATGTTTTTGTCTGTCAGTTTTTAAGTGCAAATCTTTATCCTATCCTATCGTATTGTAGCAAGATGCACCAAAAATCCACAATAGGCTTAAGTTTTACAACAATTGAGGAAGTATACTTCAGTTCAGTTCAGTTCAGTCAATACACGCTTCAGAAAATTTCCCAAAGATCGTGATTCCACGATGAGATCAATTAAAAAGTTTGCAACAAAACTACAAGATGTTGCACAGCTTGTGGTACGTGCCGTCCAACAAGTCCGGAACGGTCGAATAGTGGAGCTTGAGCTATTTTTTATCGTTGCTGCGACTTGTGACAGTTTTCCGCTCGTCCGTGTGATGCGTTCTACAGTCCGTCACAAGTCGACAATTTCTGGCTGGTTTCGCTCGTTCTGAAGTCTGTTTTTCGTCGTCGGTCGCCATCCAATCTTTGCTGCCCAGTTTCTTTGTTTTAGCCAAAGATTTTTCTGTGTTTACTTTTTTTGTCCAGAACTCGTATACAGACCACATCGACCGTCCGTTCAGATGCTTAACTAAGTTTTTATTATTTTTCGATTGCAAATTTGTTTACATAAATCGAAGTAGGACTAGCTCATGCTACGGTGCTCTTAACTGACTAGCCAATTATTTTATTATTATTTAAGATATACGAGTACAGTAAGCCCAGTATAGTACCAGTGCACTAAATGTCAACGGTGTGTTTCTGATGTAACGAAAATGTGCACAGAGTACTTTATCCAACTTTTCTCGATCGTTGTTTTTGTTATCAAAATATTCTTTGGACTGAACGGTGGCTTTGTAGTGTAACGGTTAGGACGTTGGACATGCGATCGCAAGGTCCTGGGTTCGACTCCAAGTCGGGTCGTTATTCGATGGTTAACTGTCTGTGAACAGGTAAACCGTCTCGGTATATGGCCAGCATCAAGGTCAACTCGGCCTTCTGTCGGTTTTGAGTAGGTAAATCGAGATCAGGTTTATATGGCTGTGGTTAAAGCGACCCGCGTTCACCTCTGGCAGGTAATTTCATATGGCGAATGACGCTTCGTAGCTCTGAAACGGGTTTTCCATGAAGAGCTATACCATTTAACAATTTTGACCAAGATACGGATTATGAGAACACAGACTCGAAGCGAAGAATCGGTGTTATACCCCGTTTACACGATCGAGCAAACATCGAGCTAGCTCGACAAGCTATGGTAATTAGCATGGGAGGGCGGGCGAGTTGTCATTGGAAGGCCTACATAACACGTGATCAGTTGTGGGCTAAGCATAGGTGCGTAGTGCTAGACCTTTCTGTCCGGCTTTTGTCGATTTGTCTTGAAGCGAGAAGACAGCTCAGAAGCCTGAGCACGTTGGTTTAGACACGCCACCACACCGACAAATTGGCCTCGTCCAGCCACCGTAATTACAGCCCTACTACACACTAGGCTCATATCATCACCTTGCGGACGACTAGCCAGCCTTTAGCTACTGTCTAGCGTGATCGATCTGCGGCCGCAAGCATTTGACCTTCAGTACCCTGCCCAGCTGTGCTTTCGGGTTGTCGCTTAGAGGCAAATTATTATCTGTCGTGGTCGATGTGTTGTCTTTGAGACACATTATGCCGTGTTTGCGTGTAAAAACACTTCGACGAACTTTTTCAAATGTTTCTTTTCATTTTACTTGTCTCCAAAACATTTGCAGAAATGTTTTACGCTATTACAATGCCAAATGTTTTAAAACTCGTTTCGAAAATGTGTAACGACGGCTTAACTGTAGTATCTAAGTATCTTGCCAAGTTTTGATGACTTTCGAACGCCTAAAGTCCTAAAATCTACATTCTTTATCGCAGTATGTCGTTGTTTTCACTGCGGCACTCCAATGCAAGACAACTTTATTTACTTTATCTCCAAAATGTTCGACATGTTCGACCAGAAATAAAAACGTATTTCGCTGTGATTTCACTTAATAGTGTAAACCGACGTTTTGGGGCCGACGAATTAAAACAATTCGACCGAAAGCTGATCAATTGTTTGTGTTTGCAGAAAATCGAGGGCGGCAGCTTCCGGTTAGCAAGACACGTTTCACTTCCGGAAAGTGAAAACAGCGATGGATCACGGGAACGATGGGGCGGAGCCTAGCGTCGCGACGTCATCGATCACGTGATACCCGCCGGTCGTCGTCACCATGTTTGCTGCGGGTCGAATCCTCCGCCACAACCGGCGTCTGTCGAGTCTGCCGCCTGGCAGCGTGCCGCCGGCGACAGTGCGTCCGAGACGCAAGGAGAAACGCAAGTTCCGCTGCTACCTGCCATTCATGTGGTCCGCACTCGCGATGACCTTCCTCGGCATCGCAATCATTCTCACCGGAACCGCCATGTGCGTCGCGGGCTGGTACCTCGGCCATTTCGACTCCGAGACTCAGCTGGTTCCCGTCTCCGCCAGCTCGAACCTGACCGCCAGCGACTCTGAGGTGGTGGGGGAAGGTCTGCAGCTGCTGGGAATGGGCTCGGGGGCAGAGATCCCGCCGGCGCGGGGGCTGGCGTACGCCGGGCCTGTCGTGATGAGTTTCGGCTGCTTTGCGGTGGTTTTCGCGTGCGTGGTGGTCTGTGAGACGCGGGACAGGGTTCTCGAGACGATGGACGACCGAGTGAGGCGGGGACTGCCGGCACGTCCACCAGGCGGCATTGAGGCGGACTTCTACTCGCTGGTGGTGGAGTGTCGGCGGCGTCACGTCGAGAGACAGAGACGCCGCCGCAAACAATTGCTCCGCGCTCCGGACGAAGACGACGAGCACCAGCGGACAGGAGTGGAACACCACCAGCAGAAGGGAGTCAAGGACTACCACGTAGGAGATTTCCACCATCTGTCAAAACAAAACCAGCAACACGTAAGAGAGAGCGACGACCACCATGTAGGGATGTCAGACCGCCAGAAAGAAGTGAAAGAGCAGCGGACAGGAGTGGACTACGCCGCCGCCGGCGATGTTGCAGGCTCACCGCCACCGCAGCCGACGCTGCCCACCGCCGACGTACAGTCGCCGTCGACGATTAACGACTTCGTGGAAGATCGCGACAACGAAGAACATCGTCACTGTCAGCTGATGACTGCAGCGCCCGACCAACGAGTGGCCACAGCGGTGGAACAACGTCTGCCAACAGTTCGGCTGGAACGACTGGAAGACGTGACAGATGTGGTGGCTGCTGCTCCGTGCAGTGGCGTGGTGGAGAAGCTCACGCCGACTCCGTCGTGTTCGAATCTAACCTTTCCAGACAATAAGTCCAAGGACGTTGAACTAAAGTCGCAAAACCCCTGCACGGATAATGGGCGGCGTTCTGGCGGCGTTGTGCGTAATCTCTCATTGTCTTGGAAACCAAACACTACCACCACCAACAAAACGAAGACGTCGTCCAGGGCACAGAGTTCGCCGTCGCGCAGTCTGTCTCTTTATTTTGATAACGACGTGTTCGTCGGCTCGCCCTCGAGCGAGTCTGCCTCGGCACCCGCCTCAGAGCAGCACCGGCAGAGACTTAGCATTGTTACAGTGACAACCGCTTCGTCATCGCAACTTTCGTTTCCGCTCCTCGCTCCGATAACATCGATGACGCAGATTTCAACGTTTCCGTACGTCCGGCTAGATGTCGCGTCCGTGTCCCAACCCACCGCCGCGTCCCCGCTTTCTACTGCGTCTGCGTTTTCCACCGAGTTTCCAACACCATTTTCCAGCGTAGGCCCGGAAGTATGCAGCACCCAGCCTACCTACTTGGTTCACACAGCTTCCGTTCACGCAATCGCCGACCGTAGCCCTGACGTCGTGGCGCCGAAATCAACGACGGAATCGACGTCGTTCAAATTTCCGCCGCCGCCCGAACATCGACTTTGCCATGTTGTCACTAGTTCCGGTGCTGCTGCTGTCGTTTCCGATGACGTCACAGTCTGTGCTTTTGGTGCAGTCGCCGCCGCTAAGTGCGATTGCCCCGGGGAAACGTTGATCGTCGATGACTCGGCGTCGGGATCGAAGAATTTCGTCAATAAAGACGACAGCAACGTCAGCGTTTGTGACAACGTCAGCGGGTCTGATCTGAAACTGCCTGACGATGTAGCTCCGCGGTCTGCAGACCAAGTCGACGGCGAAGTATTGCGGTCAGCTGCTGCTGCTGCTTTAGACTTAGTACCAGCTTCACCGGAAGTAGCAAACCCGCAATGCAAGCGGCTACAGCACATCCAGGGGCTCGTCGATCACAGACACTCAGTCGCTGATAGTTTGACGGCAGCATCCAGTGTGGTTGATAACTGTCCAACGCTAAGCGACGACGGACCGTCGAGAAAACGATCTCGCGGGGGCGGTGGTGGGGGCGGGGCTTCGTCCCACCCAAGCCGGCAAGTGCTCCGCAGTCCAGTCCATGACAATAGCGCCTCGCCATTGCCACGGCCGTCGTTATCTGTTCTCCCAGGCGCTGAACCACCGCAACCATACAGTCATGATGCTGTTATGCAAGAAGACTGCATGCCTCAGCCGTCCATGACCTCGCGTGCAAGTAGCTCGTCTCCCGTCAGATCGTCGTATCTCATCTCTCAAGGCTGCGGCAGCGTGGACCACGCAGCCGCTGTGGACGCTTTCGGCGGCACTCAGCCGTTGTACCGTGACGCTGGGGTGGTGCGGTGGCCGCAGAGACGTCGTCTGAATGGTGGGATTGGGCACCTGCTGACGACGGTCCATCATCAAGTTCAGCGACATCGCAGACGATCAAACACGGATCAGCGCAGAGAATTTAGCTCAGCTGCCACGACCACTGACGCTGCTGCCACGCTGCCGCGGCGACTAAACTTTGTGAACGCAGATGACGGGTGTCTGACGGAGGCACACCACAGAGCCGGCAACAACGCAGCAGAACACGGCGTGAACGTAACACAAGAGCTAGAAGCAGTCAGTCGCAGCAGTCCGAAGCCAAGTCTTATCCGGCGGAACTTGTATGAGGCAGATTGAAGTCGAGAGGCGGCACACCACAGTGCCGACGAGCTGGATACGTTTCTGTGTCCTCGGGCGTCAGGTATGGACCAGGCTTCAGACGACGTAAGGGTAATATTAGGTGGTGATGTTGGAACAGTCGTGGATGATGAGACATCGCCTCTGATCTGGCTTCGACGAAGAACCACGACGACGATTACTTCACCCGCACATCTGCCGTCGCACGCCGATCCTTTCCAGTCAACCGTCTGACGTACATTCCACGCACACTGAGCCGAGTTCTAGTTTGTTTTCACGATACGTGAACACAACAGCACGGGCGTTGCACGGCAGCGTATAGATTTGCAGTGGTATGTGCAGTCTTGTGGCCAGTTTACACTTACGACGTCGACGATACTCAACTCACTTGATAACTTGAGTTGAGTATTGTCGTCGGCGTAAGTGTGAATTGGTCATTATGAAAATGTTATAATCATTAACGTCAGCCGTTTACTCATTTTGCTTTATACCCCGTTTACACGATCGAGCAAACACCGATCAGACAGCGAGCAAGCATCGAGAAAACAACGAACAAACGTCAAGCAAACATCGAGCTGGCTCGTCTAGCTAACATATAGCAGCTCGTCGAGCCAGCTTGATTATGTAAACGGGGTATTAGATCGCAAATATTATACACATCATATGCGTCACTTTTAATCTCAGCACATTGAAAACGCGTCGCCATAGGCCTACTACCTGGTTAAATATATTGACCAAAAAGCTAGTAATTAAATATCGCAAATTATCACGTAATTTATTTGCACAGAAATAAAAAAAACAAACGTTTAAACAGTCTAAGCTATTGCTGTTCATGCCAAAAAAATATTAGCATAATTATGAATATCACAGCTGACGCCAATTTTCTTGTTTTGTGTTTCGCAAGTTAAGCCTATAGTGACAATTATAGCGACGAGTTTCGGATGCGGTGTGATTTTACTGGTTACTCCGTTGTTGTAAATTTTCCCGAAAATGACCAGTAACAGAATTTGAAAAAAAAACGGCGAAACCTTTTGTTGCGGTAATAACAAAGTTTGTGGACGAATTTTTTTTGACTCAGAATGTAAACAGCAGGCTTATTACAACATGTGCGGCAAGCTGGGGTGCTTTGAAGGGTTTTGCAAGACATTTGTTAATATAAACATTTTTCCTGTTTTTCTGACTATCTGACGGCGTAATATTTGTTTTAGAATAAAACTGCTGGTGCAGTTACGAAATAGTTGTTGTACGTTACGTTAACCGACTACTACTATAGTTTGGCCTATATACTTTTAAGGAAACAGAAAACAGACAGCGCATTCGATTTAGACTGCACCATCTTTGTGCAATCATAACCAGAAATATTTGAAAATGTTACAGCTATAAAATGCCACATTTTACAGATTTCAACTAACGTTTTCTCAAGGACTATCATTTTATTTTGCAGTTTTTTGGACACCCTATGTAGTAAGATAGTTTAGCACTCATTATTTTTCGGCAACTAAAGCAGTTTCATTTAACAAAAAATTGTTTATAGTTTTTTTACAACCCGCAAAAAACTATATTACAGTGTTCAATGCAAATTTATCATGTACCAGTAACTCGTAGCAAAACACATGCCAGGTTTATAGTATAAATTGACATTTGTAACGTCACGCTGGAATGTGAATAAAAGCCACCAGTAAATTGCGAGATAGCTGAAGGAAAACGGTATAAAAGCGACTGTCTGTATCTTCTTTTGCGTTCGTGAAAAAGAGAAAATCCTGTCCGGACGGCTTGAAAAATTAGTAGAGCGTAAAATTGCACAGCAGAAAATTGACTGGACATACAAACAGACGGAAAAACAACAAGACAAACAGAGAAACGGACGGGAAAAGGAACGGACGGATGAAGGGGATAACAATAAAACATTCGAAAGACTAGTGTTGGGCCAGTGTCATGTTTTTCAACGTTCACGGAAAATATAACCTTATCGAAATCTGCACACAATTTCACACAAATATAGTAGCTATTTTTGACATCACAGCGAACATCGCTGACTTTTGATGCTATAATAGTATACGATAATTATACCAGCGCGCAACTTATAATTCTACGCTAAAATCTGTCGGATATTTATGGCTGAGAAGGTATAACAATGTCGGCCGTGTCTACAGACTGAAAAAACGCCCCGCATTTATTTTGCTCCGGATTATACACGGCCCCCTTTACCTTTTTAACCAAAATTATTAATCTTGGAGCTGAGTATGCTGACGATTAAAAACACTAAGCTACCAGTAGTGTACTTTGTTTATATAGTTGCTAAATATTAATTAATTTTCCACAATTTTTTTACCAGTAGACTCTAAAAAATTTGCTACTCAGCAAGCACACCACACCTATTATGTCGCTACACTACCTTGTAAAACATATATATCCGGAAACCAACAATATCTACAGACGACCAGAAGGTCGAGTGGTAAATTTTTTAACCGAAATGTTAATGCCACTGAATAGCAAATTGAGCGAAGATACGGACGAAACAAAATAGCTTAGTTTTTTGGCCCACCCTGTATGTGTGAGAGTCGAGAAAAGATTTCGTTAGCGTATGAAGTGAAACAGGCAAGGAAGCGGCTACTGTGGAGAGCACACCGCGCGATGCGCAATGTCTGTCAGCCTTTGATGCATCACAACCAGGCGCCAGACACTGCAGTGACTGCAGTAGATGACTGCAGCAGCTGGCGACGTGTGGACAACAAGATCTCGTGCTGATCGATCAATTACTGTTTGGCTGATTGATTGATTGATAGACAACAAGACTAGTTGATTGATTATACCACTTATTAATTGCAAGAGTGAATGAATAAATGATTTTTAAATTTCTTTTAAAATTTCCTAAAGCTCTTTGTACTCAATTCTTGACGTTAGACGACAAAATGCTATGACTGACTAATAATCGGTCCATTGATTGATTGATTGATTAATTAATTAGCTAATCAATTAATTTATTCATTTTAAAAATAAGCTGGGTCAGTTCGGAACAGGGACAGTCTGTAAGTGCTTGATGGCGACGTGTGGACAACAAAACATTAATTATTTATTTAAATTATTCACCATAAGGTAACAAAGATTATAAAGAAATATCTTAACTAATAAAAAAGCCTTGTGCAGATCAATTGATTACTTATTAATTGTTGATCGATAGGCAACGTGTGGACCACAAGACATGGCTCATACGAACAGTTCCTGTCTCCGCTGTTGCACTGCCAAGGAATTCAATTAAGACGTAGTATCGGCCCGACGAGAAGAAACGATATGCTGGCCCTCGACCACCATTGTTGACTAAACAACGCGATTTACTTTAGGCGGCGTTTGCCATTAAGCGAAGAAGAACATTCTTGCAAACACTTTATTTATCATGTCTCATCTGTAGCATGTCATTCATACTGCTTATTGATTTTATTTTGTTGTAGCTAAGTAGCCCGCATTTTACACACTAGCTCTGTTCGTGCGATTAACTAAGTAAACAAATAAGCAGTTTATTAAACACATTTTGCACGCAGATGCTTACTAACGATAAAACACCGCTCACAAAATCTGGAATTAAATTGGACAATACAACAAGTACAAGACATGGAGCTGAACACAAGAAAGCGATGAAATAATGTGTACATTTTACAAAAAGCTCGGACAATAAAATTATACTTGTTAACTTAAGTCCTACCTAAAAAATGGCGGTGTAAACTCATGTTCACGTGTTTGTAATTTTATTAATCCGGGAGGCTCTTCGTTGAGCGCGTAAATCTGATTAAGGAAATTAGTTGCTAGACTGTGCTGACGTTGCGTTAATGGGCGACACAGCAACGAGTTGTCTTTCAGGAAACTGCTGCAGATAAGCACAAGCGTTTTCTGCAAGTCTGTTGCTGAGTTGTGTTGCATATAGGTTTCTAGTAGAACATCCTAATTACAAAGTTTTTCAAAAACAAAATTTAATTCAAAATGTGTGTAGCCAAAAAAAATGAAATATGCCATTTAAGCCTACTAACAAACTGTGGAACAACATTGAAGCACTGGAAAAAACATCGTGTATATAGAAGGTTTGTTTCGATTTTCTCGAAATGTCGTCGACAACAAATAAACTAATGTTTTGTCATGCTTTCAATTTGCATTGCAATTTTTTTCTGGACGGCATATTAAAAAAACTACTCACTCACTCACTCACTCATTCACTGTCGCAAAATATAGACGTCTGTCTGAATATGTTGTGTTGCTCTCGGGACAACCGCTTGCTTATATTATTGCTACGGCAATAGCAAAGCATCGCCCGAGGCATGGTCAGAATGGCATGGCCAGTATGGGTTGACTGAAGATGCCGGACATGGTCCGTCACTTTCGTGTCCGACATTTTTTGCGCCCCCGTCAGTATGTGTCCAGTCAGCGTGAACACACGATTGCTGCTTCTGGCCGCTAGTCGAGATTTATTTTTTCCGAGGCTAGCACGACGAAAATCTATTAACAGAAGCCGCGAGCGACGCACCAAAGCGCTGTCCTAAGCGGCGTCAGCTTTTATAGAACAACCGAAAACGGTTTTTTTAATTTCTTCGAGACACCGTTCTACAGGGTGTGCCAAAAAATGACCCAACTTGTTTTTGTCTGAACTTCGTCAAATCTCCACCAAATTTGATAATTTTTGGCACACATACGATAGCAATATAGGTACACTTACTGTCCACCTCACCTTGTTTATGTCAACGCACTACCGTGTAAACCGGTGTCTGGCTGAGGGCTAAGGAACCGGAGATCAGCCCTCCGGGATCAGTGTGGTCAGCAGACAGTGGACTGTAGACACACTGTGGAGTGTGTGCAAGTCTCAACCTTAGCTCACTACTTTCCCCCACCAAGCGTTCAATCACGCCTTCTCCACTCACCTCTGTCCTCCCCACTCCCCTCACTCCTGTCTCCCCATCCTTCTTCCCGCATCCGTCCTGTTCCTGCTGCTGCTGCTGCTGTCACTGTGGTAACGGCCTGGCCGCTGAACGTCATTGTAACCTTGCCAGCTAGATGATGAAAATGTGGGGATTATTTAGAAAGTGATGAGAAGGGCTTGTAGGTGACGATTCGGAGCGCTGCAACGGTAGTAAGCATTGTGTTATATAGCGAAAACGTCAAGTTTTCTGACATAATATCTATAAGGTGGCGCGGATCTCTACTTTACACTACGTTAGAGCTCAGTAGGAGGCTATTGCATCGCGCGGTGTGCCTGTTAGAGGTGCGATCCTTAGTGGTCACTTCATTGCAGACTTAGCTACTTACTGTTCACTGTGCCACAAAAGTAAAAATTGATCAATATTTAATGAAATGATAAGATTTCGAAATCCGCTAACTTGATCATGTTTACGAAACATCCACCCTGCATCGAAATCACGATGAAGCTGGCTCGACGAGCTGGCTCGTCCAGCTAACATATATAATTGCTCGATGTTTGCTCGATCTTGTAAACGGGGTATTACTCGCCAGTTAAATGACGGCCCTGAGACACACCAGTCAGTACTGTAAGTGTACAAATAAAATGAAAATGTTGCAAAAATGCCTACATCGCCAAAAATCGTGATAGATGCACTTCCTACTTTGTTGCATGGGTGGTCGGCAACGGTGTGAAACTGCTAAAATTTGCGCGCGACAAAACTGAACGAGGTCCTACCGGAAACAGATCGGTCTGCTCCGTGTCAGTAGTTTAGGCTATTTTCCGAGAGACGGCTGCAAATTTCTGACGGAAAATATGGCTGCTCAAAAAATTAATTTTGCCCTTCCTTACAAGTTTCCCCAAAATGTGGTATTTTAGCTCTAGATTTGTATTTCTGAAAGACATTTTTCCGACATGATAATTTTTTTTTTT
>Ga0056128_1004780_pt1 | contig 16992 bp, 8 predicted proteins | sample WorMetLIZISLAND2_FD_71113 | JGI IMG/M metagenome (GOLD analysis project Ga0056128, IMG submission 71113) | Marine gutless worms symbiont microbial communities from Max Planck institute for Marine Microbiology, Germany - Olavius geniculatus... ... | reverse complement strand
GTCACACGGGTGGATCAGGCAAAAACGGTTCAAGCTAGGATCTCCAAATCTTCACCATCGGCTGCCTGAAAGACTCTAGTTTCAGGAACCGTAAAGCTTTTCCATAAATTCGAAGGGGGTGACCCCGAACGAGGTCGCTAAATGAGACGGGGGTGGGCAAAATTTGCGATTTCCGGCCAAAAACTCGCTGTATCTCAGTAACGGTGCGAGTTAAGGCCTAGGTTACTATTAATCACTAATAGGAAATCGTACACTGGCTGTCGATTGGCGCCGAATTCAATGACCTTGGATGACCTTGAACGCCAAAATAAGGGGTTTTACGGATTTTTTTCGCGATATCGGGCTGCGCAAGTCTATATCATTCACAAGGCGGCGCCACGTTACTGACGTTGGTGGCGTGACGTAGTTGGTAGCACGTTTCGGTTGAAACAAAGTTACTCTACGTCGTGCTCGGTTAGTACTGTGATGGGTGACTGCCTGCGGACAGGAACTGCTATGGGCTTTCGCGCGTCCAGTGAGCATTAGCTCAAATTTCTTGTTGTAGTAGTTGTAGTGGTTATTCTACTGCCAGATTTTATTCAGCTCCAGATTACTTCCAACGGCAATAAAACTGCAGATATTTATGTAAAAACTGTTCAGTTTATATACAGTGTAAGGGTGACATCGTGGTTGCAGATATAAAACAGCACAAATCACAATTTAATAATTCAAACATCACCATTACACAATGTCAGAAGTACTTTGCTGACCGTGTAATGGTAAAGTTTTAATTATTAAATTGTGATTTGTGCTGTTTTATATCTACAACCATGATGTCACCCTTACACTGTATATAAACTGAACAGTTTTTTACATGAATTAATAATAATATTTCACTATAGTTCGAACAATTCCTATCCAGCATTAATCACGTGAGCAACTTACTGAATGAAGCAAAATGAAACAAAACCAAGCCTCACATTATCAAGATATGGCATGGAGTGTGATATTATGACATTAGTGCTGTGAGGTAAGCTCACATAACATTCTTGTCAGTGACTTGCGAACTCGCATGAATTTACAATGACAGAAACTTAATTTCATACTAAAGCAAGCACCATATATAGTAACATGTATTACCCCATAAGGTTAAACAAAAATAACTAGATTCCTTTAGCAACTTTGCATCCACGAAAAGACACATCCAAAAAAAAACTTGATACCCAGGAGAAGTCTTTCTGTATGACAACACAATGACAACATTATTTTACAAACACACAACATGAAACAAATCAAAATTACCACCCTAGTCAAAAGTAGAAATGAAACCAAAGCTGGAAATGACAAACAGTTAAAGCCCAAATTCCATTACGCTAACTTTGCGACTTTCACCAAAACTTCCCCACAGAGAGAAGTCGTGGACACAAATCATAAAACTCCTCAACACAAATCATGTCGCCAACTTTCATGATTTGTGTCCGCGACTTTCCCCATGGGGGAAGTTTCGCTGAAAGTCGGCATAATGGAATTCGGGCTTAATAGGACACAATACTCTTAACATATAACAGACAAACTGCTAGCAGGCACCGACGATGCAAAGAGCACCTTTCCCTCTTATGAAAAGTCTGCAGCATTTTTAGCTGCTAACGTCACGAGAATTCCAATGCAGTACAATAACATTTAGCACAGAGTACAAAAATACTATTTTTATCTTTTGTACATATACTGTATTACAAGTGTTAAGTAACACACTTATAAGAATGATTATACACAACAGTCAACAGTGCCTTGAAAAAAACTTACACAAGACACTAACTGTGAGATGTTTACCTTTGCACAAGTAGTCAATAATGAAACACAGTAGCTAACCAACAATAGACCTGCAAACTACTAACATCACCAATACACTAAAGCTATACACAGAATACTAATTTGGACTGAGCTTCAACGCTTACCGCTATCTTATTATGGGGCCCTCTTAAATTCACTGGCAAAAAGGCGCAGACAGAGATCAAAGGTGGCAGCATCACAGAGTACTTAGTAGATGCGTTGTGAACAATCACAGCAATAGGCCTATATCTATGGGTACTAAACTATCAGCATCAGCAGCTGAATATATGCAACACACCAATGATGCATCAGATGTATCCACATCAATAAAGCACCTACTTCATCAGTAACTTATTTTACACAACCTGTCACTGCAGTAATTTACAGAATAGATAACTACCACGACTACAACTAATTTTGTTTTGTTAAAGGTTAAAAGGTTAAAGGTGGTGATATAGCTCTTTATGGGAAGCCCATCTCAAGAGCTACAGAGCGTCACCTGCCGTATGGGATCACACAGTGTTACTTGCCACCAGACACAGGTGAAAGCGCCCTGGGTTAACATCAGCCAGATAGATCAGTACTCGATTTACCTAACCCGGAGGGATGGAAGGCCGAGTTGACCTAGGCGGCTGATTACATACAGAAATAGTTTACCTGCCCACAGGCAGTCACCCATCCAAGTACTAACCCAGCCCGGCGTAGAGTAACTTCGTTGATCAGATGAAATGTGTTACCGCTACACCACGCCATGCTATGCTTAACCAGCACAGTTTTCTATATATATGATGCCAGTCAGGCACAAGGAGAGCGGCCAGAAACTGCAGTAGCAGGTTATTTTACAGGATAGATGCCTACAGGTCAAAGCACTGATAAACAGAGAACAGACAGACGCTGCATAAGAACAGTGATTAAACAGCCAGTAGCAATTATGCCACACTGAGTATTAATTCAAAATCCATTACAAAACTTTACCACAACAACCAGCCAGTCTCAGTTTTAGTCTGGAGTCTAACAGGAATCGAGTTATCACGTCAACTGAATATCAATATTTTGAACTTGAACTAATCCCACATTCAGTGATTTAACACTGTTGGCTGAGAGACAAAGACATCTGATAAGTTAAGAATCGCACACAGAGCTATACTATGCAGCAATACTGCATTCCAGAAATAACTTAATGTATCCAGTTAAAAACCACTTCCACCATGCACATTAGCACACCATGGCCAGTCTAAAGAGTGGTCTTATTTGCCGGTACTCTGTACAAAACTCTCTGCCTAGATCACAAGAATGAATCTCTGTACATTTGAACACTGTCTCAAATGTCACATGCAACAATAACTGCTATAACTATGCTTAAAAAATAATAATAATAATAATAAAGTGCCAAAACGCAGAAAATTACTAGATCTATTACTTCCTGGCCGATTCAGCAGTATGTAGGCCAGGCACTAACAACTGTGATGTATCATAGTGTTATTACTTGAGCTACAAACAAAAAAATTCACAAGTTATTCGATTCTAGCTGACCTTAAGAAAACAAGCACAACAACACAAATCACTTTTAAACAAAAGACATTAATTACGCACCAACATAACATGAAGCTAGCTGTCTCAAATGAGCAGCAGCCACAGGACAAACAACTCTTACGAACAGCCAGTTGCCTGTCCTGAAACTGCGACAATAAACAAAAACAATAAACAGAACGACAAATCTTCTCACATTCATAATGTACAGTTCATAATATACATCACCAAAACTTCACTTAAAAATAACGGCAAAGCAATCTCAGAATCCACACACTGAAATAAGACCGAGTGCAGTTTAAATGAAAATGAATCTCTGCTTATCTCAAACCAAGTCTCCGATTATGCTAGCAACACAGAACAGCAATAGAAATGACCGAGCTAGATATGTGATCTCAAGCGACGGGCTGCGTGTTGGCAGTCTCAAATACTCTACGTCGATCCACCAGCCGTTCAAACTGGATATGCTCAGACTGATCAACGTCAGCCTCAGCTGACAATACTGGAAAGTTAACAACGCCACTGGCGGCTACACTGGAACGAGTCACAAATCGACCTTTCACGGCGAAGTTCTTGGCAGTGTGAGGCGGCGCAATGACGTCGGTAAATGTTGTGTCGAGGCTCGGCTTGCGTCGCTGTCTATGACCGCCAGACTCGTGGTCGGTGCGCCCATGAAAGCTGCGACGTCCAACCCTCAGCGACGCCGACTCAAACTGGTGGCGACGTGCAGCGGTTGACGGCAAACGAGCAGCAGCCTCTCTCACTGAACCACCGCTTGACGACGTCTTTGACTCAAACCTCGACTTGAGCTCCTTGATGCTTGGCCTGCGAGCCAACACCGCATCTTCCACAGCAAGCTGCAACACATCCGAACGTGGTGAAACATAAGTAGGCACGGCAGAAGTCTGCCACCGATAGTTATCATATAAAGAATCTCCAGCAAGAAATTCTCTCTCTGATAAACCCAACCGACTGATAACTTCAGCTGCCAATCCAACGCCGACATCATCTGTGGCAACGAATGTTTCCAGTATGCTGTCAGTATCACATTTGTCTTCAGTTACCGGTAAACGTTCTGCAGATGACATCTGCAGAGCTAAATGGCTTTGTGAGACAAAGTTGGATGGTGGTGACTGATAGTTCCCACTCGCAGACTCGCCTACATTATGACTGTAAGCATCACTGCTCCTCATATTGCGCTCTGACTCAACGGCCCTATGAACTGCTGGACAAGGCCCACACTCCGGCTTGTGTAACACAGAACTGGCCGGTGGTTGATCAGGCACAGTGTGGGCCGCAGCATATTGATTCTGATCACGCATCCACAGTGAACTAAGACTCCTGCCTGAGGGCACGCGATGCGCTGCTGCACCTGCTGACTGTCCTCCATAGATAGAATCATAAAGCCGCAGTGCAGCTTCACTTAACCTATTAGACGAGCTTAGATCTGGAAGCTGATCGTCTTTTGAATCAGACTCGGCAGGCAGATCCAGTGACATTTGCTTCAGCTTGTCCTGTTCCACCTGCCAAGCATTGTTGTCAAACTGTTTCCACAGTCCAACGTCCTGCGTGTTATCGGCACAAGCACCAACGGCATCGTGCTGTGCATCTAAACTATAACAAAAAGCCGATAAACCATCGCCATTCACAACACTAACTCCAGTGTCAATGTCTGTGACTGGATGACTTGGTGGAGTCACGATATCAACACCGGTGTGAAACGAAGCAGTATTGTACTTCGCAATGTCATCACTACGAGTTGGTGGTGAAACACCGGCAGAGTAGCTGTTTGCTAGAACAGCAATGCTCTGATGGTCAGTCTGTGTACACTCGTCAATACCTCCATCGTTATGTGTGTCCCAGACAACTGCACTACTAGAAGATGAAGTGAAAGGCAGCACCAAATTCCCATCTAAAGGCATGGTAACGTCCTGACGGTGAACCACCGGTTGATCGTTCTGACTGTAAAGCATAGAGGTACTGACGAAGACATCATGGCTGGTGGGTGACTTTGATCGACCGAAGAACTCGGAGACCATACTGTCAGTAAAGACATTACTGCCAGTCCAAGGCCGTGTGGCTGGAGGTGACGGCGGCGGCTCCTTCCAATGCAGGATGGACGTCGAGCACCGGGCACGAGGCGGCAACACCGGCGCCTGTGGCTCTCGTGAGTCCGTCATGAACTCAGTCACTTCTACATCCGAAGTTGCTGGCCGAGTGTACACAGAGCCTGCAGTAAAACAACATTAACAATGGCAACAGTATTAGCAGTAACAGACATGACACGACGATGTTACAATGCTAAACCAAGACAATCAGCCCCAAAATCACCAAAAACAGCTATACATTTAGTACGTCCAACTGGTACTAGTTTATTATTCAGTCCATAAGATGATACTCATGTTATCATTCCACGAAGAGTAGAAGGCTGAGATAATCTGGTTGCTGGTTACATACCAAAATTGTGCACCTGTCTACAGGCAGTCATCCACCCAAGTACTAAATAAGTATAGTACTAAATAAGTAAGCCACGCATAAACTAAATTGGTTGTTTAAGACTGACGACCAAGAGTCGGTTTCTGGATCTTTCAGTCTACCTATCAGTTAGTAAACCGTCTGATAATTGTAACTTGCTAATTAAGTTTGTGCACGTTTCTGAACAAAACCTTGACTGGCTGTCAGCTAACTGAGCGGTAAACTATAGTTGCTTAGCAACGATGCACACGACACTTTTCACTTCCACCTAGTGCAAGTGAGCGTCATGAATATTAATGAGCGCAAGCGCACGTCCGGCAGCCTACAAACCAGCCAACCGATTGCTGACGGCCATTTTGTCCATTCATTAATGGATTTTGCAGTAAAATTTGTAGCAGCAAACGTCTCCTCGAGCGTTTTGAAGACTTTGCTATGCGGTAAAATCATTGTACAGTATCACATTCATCAATAAACTGCTTACAAAATGGTACAAAAGTTGCGTTAAATACGATAACTACGATCAATGGTTAGCTAACTGGCTGATTTTGGCCAGTTAAATTTTTCGCCATCATAACCGTTGGTTAGTGCAACGGGAAACGCGAGTTATGCAAATCTGTCAGTTAGCACTAACTTGACCGGCCAGTTAAGATCCAGAAACCGGCCCTCAGCCAAACTACCAATAACAGCTACATAGATAATAACGTTTCAGGGCATAGAAGTCTCTATATTGCATCACATATATACCACTAGATATTTACAATAAGATCTCTAATGGATAACGCTGAATGACGAATTACAACGGCTGCATGAGTTGATGAGATTTGACTGAACAAAAATGACCGCTACAAAATTATGGACCACAACAAGCCACAGAGTGAGTTGTGTCTTACCTGAACTGTTCTGAATGCCTTCAAGCTGAGATGGAATGTCACATGAAAGTGATTTCCGTTTCACTTCCTGCCACTTGACTATGCAACACAATGCAAAAACGACAAAAACATGTTACTTTCAGTATCATGCAAAAAAACTAAACAAAGAAAAAAATATCCAGCTTTGGCAGCAGAGAGGATACTCAACCCTCACTGCAGTTCAAAGATTAGTATTGATCCAACAGCTGATTCATTACACTCCATTGTCAACTGGCCTGAACTTTGACAAGCTCTGCTGCACAAAAGAATGCATGAATACAGGGTGGGCCAAAAAAACCGGACCTGTTTGAGCGTTAATAACTCAAGAGATGGTTACCCGTAGAAAGGTGTGCGATATGTCAGAAGTTTTAGAATGTTGTAGACAAAAAGTGCTAAACAGGCATAGCAAAATATTTAAATATTCTTCGCCTAATTTGCATAAATCTTCATTACCCTAAATTAGGCATTTGCCTGCACTCCCATGTGCCCGAGTTCACTGAACTCAAAAACTCACTGCCAAAAAGTCCAGATTTAAATTCTGTGAATTATTCAGTGTGGGGGCATTGCAACAGATAGCATGGTCACAAAATTTCAGTAACTGACCAGCTAAAGTGTGTGCTAATCGAATGCTGGGCTCAGCTGATCCTGAACACATTGACTCCAGCGATCGATCAGCTGCCTAAAAGAACTGATGGCGATTATAAATGCCAAAGCTGGGCAACTGCCTATATCAGATTTCATCTAAACTTAACATATGTGTGTTAATGATTGCTGATATTTCACTGTATGCTGGATGAAAATCAACTTAAATTCATGTGTTACTGCCAATTTAACATGATTTTAGGGGTGGGGCAGATTGTGTAAATCAGACAAAGAATATTTAAATGCTGAGACATGCAAGTTGTACACTTCTTCTGTACATAATTTCAAAACTTTTGGCATATTACGCACCTTTCCATCAATAAACAATAAAAGCTCAAATGTCCATGTTAAATCCATGTGTTATAGTCAAAGTTGGCAGAATTTTGAGGGTGACAAATATTTATGCAATTAGGCAAAGAATATTTAAATGCTTTACTATGCAAATTTGTCACTTATTCTTTACAGCATTCTGAAACATTTGACGTATCACATGTCTTTCTAACGCTAACCATTGCTGAGTTATCAACGCTCAAACAGGTCCGGTTTTTTTTGGCCCATCCTGTAAGTATATCTTTGTCCCAACAGAGAAATCCTAGCTGTGAATGCAAGAATTACAAAACAATATTGGTTTTAGCTGCAACAACATCACTCATGCTGCTCAACCTGGCAATAAGCAGAAATGACACGTAGAAGTTAATATGCAATGATAACTTACAAGGCTTATCACTGGTTGCCAACGAGCTTTCACTTGCCACCTTCACAGAGTAGTCTTCTTCCGACAGCACCTCACTGTCACTGTCTGCACTGCGACCCGCTGCCAACAGCAAACAAAACCACGACAAATCACAATATTCATTATCGTTTCAGACGTATGAAACACAGTCACTTATTTCTTTGTTTTCACCAGTTAAACAAATGGAAAAAGCAAACCCCGCCCAGCTAGGTGCTCATCTCCTTTACTCTAGCCATTGAGCTCATGGGTGGACAAACCACAAATTCCGAGATGAATGGCCAGTGCGATGCCAGACCTAAGGTTACCTCTTCGGCGCAGAGCATCACTAACCCTTAGTCGGTACCAAACTGAACTGCTTGATCACAAAGGCACATGCGTGTGATCAACTTGCCCAGAGTAGTTACCTGACAGTGGACCGGCTGCAAGTCAAACTTACGACCTTTCAATTGCAAATGCAGTGCCCTAACTAGCCACCAAAGCACTAGTCATACATTTGGGGTATACATTTGGGGTCTACTCCAGGTTGGGCTGTCTAAAAATGACAAGTCCAGAAAGTAATCGCAGCAAGTGTTTACAGACTACATGTAGTTGGCCTTCCTATCACCCAATGCACCACGTCAAAGCACTACAAAAACACAAGTAATGACTTTTCAAACAAAAACATTAAAGCATTAAAAAAGTCCAGTTACCAGCTTCAACTGGCTTAGAAACAGCATCATGCAGACTAACAGAACGACTGCGTGAGAACATGTGACGCCAAGATGATGACGATGATGACGTCTTCTTCCTCTTACTAAACAATCACAAAACAACGTGCAACTATGTACCATTTAGCTAAGCCATTCTGTGTCGACAGGGTATGAAGTGTCAGTACTAAAAAACGAGAAGCCGAAACCTTGGACTGACTGCGCACAGTGTCCTGTGCTCAGAGACACTGATTACTTTCATGGACTCATAGACATGGCCGCACATGTTGTAAGAAAGAGAAATAGCAAAAAGCCAAGATGACAGATAAAGACACTCACTTCCAATCTAACTTCCAATCTCACTTGAAATCCCACTGAGTATAGTAGGCTAAATTGACCTATAAACAACTTGCTCAAGGTTGCTTGGATATGAGCTGATAAACATTTGTACCACAACATAAAGACCACAAGTCTGCTACTTACACTTAAGAGTTAACTAGGGACAAGCAGACATATTTTGAGGGATCCAGACCCTGCATAACAAAATGTGTAGTTGACAGTACTGTAATCACATGTGCCTAACCTGTCTGTCTAACTATTTGGCAACAGTTTGGCTGTATAGAAAATCAATCGTAAAGCCACATCAGTAGTAGCACAATACTTAATAACAGTGTTCACAAAATAAACAACAGAACAATTGACGACCTCTTTGGAAAGTCGATGACAGTGTGGTACTTGGACGGCAATGCTGATGGGCCGCCGCCAACTTCAAAGTAGGAAACTCCGGATGCTGTCTGGGCGCGTTCTCTCTCCTGTGCCTCGGCGAGTGATAGCAATCTGCCCGTTGAGCTGGACGCTAGCGAACGACGTCGCCGCCGTAACACATCACCACCAGCTAGACTCAACACAACAAACACCCCATTACACCCTTACATACACACTGATACACCCTTTCTCACACAGACACACACACATGCACAACGACATGTTGACAATGCATGATAAAAATCTGCTGCTGTGTACTTAGTAGCAGCAGTCAGTCAGTTGATCGAACCAAAAAAATAAATCAACCAAAAACCTAACAACAAATCAATCGACAACAATGCATAAATCATCCAACAAACAAATCAATACAGTAATCAACTGATCAATGAATGAGATCAATGAAATGATCAAGTCATCAACCAACTCAATGATCAGTTAATAACCAATTGACTAATTAATAGATCAAGCACTAGACTGAGTGAACAATAAAACAACTAGAAGAGGCTCGTAAGAGTGCATATCTCCGCCAAGCAAAGTAATTTAAACATTACAACTACTACTACTACTAGTAAATTGTGGCCATGCATCTATCTGGCTTCGTTATGGAGATACGGCACCTTAGAGATAATGGGATCACGATCTTGACCTTTCGGGGTCACGTGACGACATCGGTCACATGACCATTCGACTTGCAGTGGTCGACTTCCTATGGGTGGTCCATTGCGACCATGCGTCTATCTGGCACCGTTATGGAGATATGGCGCCTCAAATCAAAAACATGTACTCAGACACACACACACAGACACGGAATGACGGACACACACAAGGACGAACAGAACGACCAATCTCATAATCTCCTCCAATGTTCACTACGTTCACACTTCGCAGAGATAATCAATCTGCCCACGCTCTGTGATACTGTAGGCAATGGCACTAAACATGATTCAACTGACCTGCGCTGCCATCGGCCCTGCCACTGTGCACAGGATCACTGAAAACAGCGTCGGCATTTCGGATGAGAAACTCCGTCACAACGGCCTGAGTGCCGACGCCTTGCAGCACGGCCATACTACACTCCATCTGTTCTAGTTCTTTACATCTTCACATGTACATGCACACTGTATAAAGACAGAACAAGAACAATGCCCACAACAGATGCCTTTTGACGTTGTTTCCACTACCTCCATGCCACAGCTTGTGCATAGCTGCCAAGGTCTGGAAATTAAAATGTGTGAGAATGAGTCCAGTATCCTCCCTCATCTCCTGCCCTCCTTTCCTTCCTTTCATATTTTTTTCTTGCCTTTTCTCCCCCTTTCTTTTTCGCCTTCCCTCCGTTTTTCTACAGTTTTAATTTTTTTGCCCCTTCCCATCCTTTGCTTCAAAATCTAGCTAGGTGCTTTGCGAAATGCTCTAAGCTCCTCCAAGCTCCAACGTGGTCCAGAGCAGAACCCTGGCAGCCAAGCCATTTTATGCATTTTTAGATCCAAAATTGTGCTGCCGCCTAGTCAGAATAATTTTTTTCACTTTGAGGTAATGTTAGCAATTTATGCAAGTTATTTCGTATTAACCACTGGTGCCATACTCAAAAACTATATGAAAACAGACAGAAAAATGAAAATGTGTGAGATAAAACTGAGGCAGGCAGAAAAAACATGAGTTGACTGAAAATGCGTAAGACTCATGTGAAACTTGGCAGGGCTGGTTGTTCTGCAGCTAATATGTCTTTCCTTACACAACGAATAACTAAGACAATCAAACAATTATACAAAAAATTTTAAAAATGAAAGAAACCAGTGACCTATTAAGCTTACAACTATTTTAACAAATAAAACTGTAAATACAAACTTCAGAAGATTTGGTGCCCACACGATCGACAAATTCTTACAGTTCATCCCAGTCTTAGCATCATGCACTGACAGGAGAGACAAATGCTTCATCAGGAATGCCGCAGTTCTGAACACACAGGCACATTTTCATTTGCAACTAAAGCAAAATGTCCAAAAAAAACTAAACATATGTTCATATGTTGATTGTCATATTGTAGTGTATTTTATGTCGTAATGTATTTTCATATTTTCGGTAAAATAAAATTAAATTCGGGCTTATTTTTCTTACTAAAATATCTTAAGTCCATTTCCCTAAAATTATTTATCTTTCGGATATAAATAATAAATATTTTGAACTCATATCTTTCATTAAAAGGTCATCAAACGTCGCCTTTCAGTGTGGTATAAAGCCACATATAGGCTGCTGTCCGAGCTCCCCGAGAATACACATTACGAGATGCTTGCTATAGCCCCTGCGGACAGTGGTGAAACCCCGTACTGGCCCGTGGCAGTCACATGATAGGCAGCCTAGGCCCTCTTGGCCGGCTCCGGCAGTATAAAAGGCAAAGCGCAGTGACGACAGCTGAGCAGTTTGATCGAGTGCTCGGACAGAGCACATCGACTGAAAAGGTGCTGAGCCTTCGCCTTCTCAAATGACGCAACGAAAATCAATGAAACACCCTTCGTCCAAACAAAATCCACTGTTTAATAATAACTATATCTCTGTCCATTCACGGTCATTTCACGACCATTCACGACTCTTTCATCGGCAACCCTTCATTTAACACGAACTCATTATCAGCATGGGTAACCGCCTATCTTTCGTGGCCGAAGGTACCCATGAAGCTGAGATCTTGCAATCACCCAGTACGAAAGACAAAGCAAAAGCAGCGGATGGTTACAATATGTTCAACAAAAATTTCCAAAAAACCTACATTGATATACAAGAGTTAGCAGAGCTAGTCACTGACGTCTTAACATATCGAAGTTATTAATATGAAAGAAAATAACAGCAGCAGTAATAGTAAGTAACCATTTGCACACTGTCAAATCAGATCGATTTTCAGAAAAAATGACTGAATACTGAACAAATAAGTTGTAAGCATGGATGCAAAAAAAACATTAGGCCTAATTCATGCATGAGTATTGAGTACTGTTCAATGAGGCATTGCTACACATCAAAAGTTACATCTAGACGAATATGTCCAAATCAATAGCCAGATGGCAGATAAGTGTTCTGTAAGTAAAAGGTAATCCAGTTTGACTGACATTTTCTGCACTAGTTAAGTCGCACGTATTGGTTTGTTTGTACTTAGAGTACGATTTCATAATAAATATATACTGTAGATGCACAGTGAAGCTTGCAAGAGCTGAAGGTGGTAATAAATCTGTGCTATACAAATTGCACATTTGTCTGTTACACAACATGCACTAAAATAATTGTCATTCATTATCTAAGAAAGTAAATGCATAAAATATTTTTATATTCTAAGTGAACATCGTAAGATTACAACGAACCGATAATGTGGTGGTGGCAACTGGTGGACTAGAGACTGGAAAACACTCAGTCGTTGATCAGCATCTTCAATAGATGCAGCATCCTACAATCAACATCACATCATCTTTATCTCACACCTTATCATCTGATAATCACTGAAATCATCAAATACTAATGGAACAAGAGTCTTGAGTATCACAAAATATCAATAACCAAGTCTATTAGAAGCAGCAGCATCACAGTAAAAAGTTTTAAAAATCACAATACCAGTAGCTATGTATTTTTTAAAAAAACATATTCGTCACAAAGGAAAAACTGAAAAACAAATTAGACAGAAAATCAGATGCCTCCTTTTTATCGGAACATAGTATAATAGAACAACGAAAGATAAGATTAACTCACAACAAACTTATTGTAGAGCTGGTAGGTCAACAGAGGGTTTGGAAGCTCACGGAAGTACATCTTTAGCATAGAACTGATGCTGTGAATATCTTGTTTCACATCATCAGCAAACGAAGCTGGAACTCGGTCCTCATCAAATATATTCCTAATCCACACAAACACAGAATCACTTCTCAGTCAGTCAACTCCCTCAAAACTGCTCTAAAGACATGATACGAATGGTGACTGGTGACAAGGTCATCGTTGAAAATTTTTTGCCAGAGGTTCATAAAGTGCTGCCTTGAGGCCGAAGGCCGAGAGCAACACTTTACAAACTGACGGGAAAATTTTCAGTGATGATCGATGACGCCAGTCACTATTTGTTTTGTTATAACTCAAAATCAAGACCAAAAATTTAAACCAAAAATTGTTTGTTATTTTACACTCACTTTAAGTGACACCTCACTGTCGCCCACAACAACCTCAATGACACCCGCATGCATTGTCGCCTGCTGTCACTGTGGCCTGCAACAGTGGGCGACGGTGCATATTTGTGATGACCAGGTGACGCGATTTGGACCAATCGCATGCAGGTGGCACTGATTTTGTGCTGAGGTACAACAATATAGTTTTGTCGACTATTTGTATAAACCTGACATGTTGCACCCTTATAACAATTTGCATCAGGTTACAGTGCATTCAAAATTGTCTTTTATACACACAGAAATTAAATGCTGGTAGCATCCAGCAATTGCGGCAACCTGATAACTGCTTAATCGCCATTTCTCATGCTGTATAAGTCATCCATACTTCACAGTGCAATCAGAATATGTTCTCAGACACAAAATGTACAATTCTTTCTCAAGACCACATTATTAGGTCCAAATTGCAAAAGTTAACCTAACAAAATGCCAATCATTGACATTTACACAGCCAACATACTTGAATCACAAAGACATCAGATTAAAAATAAGAAACAAAGTCTAATTAAAACGAAAGACAAAACAAGTTTGTCACAAGCATTTTAAAACACACAATATGCGAAGTACACGAAAATAAAATCATCAAAGGCATAAAGCTCCTGCACACTGGCTACGGAGGTTGCCATGCTATGCCACAGACTCAACAGTCAGCAATGTTAGTCATCAGTCCTTGTTGAAAAATGGTCCAACAGTCTGGAACTCTATCCAGTGTGTAACATGGACATGCCTAAACAGCTAATGAGAATTTGCATCTTTTCCACAAATTAGTGTGCACACAGTATGCAGCCCACCAGATATCTATAACTGATACATTTTGTACGAGAACTGTAAAATGCTGAATATGCTTCAAACAACCTGAGTCTCTGGATGCTTGATGCAACTCCTGACAATCGATAAATTCCGTCGACAATTCCATGCTGTTCTATTACTTCAGAGCACGTCGTCAACACCAATGGTACTGCAAGCCATCATACAACTGCCAGCTATCACGTAACATTCAACCAATATGACAACGGCTGGTCAGTCATTTGAACACAGATGGTCTTGGATTCACACACAATGTTAAACACACAGAAAACATGAAGATTCAAAATGCACACTCCTCAGCCTGACATCCAAGGAGATAACATCATCTCATTATGCTGACAATCAACAAAACAGATCTGCATCTTAATAGCAATCATGGACACAAGATGCAAAACAGTCTGCCATCTGTTGAATACAACAACAGCAACCAGCAACTAACCTTACAGAAGCAAATGTTAAAAGTTATTTTGGACAGTCTAAAACACTAAAGGGCAATTCTCTGGCACATTCTAACAGTCTACGCATGTTTTAATAATCTACTTAGAATGCATATATTAGCTGTGTATTCAACATGTGATAACAAAATTCGATTTTTTTACAAAGAATGCGCATAGTTAATTGTGCAGCAATGATGCACAATATAAAGTTGATTCTACTAAAAACCAAGATGGGAACAAAGACGTAAAAAACCCTTAATAGTCAATCAAAACGACAAAAGAAAAGACATTACAGGAATGTTCAGAGTTGAGCAAGTGTTCGCCGAGGTCACAGCCAAACACTCGTTCACGCACAATTCCAGTACGTCTGAGTTGAGTGCGTGCAGGCCGTGATGTGAAGAATGTCCGCAGGAATGATATCAACTTGCCACGCTTGCGCAGCACTGAAACGTAAAAAAACACACTGGATGCTAAATCAACATCACCAGTGCAAAAAAATATTTCAAAATTCAGTGCTAAATTTGCTCCATGACAGGTAACAGTATGTAATATACTATCTACAGCCATACAGAAAAAAAACTTCTAAAAAATATAATACACAACATAAAAATTAATACAGAAAACTATAAAAAGGGCATTTTACATGACTGCATAGAATTCACTCCATCATGAGAAATTTCTTTAACATCTGTGCTTTTCAGTAAATGATAGATATACACAAACAAACCAAAATAAAAATGTCAACTTTCTTTTAACTAACAATATTTTGAATGCTCCCCATAGCCAGCTTATCTGAGATTGAGAAATTACTACCACTGGGACAAAACCTTCAACCTTAAAAAGTGTATTATGCACAACTATAGCAGAACATCTAATCATCATATAAACTTTTTATAATAAAAACATTGTTTAAAGACGTTTATTAGCCAGCCTGAAGTCATCATACTCAAACGTTTCATCTCACTGATGCCATTCTGAGACGTTGACTCTATTATCGTTTTTTAACTCTTACGTATATTACTGCATATCATGTAATTCGTTGTGATTTGTCAACGTTTTTCAGACGAATGAATGATGATGAATGATGAATGATCAGCCATGAATACATCATAAATTATTAAAGAAAAAAAATAATCACCGGGTTTGGGAGTGTTGGGAATCTTGGTGGCTACAGACTGAGGCACCTTTTCACCAATCATCTCAACATAATCAGCTCGAAAGAATCCAACCTGGCAAAATAACAGATAACACAAAACACATTAAAAACAATTACTGGTAGGTTAAAAACGTAACATAAAACAGCGTAAAATAAAAAAGACCAACAGCAAATGCAGTAAAATATGGTATCACTCTGTGTGCTGATACAATGCTAATACGATAATGCCACTATTCTTTGAAATCAAAAAATCTAATTCCAACTGCCCTGTAAATGTTGAAATGACAAATTAGAGACTAGATGGCATGTTACTGGCATGTGTTCAATATGGATGTGGACATACAAGGGTAATCCCAAAAGTTTCCGGTCTCGACATATTAGACAATAATATTTTTCATAATCTATACATCAGCGTAACATATATCCTTTACAAACTCTAATGAGTCGGTTGCGGATATGACGTCATTGTAATTTATGACGTCACAGGGCATTAAATAGAACCAATTTACAGCATCAACGAAAAAGGCTTGAGTCATTCATCATCACAAATAGCGGACACCACCACTATCAGATTTCAGATTTCAAAACAGATAATAGTCACTGGCAGCAAAGTCGTTGCGGTATGCAGAGTGGTTTTGGTGTAGAAAGTCAGAGTCATGAACAGCCAGCTGGGTAACTGTAGACTTTGACAGGACTGCAGTGCTGAAATTTGGAATAATTGTGCAGGGCTTGCTCCCTGGCCCCTCCCAGCCCTCCTGCCCATCAGGGGCCCATGTAACTGATCACAAATTCCGACTGGCCTTTTACTAATACAACTGATATAATTAACAGTTAAATTTTTAATAAAATTCTTCTGA
>Ga0056128_1004779_pt1 | contig 16994 bp, 12 predicted proteins | sample WorMetLIZISLAND2_FD_71113 | JGI IMG/M metagenome (GOLD analysis project Ga0056128, IMG submission 71113) | Marine gutless worms symbiont microbial communities from Max Planck institute for Marine Microbiology, Germany - Olavius geniculatus... ... | reverse complement strand
ACCGAGAATGGTCAGATGACATTGAGCAGTGGTGTGGGACAACCCTGCAGGAGTTAAGCCACGCTGCCCTAGATAGGCAGTGGTGGGCAGCGATAGTAAGAATGGCGTCAGACACCAACGTGCATTGAGCCCACGGTTGTCGATGATGATGATGATGAGCGTAGTGAATTGGAGGAGATTAAGAGATTGGTCATTCTGTCTGTCTGTCCGTGTGTGTACTTGATGACTAATAATGGTGATGACGCCATTGCTCCAACAATGCAAGCAGCAACACCGGCTATTACATTTCCCTCCCTCCCCTGCAGCAAAGCGGCTCTTCCTTCTGCCTCCCCTTTTCTTGTATTTACATCACTTCACTTGGCGGAGATATGCACTCTCATGAGCGCCTTCTAGTTCAGTCTGTGTCTGTGTTTGGGTGTTCAGCTGAAGCTAGTGGAGAAGCAGACCAGTCCACCGGACTACTTGTCAGAGGCGGAGCTTATCTCATTGATGGAGAAGCATGGCATCGGCACGGACGCCAGCATTCCCGTTCACATCAACAACATCTGTGAACGTAACTATGTCACGGTGTCTGGCAGCCGCCGGCTCAGACCTACGACCCTTGGTGTTGTTCTTGTACATGGATATCAGAAGGTCGGTGGTATCATTTGTAAGTTTTTTACTGCATGATGAAACTTATCTGTACTGTCGTGTGCCAGTAGGCAGTAAATTTATCATTATTATTCCAAAATCTTCTCTACTATTGAGAACTGGGCAAACAACTGGTGTGAGGCAGCGTAATTCAAAAAAGTTACAAAGCTTAAACACTGGGCATTTTTGTCTGCACAAGGAATATTACTTGACTTTGCTAGGCGGGTCACTCTTCCTGTAAGATTCTTTCTGTAGCAGTTCCCAAAATCTTTCCATCGGGGATGTAGCATGGATGAATGTATGGGAAGTTTTTTCAACTAATGAGTTATAGTAATTTATTAAATTACAATCTTTATTTTCTAATTTGTTGAAACTTATTGAGACTTGTAATTAATTTCCTAAATTTTTACAGTTGGTGAAAGGTCAGCAGATTAGTAATTTGACGACTTTTTATGCTTTATAGAAAATTTGTCATATTAAATATGAACCAAGTGTAATAATGATAGTGTTTTTAAGGTTGACATTGTTATTTCTTAGTTCATTGTTGTTAATGTTGATGTTTATATTTTTTTTGTTAATCTGGCATATTTCAGTTGGTTCATGTATGTTTGCCTTTGTACCTACATAGTGCCAAGTTGATGCATTGCAGATTGATGGAGATCTGGTAAAGCCGACAATGAGAGCTGCAGTAGAGGAACAGTTGAACCTCATCGCTCACGGCAAGGCGGACTTCAACGCTGTTCTTGAGCACACTCTCAGCACGTTCACCGCCAAGTTCAAGTACTTTGTCGAACACATTCAGTCAATGGACGAGCTTTTTGAGGTCTCCTTCTCTCCTCTCGCATCGTCCGGCCGTCCTATTTCCCGGTATATTCAACATACCAAGAGAGTTGCTTCTTAGTTGCCTACGATTTTGTCGGCATTGCTAAAAGTTTCAGTGATGCCAGCCATTGTAACAGACGTTACTATTGTCTCAGTCTGTCCATCTGTCTGTCTGTTTCCGACATTTCCACACCGTCACGAAGCTCCTGCTTTACATTTAAGTGCGAAGCAGACCACAGAGTTGAGTTGAATGTCTGCTGGAATATGGTTTTCCGCACAATATTTTTTTATAATAAATGGGAGTCCTTTCCAGCTGTAATTAATGGCTGTGGCAGACTTGACGTGAAACATTTAATTTTACTACGCAAGGTTAAGTTTTATAGGTGCATATTTCTTGATAATAGTTATGTGCTGTTTTGTGCCTTGTTGTTGACTGGCAGCCTACATGACAGTTGCATGATGTCAGTTTTTACAGTTGATGCAGTTGAAAAAATTTATATCGATTTTAGATGAAGAATGAACTGACTGCTGTTTTTATTTTACATATTTTGTCTGTCTATTGGTTTTTTGTGTTTTTACTGTATTTTATCTCTCGGACATATGTAGTGCATTGTATCTGCTATTTGCGAATAAAGGTGCTCATAAAGCCTTTGGATGAAACAGGATTCCATTTTGGACACTCGTATGCCCCAAGTAACAATCTCCAGTCCCCCACAGGATGGGTAGATTTGGAGTCGAGACCCCTGGTCGTAATTTGCAGTGCAAGTCTTGCAGCGTTGGGTAAAATTATTTGAAAAATGATTTCAAGCCAAAATCAAAATCTTGCTTTGAGAATTGATTCGAAATTAAAATCAGAATCATTATTTTCGAAATGATTTAAAATCAAATTATTTTTCAAATGAATTGAATCCATTAAAATCATCAAAATCATTTCGATGTTTCACTTATCATAAATTTACAACACTGTCACTCATTGGTAGTGGTTTGCTTTTAACATCAGCAGTTTCTTGAAAGTTAGTAGTTTGGTCAAAACTTTTGACAAAACTAGCATGGGAGTGACAGTAATGCTACTTAAGTGAGTTATCTCTTTGTGTATAAAAATTCTGCATGGATGCTGTTAATCTGTCTGGATTGCCATAACTGAGTAGGTAAGTTGAGTAAAACGTGAACTTTTATGGTACATCAGTGTGAAAACTTTCTCATCTGCTACATATAATTGTACTCAGAAAGAGCGGGTCTTTTTCAGTTTTCTGAACATGTTGATTGTTGATGTTTGATTGCAAAGGGCTGCAGACTGAGTCCAAAGTTTAGACCACTGGCTTTATTGGCTAGAAGTACCAATGGCTGTTTGCAAATTGTATCTTATATTAGCTTGTTGTTTCTGATCAGGTGTGGGAAATGTCGTCGGTACATGAAGCTGGTCGTGGCAAAGCCAGCAAGACTTCACTGTGCAAGCTGCGATGAGACGCTCAACGTACCTCAGAACTGCAACATTCGACTGTACAAGGAACTCCGATGTCCACTCGATGACTATGAACTGCTCTACTGCACCACCGGCACTAACGGCAAGGTGACGACCACTGGTCCAGAAATGTTTTTGTTTGTAGTTGTCTGGAGATTTGTATTAACATTTAATTGTCTCTCTTAGATTTTTGAAGTCGGCATTTGTATAGCTCCGTTGACTAAACTTGGTGCACCATTCCACCAATGCTGTCAAATGTTTTTGGCATCGTAAAATTGGCGATGTTGAACCACGTTGTGAGAATTTTGGGGATACCTAGTTTATCAAGAAGCAGTGAGGCAATTCTGAAAATGTTCCGGGCTAGATAAACAAACACTGATCGTAGTAAAAGTTACTACCAGCTTTTTGGTATTACCCGATTACTGTTAATTTCGTCATTAATGCATTTAGTCTTGGTTTGACTGGTTACTTTTTTCAGAGCTATTGCAGGTTTTGCATTTGTGGAGATTTTGGGAAATTGTTGGACAGGACTGCAAGGCTGAAAATCCTTCCTGTTTTCCCAAACCAACATCATCAGAGTACTGAATGGTATCAGTAGTGACCAGTTTTAAAAGGTTTAAGGTTGTTTAGTGTTTATAGTTATTAATGGTAACCTGTCTCAGAGCTATGGGATCAAACAGTGTTCCCTGCCAACCAACACAGGTGACTGCACCCACCTCAATCCTATCAAACAGGCCATTTATCCATCCCACAGGGATGGAAGGCTGAGTTGCCCTTGGCGGTTGGTTATACACCGAGATGTTTTATCTGTCTGAAGACCTCACCCATGTTGTTGTTGTAGCCCACCAACTCCTCTTTTCTCATCACGCATCGTCATGGTTGAGAAAGTGACACTTGATGATGCTGGAGATGATACGAGAAGAGTGAGGGAGGGGGGATACGGAGTCGTTTGAAGCCGTTGTGTCGGACGGACTGCACTCGTCAGTATGTACAGACGTCAACATGCCATGCCAAGGCTTGTTGTCGACGTTCTTTCAACGGCGGGCAAACCAGCCAGCTGTTGGCTCCACCACGAAAAGGTGACTCCACCAGAACCAGACCTTATCTATCCAAGTAGTAACCAACTGGGATTGAATACATTACATGGGTTCTTGATCGAAAGTTCAACATCCTGACCGTTATGCCACCAAGCTGACACTGTTAACACACATCTGATAGCTGCGTCTGCTGTGGTTGTAATGGTTGAAGTGGTTGTGTTGCAGGGCTACGCGTTGTGTCCGTACTGCTACAGTCATCCGCCATTCCGTGAGATGCGGAAGGGAATGGGTTGCAACGAGTGCACGCATCCGTCGTGTCCCAATGCTCTCGCTATGACTGGTGTCTCTGGATGTGTCGAGTGTGATTCGGGAACTCTCGTCCTTGATCTCATGTCAGCGCCAAAGTGGCGCATCGTCTGCAACAGGTCAGCAGCATCTCTGCACGCATTTCACGTAGTTGCATTCTACACTGGACAAGACACGTTTTTTATCTATGGTGTAAGATTGTTTTTAGCCAGTTATTGCTTATCTCTGTTGTTTGTTCTGCCTATGAAGGCGCAGGCACCTTCAGTTTATTGATGATGATGATGAAGAAGGACGAACAAACTTTAGCATGGCGTTAAGTCCTAAGACTGCAAGGACACGTAACAATAAGCCTAAACAGTGAAGTCACGTAATAGTAGTCAGCGCAGTGAGACGTTCTTAGTCATGTCTGTAAGACTGGGCAAAAAGTTCGGTTTTCAGTCTGCTGCAGAAAACTTGCAATGACGGCTATGACCGGACTGACTCCGGCAAACTGTTCCAGACTGATGCAGCAGTCGCAGGAAAGGCGCGGTTGCCAATGGTAGAATGCACAGTGCGTGGAGTGACCAGCGCTGATGTAGTCAAAGAGTGCAGTCGTCGACGTGCATTGAGGTGTGACACGCTGTCGCTATTGGTTCGACGATAGAAAATACCACTTTGGCAATCTTCAGTAATTGTGCTTGGTTTGGTGTTGGCGGCTGTCCCTAATGAGGCTTAGTTATACCAACTCTGTAGTCCTTGTCCTCTACTGCTGTCTGTCTCCTGAATTGTTTTTACGTTGTATTTACTTTCAGCCAATTCAGTCTTTCTCTGGTATCGTGTGCATTTTGGTCCGTCTAGGCATCACTCCTTTTGTAATTCTCTGAAGGACTCCCCCAAAATACTTCTACTGTAGTTTCAACTTTGCCTTCTCAATTCTTTTTACACTATAGAACTGTGATTTTTTTATGACATGCCTGTTTGTTGTCACCTGCATTACTATCATTGCTGAAATATTTTAGTTAACATTTAAGTCATATATAATTCTCGTGTTACTGTCGTAGATATCAGTGTAAATTGCTACTGTGTTGTCACTCATTGTAGGTGTAATGTAGTCATCAGGTTGTTTGAGAATGCTACAAAGATATCGCTGACTGATGAGACTTGTGACGAATGCCAGTCTTCAATCCTTGATGTCCAGTTTAAGGTACACTCCAACATCCCTATTCTTACAGTGAAGCATTTAACATGTGGAGCTGGCTCTTTTTCAGCCTAATGTCTGGAATACATTCCGGACTATCTGAGAGATCCCATTCTATTCATGGACACTTGCAAACACCATTTAAGTCATAGATGTAAAACATTTTTTAATGTTTTTTATGAAAGTTTAAAAACATGTTTTTTTTAAATTTTCAAAATGCCTTTTGTCCTATTTTAATGTTGCTTTTTTGTTCTTATTAAAATGTTAAAAATATGATGCATTTCTCATGGGCAAATTTCCCTGTTTTCGATCTGTACCATAATCACCGTTACATAATAACATTCAATACAATTCAAGTGTTTACTCTTGACAAATGGTACGTTTTTGTTTTTAACATGTTATTGTGCTAATTTCTGCCAAATGTAGTTAATGTTTTTATGTATGTTTTTTAGTCATATAGTCATGTTTAACTCGCTGCGACATCATAAATTACAATGACATCACATCCACAGGAAACCTGTATATTTGTTCGTAGAAAATGTACTTTTCACCGATATATAGATTGTAAAAGAATTAAATCTAATACATTGATTCTCATTGCTTATTGATCAACCCTTGTAGATTGATTGTGTTGCACTATAATGTATTGTGGGCTGCTGCGTGCTATGGCAGAACAAGTCGCCACTGCCGGGTGAAGCGTTGGAACATGTCGGGTGTATATTCTGTGACACAGTTCTTCGGCCACTCGTGGAGCTGAAGTATGCCAAGCACTCGCGGCCCGTGGGCATGCCACGACGTGGCGGTGCACCAGGCCGGGGCACAGGCAGAGGTCGAGGTCGTGGCGCTAGGGGTCGTGGCAGAGGTCGACCCAAAGACAAAATGTCACAGCTTGATGCGTACTTTGTATGAACCAAGTGTGCGTCAGCTCTTCACTGCCACTGGACTGAACTACAAAAACACTGGACGTTTTGTAATAAATTTCAGTTACCGGTAGCATTTTTATACTTATCATGGCTACGTTCTAGAAGACTGTTTTTTTGTTGTTGAGGGCTGTGGGCAGCAGAATATTGGTCATACTTTTCCATGCTGTCTGCAAGTAGGTCCAGTATGAGTGAGTTATGGCTAATTATGTGGGGCAAGCATATCTGTTGCTTTGTTGCTTTTTGGAGTTTTTACTACTGAAATTGTCTTTTGTGCAAGGTTTCTAATTATGGCGTCAGTGTCATAAACATCTTACACTTTATAACACAGTGTTCTTATGCTCGTGACTTAGATGTGGGCCATGCTGGCAACACCATAAATATTGTTATGTGTTCATGTGTAACGAGCTTTCAGGAGTCGTTGGAGAAAAATGAAATCTTTTCAGTCGTAGTTTTCATTTCATTGTGTATGCATTTTTCAAACCAGCATTTATGTGAACTGCCAGCACACATAAATTTATAAAGTATTTTCTAGTTGTTCATTGTCTAGATGTGACTGACCGTATCAAAGTTTTGTCTGCTTTTACTCTCAAATATAATTCTGACAGTGAAACAAAAATCGTGTAATGTAGCAATTTTGATGATACAATCATTGTCCATATAATGCAGTAACGAGGTGATTTACTGTAGCTATGAAAAAATTGCTTTCCCCTGCTGGAAAGAAAGAAATTTTTTATTGATTATAGCAATAGTTACACTAGTCATATATGTTAACAGTAGACATGATTGTATATATATTATACCTGTGTGTTGCATGTTGCTTAGTGTTTTACCCTGTTAATGTTTTAATGCAAAGCAGCATTTTAAATTGTTGGTTTTGGCTGCCTTTGACATGTAGGTGATTGTTTGGTAACACTAATGCATGTCGACTCGTTGCATTAAACTGGAGCACTCGCTTCGCTGCATACCACTAGCAAAAAGTAAGCTCACTGCTAAACCTGATTATTATTCATTAGCTACTTTTTATTCTACGCTGTGTCACTCATGGTTTCTGCTATATCTCCCTGGAAAATTTTTGGATTTACACAAAATTTTCAGGGAATGTTTACGATGAATTAGGTATTCCAACGACATCACGTCAGTCAGAATATGAGTCCTACTTGCTATTGCTAACACCATGTGACCAATTATATTCCTACACTGCCATTACAGAACATCTTAACAATGTTGAGAGTGAGTGAGTAGGGCTTAACGTCTCATCTGACACAGTATAGGTCATTTCGGGGACGGCCTTTCCAGGCAGAATGCACACAAACATAATGATGGAACAGTAAGTTTAACCTTTACAGAAACACAAAAAAATAAGCTAAGCCTGAAACTGTAAGAACTCATGTTATATGTGTGCATGTGTAATTAACATAATGGTAGTTCTAATAATCTTCACTGTTATCCTCCAGACAGTTACTAATTTCAGAATGCTGTCCATTGGAGGAAAGGCGCAAACACTGTTGAGAAACGGTCCAAGACTGTTGTCTCTGAAAACACCAAAGTCAGTGTTCATGTGATAATCCATGCATTGTAGTGATGATGAGAAGCTTCCTGGCAGAGAGTGAACGACTGGACTTCCACTGTTAGGACGCTAGAGATGGGCTTGCAAGAGTATTTACTGATCTCCAGCAGGTTAGCGCACTGCCCCAGGCTTGCTCGCTGAGATATTTGACGTTGATGCTTTGCCCGAGCCAGGCCTGTTGTACAGAAACGTGCAATGTGACAAGTGAAATGCATAAAAATATAAATGCAAAAACAAAAGATATACAAGATGCCCAGCTGTCACTAGGATAGCCAACCATACTGGTTGTCAGTGACCATAAAGGCTTCAAATGTCACTGACTGAAACTGTAAATCATACTGGAAACCCAAGCTACCAAGAAGAAGAATAACACAACAACTGTTACTGTTTACAGTGCCACTACTTTCAGTCTCTTGTTTAACCAAACGTTTAACTCAAGTTTCCACAGATTAGGCTGCCATGCTTTAGAAACTGATTTATGAAAATATTCTTGAAACAAACTTTACATTCTGTTGCCCGACCAACAGCATGAAGGCACTGAAGCATAACTTGCATCAACTACAACTTAAATCACATGAGGCTATTATGCAACTGTCCTTGTAGGCTGCATTACATGTGTTGCCCATCTGTCTGTCCGCCTGTTTGTACAGCTCCTAACTTGAAAACTGAAAACAGTGAAAAACCAAAACTGACACATTACCCCAGTAATCGAGGTGTTAATTTCAACTTTTTAACATGATAGTTGCATCATATTTCAACACATTAGCCCAGCAGACAGTACAACAAGATCTGTCAGTGTCAACTAGTGCTTACTTTGGCGGCAGGGTTGGAGGAAATTTCTTTTTGATGACTTGACTGCCAATTGGTTTCCTGAATAAACAGTTTATGTGAACAAATTATTTAAACTTGTCAGTCACAATTTTCACAATATCAGCACTAACAGACTAACAGTCAGTCACAGATATAATCATAATATAGTACTGCAACATGTTATGCAAAGAAGAAATGGTCTTAATGAAATAATATTATAAACTACATAGCATGTTTGTTTCAAGGACAACAATTTTTGCCCTTAACGTGATTAAACCAGTTTAACTGATTAATATATTTATTAATGGTACTAATTCAGCAGCTATGAAAAGTGAGGTGTTGAATGCATGCTGAGGGGGAAGGGTCTGAGGAGGAGATTTGCCACCTTCCCAGTTATGTGGATCATGGCGTCTTACCCCCCCTCCACTTAAAAATTCACGAAAATATAGATACACATCTGTGCAATTTGGAGCACTTGGGGATGAAATAGAGCATCTACAGATGTCCAGGCAGTCATCTGTGGAGAATTTTTCAAAATGCAGGTGCAAAGCTGTGCAATCTGGTGGCATCGGGTCATCAGAAGTGGGATGGAAAAATCGATGACTTGCGGTCCCACTTTAAAAAGCGGGTTGAAATTAACTGTCTTTGCCATACAGTGACCGTGGCCACTGCATAGATTAACACTGACTGCTGTACTGACTTTTTCTCAACTCTGCCTTTGAAGACCTTGGCGACATCAAGTTGCAGAGTTGCCGAGTCAATGGCACTGCTCAGTTCGTCAGTGTGACCGTCATTGGTTCGTGTCGGACAGTACAAGTTGAACCATTGCTGACAAACAGACACACACCAGAACTGCTACTTGTCTATACTGACGCGACATGCATTTATTTGCCACATGTGTACACGTATGGTGGTGCCACAGTTTAAGAGAAGTACATGTAATACACACATTTGAAACAATTACAGGCTACAGTGACAAGACATGTGCCACAGTACCAAAAACTTTTCTGGTTTAAATTCTGTAGTACCCAGCTCTCCAGGCTAGAACCGCTACTGGTGTATGAAATGACTACTGAACAGGCGATCAAGTCACCGTGGCTTGTGGTGTGAGGCCGACGTCGGTGAATGCAAACTGCCACTGCGGCAGTCCGATATGTATCATCATCTGACAGTAGTAGTTGATAAACGTTGGCGCCATGAAATGCCAGCGCAGAGCTCTATCTAACAGCCAGATGTCCGCCGACTGACCACTCACACCTAACAGTAATAGTAGCAGTAATGCACATGAAACGCAGTAGAAACTGGACTGACTGAAGAACAGTAACAACTGTACAGTAAGTATCTAGAAAGCAGTTCTAAGATAACATATCAAGTTGAAAAAGACAAAATACAAATTATAAAATGCATGATGCAGATTGCAGAACAATGACGCACCCCAGGACTTCATAAGACAATGAAGCCTTCACTGTACAAAGACAGAAAGAATGTGACTTTCACTGAACATAATAATGTCCATCGCTCACCAATATCTTGCACATTAGCCAATTTACCTTTTACCCAATGATTGCATGATAAATATTACAATAGTTGGGAGTGTGCATTTTTGTGCAATACTACAAGATAGGTCAGACGGACAGGTGATGCAATCACAACTAATACAATACACACTGTGCTGTGCAAAAGGTAGTCTTTTTAGTCAAATTATGTGGAATATCAATCAAGTAACAGGGTCACGCATAAAGAGCTAAGACATTCTACATTCTAGTGCCATCACAGTACCGGTACTTCTTGGAAAAAATTTCAAAATTTATGGCACTAAAACACTGAAAATTTCAGAAATAAAAAAAACTAGAAATTTGGGGCAAAGCCCAACGCGAGTCCGCTTGGCGCCCTAAGTCCGATTTGGGAGTTAATTCAGGGGGGGGAATTTAACCAGTAGCAAAGTCACGTGGCCCGCAGTCAAATGCATTAGCATACACAGAACGTGCACAGTCGACATAGAGTGGGCCAACATCCGCGCCTGCAACTTTGTTGTTAGTGGACCAAAGTTCACCGAATTTTCTTGCTGAACCCAACGAGGATTGTTGTCGATCAAGTTTATTTCCTGTATTTGATATCTTGATTGGTTTCTAAGATAGTTGCAGTCAAACTCGAAAGTTGTCCAAAATCAAGCCTAATTTTGGACTTTTTGGCCCTCCCAAATTTTTGGGGTGCAAGCAGTGGCGTATTTAGGGGGAGGGCCACGGTGCGATGGCCCCCCCCTTTGGCTGGACCAAGAAAATTTTTTACAGGCGACTTTATATGAAAAAGTGCGTTTTTTGCCATTTTCCAGCAAGAATTGCAAAATTCAACAATGTTTGATGGTCTTTTGCATTTCCAAATTCCAGAAAAATGGGTGAATTTGCGGTTTCCATTGAACATTCAGAAGCAAAAAGTGTTTCAGCTTCAGGGGGGCAAAGCTCCCCTAACCCCCCGACCAGGGGCTCTGCCCCTGGACCCCGCTGGGGGCTCCGCCCCCAGACCCCCGTTATAGGCTCACGCTCCGCGCGCTCGCCATGGCCCCCCCTTTGCCAAATCCTAAATATGCCACTGGGTGCAAGCCCCCTCCCAAAATTTGTACATAAGTGATCATGCCCACCTTAAGGCCCACCACATGGCAAAGTATCGTGGTGCTACTTCCACTAATGCCAAAGTTCTAAGGGCGGATATGCTAAATTTTAAGCCAATTTTGGACCCTCATTTGAAAAAACTTGTAAGGGACCCCCATCCCCGAAGGGGAATACGCTAGTAAGACTTTGTCATTCTCTAGCGTGTGTAATAATTTGGGGGCGCAGCACCTCCTAGGGGCCAAAATATGGTTTTCCGAAAAAGTCGATTTGGGTGGGTATGATTTCACCGCTTAATCTCCATGATTAGTGGACCAAAGTTCACCAACCTTTTTCACCCAATGCAGGAGGAATCGTGGTACAAAACCACCTAGTCCGATTTTAAATATCTTCATCCCTTTTGGAGATATTCACCACCGAATTTTGAAGGCGTCCGAAATCGGGCCAAATTTTGCATGTTTTTCGCCCCTAAAATTTTTTGGGGGTGGGCCCCCAAAATTTTGGACTAACATTATAAAATTCGGCCTAGTACTGATCAGCGTGCAAAATTTCACGCCGATCGGCCGACACATCTCGGTGATCTCACGATTGAAATAAAAAATAAAACATCTGCGCTAAAACATAAGCCCGCTCCACAAGCTATTGCTTCCGGCGGACTAACAACAAATACAGTATTACAATGAAGGTACCGGTATATAACAAAGTTACCAACAGACCGAGTTTAGTGCCATGATAAACCAAGCAGACTTTGCTGTAGCCGTCGCAAGGATCCAACTCAAAAATTCTACTCCGATGATCAAACTTTGGTTTTGTAGATGTCTCTAGACAAATCATGACAGAGATCTTCTAGTGTTGCACATAATATTAATAGCCTACTTTATTGTCAGCCTGTCTGCCAAATTTTATTCAAACCATAAAACATAAAAGTCACTACACTATCAATATCTTCTGGTGCTAACATGCATTCATGTCAAACAGACGTGATGACGGCCATTAACACTACTGATTTACATGAGCTAGAATAATTATCTCCTGATACAAATTTAAATTCCTAAAATCAAAGATGTTCTAGCATGTCTTTTAAATTCACCTGTTCTGTCACACTATTCAAATAATGACATGGGTTGCTAAAACTGCCAGTCACGAGGGAATGCTGCAATTTACCGGGATCTTGTGATTCATCATCCGAATCAAGATGAAGATCGGCCAGCATTGGTGAACTCTGATCACTTGATCCCATTCCACGCGTGGATCCAAATGTCAGTCGACTCAACTTCTCCACCTCGTTTATCTCCATGCGACCGACTGGTACCGCCATGTCCGCTGCACACAGAACACGGACAGAATGCCAGACTTAACTACTCCATTGATCATTTCTACCGGAAACCATTTGTACACGGTACCAAACTGCTGCTTTCACGAATGATGTGCTGTTTTTTTCTATGTTCAATAAAATGAAATCAAATATATAGAGCTCAACACAGAAGTGAATCAGTGTTTGTGTTGGTGCCACATAAAATAAATAACAGCTGATAAATCAAAGAGCAGTGCAACTGCTTACTGTTATACACTGTTGTTGAATTTGTTTATCACTTCAAAATTCATTTATCACTTCTGGCAATATTTTGTTGACAAGCAAACATAGACAGTGCCCAACTACATAACAGCACTGCATACCTGCCAAGAATGTAGCAAATAATAAGAGCCATAGCACTGCACACAGAACATTTTGTAGTGCATACCATTCATTCTAACACTCCAACGTGCAGAAAATCCATTCATTGTTAGATAAAAGTTCTTTAAGTCTTCAGGCATGGCACAGTTTTGTTTCTGCAAATGCAAATTTAACTTCCAATGACATGATTCACATGAACAAACAGATCATCAGCAACCAGTTTAGATTCCCACAGTCTAAACAATACAGTTGGGCATAATGTTAAAAAGGCAAATAATAAATTATGACACTAGTAACTCAACATTCCCGCCACTGCCAAAATCTACTCATAGCTATTGCAAACAAACTAAGACCCCAGCACTCTGTACATTGAGCAGCAAACTGTGCTTTCAGTTTTATGGTATTTCCACATATAATCAGCCATTTTTTCCTACAGTTATTCCAAGCTGAGTGAGTCTTCCCAAAGAAAACTTGTTAAAGCAAAAAATAACTGAGATGGAGTACACAAATATCTGTGCTGATAAAAGATGTAAAATCAACATAAAGAGAACGACAAAAGCATGCTGCTAAATGAAACGGAGAAAAGCAACAAAAATGAACAAATGATACTGTATTTTTATTAAACCCTTTGAAAACACATGCAGAAAGACACTAAGAAAGCCTTAAAAAATTAGCCAAGGATCTGTAAGACATTCTAAACAGTTAGTCAAAACTGAATGTGCACTTACATTACAAGACAACTTTTCCCGATCACCAGCAAATTAATGCACAGTGAAAAAAAGATGTGTGGACAATGCATAGGAGTAAAAGCAGTAGTAGCCACAGCAATGGTATTCCTAGTAGCAAAATTAACAGAACAACAAGAAATCTGAGCTAAAGCTCATGAAATGTGCAACAGCCTATAGCAGTTCCTGTTCGCAGGTAATCTTGGTCTATCTCCATCCATTTCGTCGCAATTCACTCTTTAGTAGCCAAAAATCGCCAAAAAATAACTAAAACCCCCTTTTTTAGGGTTCACGGTCAATCAAGGTCATCAATGTTGACAATCCTAAGAAGCCTGTCGCCAGTGCTTGCTATGTTAAGCAGCATGTCTGTGCCTACCTGCAACCATTTTCACGTTAGACAAGCCAGCAGTGGATAAATAACCACTTTTTAACAGGAAAACCCCTATTTGACACTCGCATGTGCAAGCCTCCTTGAAACTGGAGGGTCTGGACTTGAATTGCTAAAATCTACATTCAATGCTGAAAATTTCATATGCAGGTTGTCTTGGTCTATCTCCAGCCATTCTGGTGCAATGCACTCTTGAAGTGCGTGTCACAGCCCAAAATCTCAAAAAATTCACCCAAAATCCCCTATTTTGGGGGTTCAAAGTCATTCAAGGTCATCGATGTTGACATTTCTAAGAAGCTCGTTGCCAGTGCTTGTTATGATAAGCAGCATGTCTGTGCCTATCTGCAACCATTTTCACGTTAGAAAAGCCAATAAAAACGGAATAACGCTTTTTAAGAGGGGTGCCCCTGTTTCTCCCCCTCGTTCGTGGGGACCCCTTTCACCCAGTGGCATGAAATTTTGTCACAAAATACTAGAGACTCTAAGCTATCAGATGGTGAAAACCCAAAGTCTCTATCTCACCTGGGCTCCGATCGGCACCAAACACCAAGACAGAATTACCATAGCTAATATGCGCTATGCTAACTCTTGCACGTAAAAAATAACCTGTTCCCAGGTATTGATAGAAAACAATGTTGCTGGAGCTTTTTCGGATATTTCCACATCACAAATTCCAGCTCTCTTTTCTGTAAAGCACACATTTTACTTTAGCATTACCGTATTCAAAATAATAAAAGGAGTATGTGACTCAACATTGTACCAGTAAGGCCTAATGCATAAAATATTATCTGCAACAATTGTGAATAAGTATAACTTAGTTTTACAAAAGAAGCTTTCATCATGAACTCAAAAAATTCTCACTCTCTTCCAAAATTTAAAACAGTTTGCCTGACAATATCTGTGTTGACGAACACTTAAATCACAATGCTATGCCCTACTAGATTTCACTAATCACTATGTACTGGTTTGTCTCTTTTTTTATTCTGTCTGTGACAGACGATTAGATAAGTTTTTAATACATGCAGCTAGATGTTTTGCATGTAGCTCCTGTAACTGAAACTGGACACAGATCACGCAGGGCGTGTTAAGGTAAATAAATAAAATCTAGGAAAACATGACATAACATGGCATACGGACACAGACACTCTGCGTCCGTCTGCAACAATGACTCGACTCGTCTCGTTAATCTGCTGTTTGGTTCTGTGCGTAAGCCATATATCAGTTGTTGTGTCTATGCTCTATTTGCAGTTATAGCGTTGTACAGTACAGTAGGCTATTCATATCAGCACATTTAAAAAAGTGTTGTTGAAGTCTCTAATTCATACCTAAAGTCTTCTCCAAACCACATGTAAGCCTCTCGTACGAATTCGCCATATCGTTCAAATTATTATAAACAAACTTCATTGTTTATCAACACCGTTGTCTAGCAACCATTTCAGTCGTAGTCATACTCAGTAAGTAAACGATCGTAGTATCGGTCGATTATTTTTACGCAGAGTCACGGACTGACAAAACATGGGGCTACTCCATGTAAGCACTCATGTTCATCTATTGTGAATTATTAATTTAACTGTGCAAAAAATGCCACTACAAATGTGTGCCTTTTTTGGCTAACTTTATGACCTTGGCTAAATATAAGTTGTCATTATGTAGAGAAAAAACAAAAAGATTAAAAAAATCGCACCAGCAGTGTATTCAGCTGTACAAAAAGCATGTTCAATTGAGAACCAATTAGCGACAGCATAATGCTTCACCAGCCAAACACAAGCAACGATAATATTTTGAACTCAAGTGACTTGGATATCTCACTGATGCTATCAAAGTAAACTCAGACAAAAACGAATAACAAATCATTTATTGCATAAAGTGGCACAATGAGCATTATTTACAACGTGCTATCATTTCATCAACTGCTGCATTAAACTCATGTTACCAACAAAAACAACTTCATAATAACGGATGGCCCAAAAAATAAGCCGCCAACTATTAACTTCACTAAGTACTGACTGACCACTGAAAATTCTCACTGGCTAGTTGACAAACTCGGCAGTAAATTCGCAAGAAAGTTCATTACAGTTGACCATATTTCTTATGCTTTGCTAACTGCTGCACCATCTTGTAAAATGCTAATATAACCAAATTGCAAAAATGACTCTGGGCAGTCTCGCCAAAATATGACATCACATACAGTTGCTGAACCTGATGGCTTTGCCACAATTTTACAGTAGAAAAGCTCACAAAGATGCAATGTCTGCGAATGCACAGAAATTTATGACAAAAATTGTCATCTTGTTAGAATTACATTTTAACCTGACATGAGCAATTCAAGACAGTGCAGTGAAAACTACGAAATGTGACTGCAACTCAACAGTGCAAATTCACTGCAACGTCCCCCTGTAAAAACATGGTGGCTCATTTCTGGACTTCCCTGTAGATGCAGGCAGACAGCATTGGTTGATAAGAAACATAACAATGCAGTCAAACAAATACACTGTCAAGAACGGAACAAATAAACGTTTTTAATGCTATCTTCTGCTATATTATAAATTATTTCAATCAACACAATATAAACTAGGGTACAAATTAATGAAAAAAATAAAATAATAATGCACATTTTAAATAAACTAATACTAATGCCAATCCTGCAAATAACAACTTGGCACACGTCTAAAACAGCCACACCAGTTGACAACGTTCTTACAACAAAGTCGAGAGCCAACACTGGGGACCCAGTGTGAACATGTTTTGATCTATGGTTTTGATTTCTGTATTATTAATGGCCAAATACTAAAAATTCAATTCAACATGGGGGTGAGTGAGTAGGGTTTAACATCCCGCCCGACACAGTATAGGTCATTTTGGGGAC
>Ga0056128_1004778_pt1 | contig 16994 bp, 5 predicted proteins | sample WorMetLIZISLAND2_FD_71113 | JGI IMG/M metagenome (GOLD analysis project Ga0056128, IMG submission 71113) | Marine gutless worms symbiont microbial communities from Max Planck institute for Marine Microbiology, Germany - Olavius geniculatus... ... | reverse complement strand
CTTCAGCACTAAGTAGTTGACATTGACTGTCTTGAGTCTTGACTTAGTGTAGTAAATATTCGTTGTTCTGAAATTTCTTCGTTTGCATTAGCGCAGCACCTCGAAATAACGTCTGTGTGGTCCGTGAATTTCCGAAACTCTTTCCGTGAATTTTCCGTGACATTTGACACATTTTAAAAATTCTGCCGTGAAATCGTGCATTTTTTCCCGTGAATTCGGTTGGTCCCTAACCATGGGCATTGTCATTCACTGCAATATACGCGGTGTCAGCACGGAGTGGTGTTCTATACATTGTTTCGGCTTTGTATTTGTATTTCAAGTATTTAGAATGGCTAGTCTTGTAAGGGCCAGTCTGGAATTTAACACATTATAATATCGCCCCAAAACCATTTTTTGCCATTTTCAAGTTTTTATTCATATAGCCCTTACATAGCTTTGTAAACTGTTATAGTTTTTTGCTCTGATTTTTGCTGTTTTTAGTCGACTTTTGTCAAAATTTTTGGTAAGCTTATTTGATTTTATGACTATTAATTTATTTACTTTTTTCAGAATACCTCCGGGCGAGTAAAAAAAGTTGATGCAAGGAAAAAATTATGTGTGATGTAACAATGTCTAATGCAGCCAATTTTGTCTTTGAATAAAAACGGTTAGTTGCCATGGCAACATGAGTCGTCATGAGAAAAATTTAAATGACACCATCAAATAGCTCGGGCCCGAAAGTAGGGAGATAGGTGCAAACAGCGCGCAATTGTCTTATACGGGGGCCGAGTTATAGTCACTTTTGTCCCAAAATTCATTACCATAGCAACAGGGGTCGGCAGGAAAAAAATTAAACGACACCATCGAAAAGCCCGGGTTCATAAGTAGAGTGCACACAGCGCGCAATTATCTTTCACGGGGGCCGAGTTATAGTCAATTTTGTCCCAAAATTTGTTGCCATGGCAACAGGGGTCGACAGGAGAAAAATTTAAATGACACCATCGGAAAGCCCAAACCCCCATAATAGAGGGATATGTAGTCCACACTCCATTCAACTTCATTGTTTTGTACGCGGTTTAAGTTATTTTGTCGAATTCTGAAAAATCTACTCGCATGCACTTGGTCCTTTTCTATACGGCTTAACTTGCGGTAAATTTGCGGCAGAAAGGGGCAGATGTATACAGTAAAAAGTGGTAGATTTACGGTAGACTTGCAGCAAAAGGGGACAGAGTTTGCGGCAGACTTGCAGTGAACGTGCGGCAAAAAGGGGTAGACTAAATGTTTATCTTACAAAGTTATGTAGCAGAGTATAAACGCAAACGAGTGAAAACGAAAACAACACTTTTTGTTTACGTCAGCCCGACATAAAGAAGAATAAAAGTAAAAAGTAAGGCAAAATATAACAACAGTAAGTAAGAAAGCAAATATGACAGTAAGTAAATAAGAATGCATAGTAGAAAGTGTCTTAGTAAGTAAACAGTGCAGAAGAAAAAAAAGTAAAAAAAATACAAAAAACTAAAAAGCAAGTATTGCAGTAAGTAAAAACGAAAATAGAAGTTAATACAAAAAGTTTTCCTGCGAACAAATAACAAATTAAACTGCAATAAGAGCAGATAAATAAACATTATGCTTATTTATGTGTTCAAAATAGCCTGCCAGCCGTGTGTGTAGGCCTCCGCACGGACTAACCTATTTACGGTACTTTGTTTTCGATTTCTGTGACGTAGAGCGATTCGATCGTCACACTTGACTGGTTCGTCGTGAGTGAGTGACGGCACTGTGTATAATATTCGTTTTACGCTCAGCCAGCCTGCCACACACGCTGTCATCGGGCCGCCATGCATGCAGTGACAACTCAGTCGGTGGGTCGTGCGCGAATTATTAATGAACTCGCCGTCATAGCACAATCGCCGCCAGCACATCCGAAAATAATTTCTTCGTCGATTCGATACGCACGTCATCTAAACTAGTCATGCACGCATGCTGCGGTTATTTGTTGCACTCTCTCCCTCGCTTGAAAATAAAACGAAAACCTGGCGCCTTCCGTTAACGTCCCAGGGCCACAATGGTTATGTCGAATGCCGATTTCGGCTGCCTTACGACGTATAAACTGCGGAAAGCACAACTTCCAAAATTTAGGTGGGCTGGTGTTTCAGTGCCCCGAGGCGTTTGCACCTATAAATTAGGATTACTTGGAACATTCGTCCGCACGATCTATTGCCCGTACGAAAATTCGCCCGTACGGCCGTTTGCCGGTATGAACTATGGCCTGATGCCGGGACGGACGCAAACGTCCAACACCCCATTTGAAAGCCACAAAAATCTGTGCAGTGGTTGGTCATTATGCGCCATTGATATTATGCGTTAGATACTCAGCTGTCCGTCTGATAAAACCCAAATTCCATTACGCCGACTTTGCGACAAAGTCCGGGACAAGTTCCCGACAAAGTCGCGGACGTGTCGCGGACACAAATCACGTCGCCGACTTTCATGATTTGTGTCCGCGACAAAGGACTTTGTCGCCGACTTTCCCCGGACTAAATTCCATTAGAGCGACACAAACGGGTTTGTCGCGGACTTGTCACGGACTTTGTCGCAAACATCTCGACATGTCGGGGTGGTTTGTGTCCGCGACTTTCATGATTTGTGTCCACGACTTTCCCCGCGGGGAAGTTTCGGTGAAAGTCGGCGTAATGGAATTTGGGCTTAAAGCAACTAGGCCTAAGCACCGTGTCTTTTGTTAGCATTTACGATGCATGACCATCACCTAGGCCTAGCTATTGAGAACTAGCGTAAAAAGTAGGCCTGCCATGTGTTTAATAGGCCTAAGGGCAAAAACAACCGTGTTGGCGCCGATGCTGTTTCGGCATGGGTTAAATTGTAACAAAGCGCTGACGCAATACCGTAAACTTTTTTAGCCTTATACGCTCTGCATGACTCGGGCCGCCGAAATGTCGTTATAGCCACCACCGAGTCGCTAGGTGGCGCAGTGCAGCATCTGGTATTGACGGGTAAATGATGAACTGAGCAAGCGACTGAGCACGCGACACTAGGCATACAATTTCCCAACTGCCATGGGCGCTGAATTTAAAAAAAAACACCGAGGGCAACCTTTTTCGTGCCATAATCTCCCCCTCGTTCCCTCCTTTTCGCCTTTTTTCTGCTCCTTCCTTCCGTCCGCCCCTTATATCAAGGAAATACAAAGTCTGGGAATTGCACGAAGATGTAACGACAATCGTTTAGCGGTCGGGCTAACCAATAAATAATTTTCGGTTTATTTTGAGGCTGGAACTGCCCACTTCTTGTCACATGCACGAAGGCACATTTTTACTTTTCGCAGTTTAGTTTAGACGTATAAAACGGCGACTTGCATTTAAGTAGAACCAGACAGCAAGACGCAAATATGAGCTCATTCTACGGTCGCAAAACTGCAGTCTACCACGGAGCTAACAGTGAATATTTCGTGACATTAGTTTGCACTGTTTTGATACAATATAATGTGTGCTGACGGATGAACAGAGAGATAGATAGACGGACGCATTTGCCATAGCCAAGCCAAAGCAGCAAAATTTGTTCATGCCCTGTAAAAGTCTTCAAACGAAACCTCAGACGCCTGCGGGGTCATCCATAAAGGCCGTACCACCGAGAAGGGGGTTAAAACGGACAAGGGCGAAAAAGTTAATTCTTGTTACATTTTTGAGGACATACTTTAGGATGACCCCTGTGGGACGTCATCCCGCTGGCGTTTGGCTGTGGGGGCGACGAGCCCACGGTGCGCATGTATTGGCGGCACCTATGGCCGGAGAGAGATCGATCAACGGTGGATACCCCGTTGACGTGGCTTGGTAGGGCTACGGCTGCTGCTGCTGCCGCTGCTGCTGCTGTTGCTGCAAACATCACATGCAAAACGATCCGTGACGACTGCTCAGCCGCGGGAGCTCTTCACCGACACACACTGAGAGACAGTGGCGTAGCCAGAAATGTGAATTGCGGGCCTTTCCTCCTTTTCCATTCTCCTTCCCCGTTTCTCTCTTTTCCTTCCCCTTCCTTTTCCTTTTCTCCCTTTTTCTCGCCACTTTTCCACTTTCTTTTCTTTTCTCCCTTTTCTTCCCCTTCTTCTGCTTGGAAGTAGAACACATAAAATCCAGCTAGAATGTGTGACAGAGCGCTGTGAGCTGCCCCAGCCGAAATCTAATTTGGTGCATTATAGCTTTAAAATATGAAATCCGGCGGGAACAATATAAGGCCATGTCTAAGGGATTGGAGGGGCCCTTGTTTACGCCACTGTTGAGAGAGCTCTGTAGGCTAGGCCCATACACATTCAGTTGACGATACACTGTTCACGCCATTGATGTAGTAGCCTATCGTGCAGGCCTATGGGCCTACTACGTCACGTGGTACGCACTTGCTGTGGTGTAATCGATTCACATGTCAATTCAACCGGATTACAACTGAGTTTATGATAACCACCTCTATCAACGCATGCACGTAAAATTCACTCCTGACATCAGCCATATGTTTCTGGGTGATAATTAGACTACATCTTTGATGTCGCGTTAACGCGTTCTGTCTGTACTGGTTACAGCACTGCTGGAGTGGTTAAGCGAGTACGCAGCACGAGCTTATACCACTCCAGACAGTGCGGTAATATACTCAAAGCATGCTCAGATCGCATGGGCTACATCGGTGTGTGGTTTATGACGCATGACTGCGGTCGAAAGTAGCGACAGCAGTACCAGTGCTAGCTGAGTATATTAAAGTATATTTAATGTGTAAGTAAGTAAGTAAGTAAGTAAATGATTTATAAAGCGCCAAAATCTCAGAAAGAATCAGGGCGCATATGATGATGGACGCTAGGTGGCAGAAAAGGCTGACTGAAAGTAGTGGGTCTTTAAGTGACGTCTGAAGGTAGCCAAGATTTGACACTGACGAATTTGAGGAGTTAAGGAGTTCCATAGATGTGTTAGGTCCGCTGCAGTCTTTATCTCTCTGTGACAAGCCGTATAGTAAGTAGGCCTATAGTATATAAAATTGGCAAAAATCATTCATTTGATCATTCATTTTCCTGAGGTTAAAACAAATAAAAACACGGTTAACCGGAAAGGCGCTAGTCGAATTCGATTATTATTAGTATTAAGATCATAATGCGAAACGGTGTACGATTATTCAAAAAACATGAACGTCGTAGCACGAAGCCAAAACACAGGAGTAACAAAAAATATAAATAAAATAAAACAAAAAAAAACGAAATTGCGAATACTGTAAGATAGAGCAAAACAATCAGGCCCACTCACAAGTCTAGAGAAAATGGGAACATTTTATTATGAAAAACCGCAGCGAAGATAATAGTGACTTAGGGCCCTAATAGACGTTAAGATAATTATTGTACAACCTATACAGCAAAAACGGCTGTTGAATCTTGATGTAGCAAAAGCTGAAGCATGTCGACACGTAGCTTCGTTGTGTGCTCATTTTACACCTCGTGTAGAACAGTACAAATTTTATCCATTTTATCCTCCAACCTCTGTCTGTTTGCACGAAAACGGGTAACAAATAAACTAAATACCCTGCCGTCGTAAAGGTTTATGTGCTAGTCACGATTTCCCGCTATAATTTTATGTAGTATTAGTAACACGCTTCACAACTGAGAACAGTTAACTACATTTTAATTTCAAAATGAAAAGTGGCGTTTAAACAGTGAGATGAAATAAGTCTACTACAGACTTCCCACATAACCGTAACGCGTAGACATCATTACTGCACGTTTAAATAGAATTTAATGAGCAGTCGTAAATGTCATTTCGGTTTGTCTGACTTCAAATAACACAATGCTGTTCTTTAATTGAATGGCCATCAGTGCTAGACCGGGACTGTAATGGTAAGGGTTAACCTAAGCAGGCCAGGAACCAGTTAGTACACGTCACATGACCTCTGTCTGTCAGTTCATTTTCCTATTATCCCATGCTATAGTAGGGCCTATTGCTGGTGGGAAGACCACCAACGAATGCCGCATTGTGCTGGCCATGCATCGTCGCCGCTGCTATTTATGTCAGTTAGTCAGAAGAAAAATCATCCGATGAACAATAAATGCGACTGGGTGATGGGCAAGCCACAGTTTGAGTTAATTCACAGAATACGACAAGTTACGGCTGCGCCCCATGTGACGAGGCGTCTTGAGAAGTCCTGTCGTCCTCACCGCCGCATAAAGTTTGAGCGGCGACGTCTTCAGACTCAAAGGCTTTTGATTCTTTACGAATTTTGCAGCATTATGCCTATATGTGTGCTGTTGTCCGTTAAGAAACTACCGAACGAGACAATTTTTGCATCTTGGTGTCTACGTAATTTAGCCCTAATGCGTCATTTGCTGGTTTCCAAACTAAATTTTAAAAAGGCGAATGAAGAAAAAACAAAACACAACAAAAAGAAATGCAAAACTGCAACAATGAGCGGCGAGGAAAAGGACAAAGCAGTTACAACGGAACAGACATGTCGCCCCCGCAGTATTTTCTACAGAAATCGGTGCTGCGCATGGGGTGACAGCAACGGCGTTTTAAATTCAAAAAGTTGTAGGAAAGAGCATAGAGTTGAAATAATGTCACACAAATCTGCAACTTTTCGACAGAGAAAACACAACTGCTTAAAATTTTAATTTTGCCGCTAAACTTTTCCAAAGTGAGGATTCTCAGCCCTTAGCCTTAATATTGTATTCTTTGAAAAATAAGTTCCTACAAAAATGTTGGAGAGGCTAAGATTTAACGGAAGGAACGGAAAAGTTGCCCCTTCTTTCTTACCTGTCACGACGCCAAATATACTATGTGACACAAGTGCTGTGTTACCCAGTCACGACGTTTTTTCTACATAAGGTCTCTCTTGACTTCTTATACTTTGCGCTGCCTGCGTTCAACGTAATTGCACTACGGAGTATAGCGATAAATAGTGAAAGCCGCTTATTTAGCCATTAGCAGTCTATTATGACTTTTAGTGAAATGAGCTTTCGCAATCTGGCGCACCGTTACGAAACTGCAGCTCATCTCCCAACTGAAATCTACACCGTGTATCAAAAAAACAGTCAAAATTGTTTTTGTCATAACTTTATCAAATTTCCACCAACTTTGATAATTTTTGGCAGAGAGATGGCCAAGACGATAGAATTATATAAGGTGCACCCAACTTTCATCTCACCTAATTTATGTCAACGCATACCGTGTGAAACGCAGATGCTCCAAATTGTTACATTACACGACGATTATTTGTATCAAGCTCACCTTTGCATCATAAATTCAACAGAGGGCGCCACGTGATTTAATAATTATGTGGTATTAAATATTTTACGGTGATAATAGCAGACAACAACATAGCTGAATGATGAGCTCAAGATACATTCAATGGATGAGTGAATGTCGTTTGATCAGTTAAACGTTGATTCTATTATCAGCCAGTAGGATTTCATCTAAACCATTGTGTCCGTGTATGTAAAACACACTTTAGGCATGCACTCTAATATCTTGTGCGAGTTGTTATGCAAACTTATAATTTTGCTAATTAATTTACATTTATGCATTTTGTCTGCTTAATTGGGTCGTTACAACGTTTACTGGAGACAACAATGTGGCATCATGCAAGAATTTGGAGCAGTTATGTTTCACACGGTAGTGCATTGACATAAATTTGGTGAGGTAAACAATGAGTATATCTTACATAATTCTATCGCCTTGGCTATTAATTTGCCAAAAATTATCAAAATTGGTGGAGATTTGACAAAGTTATAGCAAAAACAATTTTGAATGTTTTTGAGACACGGTGTACAGTCAGCTTTCCCATAGCCGCGATCTCAGCAGTGAAAATTGAGAAAAAAGCACTCGAAAAACAAACAATTTATAAGTTACTGAGGAATAGCAATACAAAAATTTACTGCAATCTTTTGCTATGCTTGTCCATTTTATCAGAGTTTATGTACTGTTTTTTTTTTATTTCAGAACAAAACTATAACAGCTGCTTTATAAAATACAAAATTAAATTTGACAATAACGGAGCTGGTGCATGAAGCATCGAAGCACACAATATAGTGTTCAACGCGATAGATGCCCTAATAATAACAGTGCATTAACTTTAGCAAAAGCCAACATTTATAAGTGATTCTGTTTTTACGTGCGACAGCAGAATGCTTCGCGCGTCTTAGCCATCGTCTAGTCGTCCGTCCGTCTGTCCGTCTGTTTGTCCGTCCGTCGCACCCTGGCACTGGATTGAAACGGTGCAAGCTAAAATTATAAAGTCTTTACCATGGGCTGCCTTAAGGTCTCTAGTTTTTCGTGACAAAATTTTGTGTCCCTGGGTGCGGGGGTTTCCCTCGAACGAAGGCGTCAAAGAGGGGTACTTCCTCTAAAAACGTTATTTTAACCCTATTGGCTCTTCTAGTGTGAACACGGTTGCAGATATGTACACATATGTTGCTTATCGAACCAAGCACTGGTAACAGGCTTTTTAGATTTATCAACATCGATGACCTTGAATGACGCTGAACTTCCCAAGAAGGGGGTTTTAGTGAATTTTTTGCAATTTTTGGATGCAACTCACATTTTAACACTGAATTGCGACGAAATGGCTGGAGATAGACCAATACAACCTGCGTATAAAATTTTTAGCATTAAACGTAGATTTTAGCTGTCTACGTTCCGACCCCTTATAGGGTGTTTACACAATCTAGCAAACGTCCAGCAAACTTCCAGCAAACGTCCAGCATTACGGTTGCTGGAAGTTTGCTACAAGTTTGCTGGATCGTGTAAACACCCCATTAGATTCAAGGAGGCCGGCGCAGGTGGGCGTCAAAGATAGCTACCCCCTGACCCCCTCCCTAAAATGGCTATTTTACCGCAATTATCTCGTGTAGGGTGAAAACGGTTGCAGATAGGCACAGACATGCTGCATATCATAACAAGCTTTGGTGAGGGGCTTTTTAGATTTGTCAACATCGATAACCTTGAACGACCTTAACCCCCCCCCAAAAAAAAGGTGGTTTTGGTAATTTTTTTGCAATTTTTGAACGATTGCAGATAGGCAGAAACATGCTGCTTATCATAAGAAACAATAGTGACAACCTTGTTATTAATGTAAACATCGATGACCTTGAATGGCCTTGAAATTTCAAAATAAGGGTTTTGGTGTTTTTTGGCAATTTATGGCTGCGGCGTAGATTTCAATAGTGAATTGCGTCGAAGTGGATACAGATAGATCAAGACAACCTGCGAATAGGAACTGCTAAGGCTGTCGCGCGTTTCATGAGCTTTGTTCAAATTACTTGTTTAAATCGTAGCGATTCACACTACCTCCTCATGAGTTTGTCATAGAATGCTTAAGCATCAACCGATTCAGTCCGTACGCCAATTATCGCATTTCCATATTAATATCAAAACATTTAACATTAATTCCCCCAAAAGTGACGAAAATATTTTTATTTCATACCTAATCGTGCAGTTCACGTTAAAGCGCATACCAAGCAAACAAAATAAGCTCTCTCAATCCTATAAAGATGTGTTTAAAGCAACAAAAACAAAATGAACTTGATTGAAATAAACTCTAACAACATTTTAGCTCGGTTCATTATGTTCATTACATTTTTGTTTATTTTATTTTTGTCGTTTTAAACAGACATTTATAGGACGAAGATAGATCATTCTGGCGACAAATCGCATTTCGGGATGCTATGCGGCAGAACACGTATAATTGCAAAAGAAAAAGCGATCATTATTAATCATGCACAAGTACGAACCTTACGTGTTATTAATCCATTGTATCGGAGATGACTTATCACTCGTGTCAAACCATAAAAGTTAGCTGCAGCTCCTGCTGCAAGGTGTCCGAGTGTTCTGCGATCAGCGATCGTTGTCACAGTTCCTATTTGAGCAGCGCACGCGCAGGAATCTGCAAGAAGAGACAAACTTATAGAGATTGGTCTCAGCTGAACTTAGGCCTGATTAGAACTCGCGGTCACTTAGGTCGCAGAACGTGCATAATGTCCTATCGCCACCTGCAGTCGTCGTACGTATCTGAGATGTTACTTAAGTCCGACCGTATTGGCACACACACAGTATAATGATGTACTTAAGAACTGGTCTGGCCGCCGCCGACGCAATTATAAACTATAGAGTGCATCATAATATCGTCCCGTCAAATTGCTGACAGTATCCGGGATGTGTTCAGCAGAGCGTAGCGACCAATCGACTCACTGCGAGCAGTGAGGCAGGCACAGGTGTATGATGTTCTGGCTCGTCTATCTGTGCCCCGCAGCGAGACGATAACCTAAACTTCAACCGATTGTAACCAAATTTTGGACGTGGGGTTGGATCGTCGACATAATCACTGATGCCAAGTTTTTTTTCGTAAATTGGCAAAGCGGTTTCGGAATTGGAGGACCCCCTAAACGCCATTTCCTATACTTAACGTTCATCGCCCTTACAACAGTGTCAGCACTACCGTGCTGCACTGGACAATAATGCGCAATCACTGACGAATTGCACGCGATTTTGTTTTAGGCTTGGTTTAGTTTCATCCCACATGAACTAAAACATTTTACGTCCTTTATAACGTAGGCGCCGGAGGTGGAAGACTTAGATAAGCCGATCTGCGGTCTAACTTAAAGCAGTTTTCTAGCTATTAAGTCCGTTATTTTTCGTTTTTAGCTTTTTTGGACGCAAATTCAGAAATCTTGGCGATGATACAGTTCTAAGTTTTTAGTATCGTTACTTAGCTTTAAAATAACAAAAAAGGTCGCTATCGTATCACAACATTTAGGGGAAAATACATCACGAAGAAAAAGCAGACTACAAACTTTACTTAAAACACAGTTATGGCAGTTCATTCACAGCTTATTAACGTATTTACTGACACGCAAACGAACCTTTAAAACAATCAGCTTGCTATAGCCCAAATTCCATTACGCAGACTTTCACCGAAACTTCTTCGTGGACTTTGTCGCGGACACAAATCACGAAAGTCGGTGACGTGATTTGTGTCGCGGACTTTCATGATTTGTGTGCGCGACACGTCCGCGACTTTGTCGGGAACGTGTCCCGGACTTTGTCGCAAAGTCGGCGTAATGGAATTTGGGCTTATAAAGACTTGCAGCGGCGTCGCCGTGGCGAATTTGTTACAAAGTGGGCAAGAAACAATGAAGAAAATTATTCAAGGGTAATACGCGTAAATGTTACGAAATTTGAAGTTTATCCGTCTATCCGTCTGTAAAATGACGTAAAATATTGAGCAGCTGAAAATCGAAGAAACAAGTGAATACCCTAATGTCCCATACCACTATGGCGACGCCAAGGATGAGGAGACAGTGAGCTTACTCAAGAGAAAAAACGTAGGTACTCGTATACCGTAACGTTATACGATAATTACCACATAGGCAAATATTTACAAACACTCCACCGCAGCCAGTCAGCCGCATATTGTGCTACAGTTTGTTGCAGCAGGGCGCGGTAAACTGTAGAATAAAGATGTGTTACTCTAAGTATTTCGATATATCACGATATAGGAAAAGCAACTTTTACATCGAACAGTGCCAATAAAAACTAAAGTAAAATTACTGCAGCATAACAAACGGTGTAATGTTTTAGTAGAAATTTTAAAAGCAAACTAAAAAACTGCACCAATATTTTCGAGAGTTTAGTAAAAATTTCAGAGACGTCGGACACACAGTTTTCTACGATTACTGTGTCTCATAGGGTGTTTACACGATCCAGTAAAGGTCCAGCAAACGTTCAGCAATTAGCACGTGTATTTTGAATACATTTGCTGGAAGTTTGCTGCACGTTTGCTGGATCGTGTAAACACCCCATCACTTAAAATATTTGCACCGGACAGAAATGTGACAACATTTGTGATTTATGGGATGTTTACACGATCCAGCAACGTCCAGCAAACTTCCAGCAAACGTCTAGCTGGCCTGGTGGAACCCCGCCCCTTATCAGCTGCCTACCCCGCCGCCTATCAGCTGTGGGCTAAGCCCTAGGCGGGCCTAGGCTTAGCCCACAGCCGATAGGCCTACGTGTTTTCAATCTGCCTATCACCAATATTATTAATATTTAAATCTGTAGTTACAACCCGCCGGCCCTCCTAATTACCACAGAACTTCCAGCTAGCTGGATGAATGCTGGATCGTGTAAACGCAAACTTCCAGCAAACGTCCAGCAATTAGCATGTGTATTTTGAATACATTTGCCGGAACTTTGCTGGACGTTTGCTGGATCGTGTAAACACTCTATTACTTACCGGATTATTGATGTGCAAGCTTTCGTTGCAACAACCGCGTCACGCTTGACTGCATTCAACCGTTTATTTCAACAGTCATCACCATCTTAATCTTATACTGGCGCCGTTGTAATTATTAATCGACATAATTATTTTGATATTGTCTTACAACGCATTCGTGCATGTTTTATTAAGGCCTTCTAGGCATTCGCGCGTTTCTAACAAATCTAAACTACTGCTAACACGTATCTATGAGTAAAAAACTTCAAACTGCTAACACGAAGCATCCGTTTGTATTTCAGACTTTCCGTGCACCGATTCACGTGTTTCGACCGGTCTTAAACTGCAGTCCAGGTGTAATGTTATTGTTTTGACCTAAAAGCGCAGGTGAGCCAGGCCCAGCAGTGCGTAGGCGAGGAGTATTGGCATTCATGCAAGCGATTGAGCTGAATGACCCTCGGCGTTACCATAGCAACGGCCAGCAGCAGCAGCAGCAGCAGCAGCCGTGACAGTGGTCAATAGAGCGTGAATTCAGCGAAGCACCAGCCAACAAGCAGGCCTTCATATCGCAGGCAGACGTGCTTACCACATCATTCACATCATCTTGTTTTTAACTTCCAACTTGTACGTTTTCGTGTGTTGTGCTTTCGGCGCTATTTCGCCATTTGCACTGGTTTACCCATGCAAACGCTTAGAAAGGGTATTTAGACCCCTCAACAGCCCATCGCCGGGTTCGCAACCGAATAATAACATGCTGCCAACTACTTTCAGTTCACATTGATCATCATCATCATCATCATCATCAACTAGTAGTCACTGATCTCTAGTACAATTCAAGTTTACAATAGGAATACGACCATGACTAACTAGTTTTATAGTTTAGTATACTGTGATTGAAAATGACATTGAAATAGCCAGAAGCAAAACATGATTTAATAGTCGTATGGTACTACAATGTCACAGATAAATCATGTCCCAACTGCTCCCCGAAACTTCAGCCAGATTTGTTTGTGGTCAGCCGCAGTTTCAGCCGGATTTCATACAGTTTGCGCGTTAATCCGGTTAATCCGGATATTAGCCAAAATATTACTAGCCAGTATAGGGATTCCAACCCCGGAGCTTTTTTCCAAACTCGGGTTTCGGGTTTAAAAAGCCGTTATATCCAGGTATATAAGTCAACTGGGACTTCTGCTTACAAACTTTAATCTGATTGTCACAGGGGGTAGAAAGGTACTGAAAGTGATATTTTGCTATGGATGGGTACGTGACATTTAGGCGCTGCCGTTTGGGTGCCGAACGTTTGGGCCCCATGCTTTGTGACTGGCATTTTTTCAAAATTAATTTGCATATCGTTGGAGTTAAATTCGTAATTATGTATAGGCTACATACGTAAGTTTGCGAATGGCAAATACTATTTAATAGCCATTGTGTCGTTGTTCGTTGTCGCGTGACGTCATTGTACGTTGTCGTCGTGAGTCGCTTCTTCATCGACGTCTGGCTTTGCCGTCGTCGTCGTCACGTTTCTTAGTCGTGCGTCGTTGTACTTCGTCATCATCATACATTGTTGTCACGCTTCGTGTCGTCATCGTTCGTCGTCGTTGTGCAGTGTCGTCGTCAAGTGACAAACTAGATCATTGTTTTCCGACTAAATGCTGGGTGAATTTCGCGTAATTTGCGCGTGAATTACGCGTCATACGCTGACATACGCCCTGATTCTTTCTGAAACTTTGGCGCTTTATAAATCATTTAGTTACTTACTTATTTACTTACAAATATCATGCAAAATTTTCAAACCCTATTAACTGCGGAGTCATGGCTTGGCGTCCAAACGTCCTGCGCTTAAACGGCGACTTGCTCAAATGTCCCGGCGCCCAAACGGTAAACGCCCAAACAGTGGCGTCCAAATAATGGCGCCCAAACGTCGGCGCTCAAAACCCCTGTTTCAGCAATTTATATCTAGTCAGAAACGTGTTTTCTGTTATTTAGAGTAGTATAATACTCCATTAAATGCAGCGCTTTTAATGCAAAAACGCAAACTCAAAACACGCGGGTTTTGCGAACTGCAAAAAACCCGGGTTTCCGGTTTAGCAAAATGTCGGGGTTTCCCATGGCCCCTTTTTTAAAACCCGAGTTTCCATTCATACTAGCAAGCCGAATTTGTAGGAAAAACGGCTAAGGAGTTTACTTGTAGCAAAATGCATTAGACAAAACCCAGCTGTCGCTATAGGATAGCCGACCATCGGCGACCAATAGGGACACCACTAAATATGGGTTGGTCAATTCCTGTAGGCTGTCAGTAAAAAGCATGTCGCTATTATTTGCAGCGGTTTGACCAAAATTTGCAATGCAAGTATTCTGGGGTACAGTCAGTACCTCCGTTCGTGGGAATGGAAAATAGAAGGGGGTCCGAGTTGGTACCGCAAGGTAGCGGTCGCGCAACATTAATTGCTTTTTACACAGTTTTTACAAGACATACCGTTTAGCCACAATACATATGTTACAGACAGACAACAAACGGACGGACATAACATTGTGCAATGCAGTCGGCTAAAAGTGTGTTTTTGTCTGTCCAATGCAATGCACAGCATTGAATGAATAAATGAACGAATGAATTACTGATTTAATGAGACGCATCAAGCGTGCACCAAACACTGCTGTGAGCAAATACGAAATAACACTGTAGGAAATACACCAATAAAAATAAACACTGAACATAAACTCAACTACACTACACTACATTCAATTTAACATGTGTCTGTTGATAAATGAAGTCTAGAAACTATGAAATTTACATTGTGGTAAAATAACATGTAACACTCAGGAAATAAACCAAACTAAAATTGCCTACACATACTGAATTAAGCTAAACAAACATCTGGACAGAGTATAGAATCACCTGAGTGTACGTGCGTGCGTGTGTCCGTGCGTCCAACTTTTCTTAAGCTATCTTCCTTCCACCTTTCTCTTCCTTTTCTCCTTCCCATTTTCTTTCCCGTTTCCCATTTTCCATTTTCTTTCCCTTCCATTTCCCCTTCCACTTTCCTTTCTCTTCCTCATTTCCTTCCCCTTCTCCGTTTCCTTTCCTTTTCCACTTCCCCTTTTTCCATTCCTTTTCCCCTTTCCCTTTTCCTTCTCCTTCCCATTACCTTCCCTTCCCACTTTCCTTCCCCTTCAACTTCTCCTTTCCCTTTCCCTTCCTTTTCTCTGTTTTCACTTTCCCTTTTCCTTTTCTCCTTCCCCCTTCCTTTTTTTCTTTCCGTGTCAACGTCCGTGCGTCTAACATTTGAGGCGCCATATCTCTATAACGGTGCTAGATAGACGCATGGTCACCATAGACCATTCATAGAAAGTCGACCCCAGGGAGTCGAATGGTCACGTGATCAATGACGTCACGTGACCCCAAAAAGTCAATTATTGTTTAGTTAAAATAATACAGAAGGATGAAAGGATCATTGCTGCTGTACAGTTTAAAATTAAACTGTTTGATTTTTTCTACCAGTCTAAACAGTTCACTGATTATATTCATACGGACATACAGGGTGCGCCAAAAAATTTTACCCCCAAGGTTTTCTGATAATTTTTCCGAAACGGCTGAGAATTTTTAAACAAAATTTTACACGTCTTTTATTCATTTAGACGTACGCTAACCTGCAAAATTTTATTCAATTATCTCCAACTTTGACAAAGTTATGCCCTATTAAGCGTGACCACCCACCGAATTTTTACATTCCACAGCACGTCCATCACGAGTTTTACTAACTGACGATAGACAACAGGTTTAAAACAGAAATAATTGACATTTTATGAACCAATGAAATGCCTGAAGCATTGCGCCCGACATATGGTAGTCAAGTGGGTTGAGGTCGGGTGAATTTGGTGGCCATTGGTCCTTTGCGATGAAGTCAGTACAGTTTGCAGTCAATTAGTCCTGCGTCTGACGGGCCGTGTGCGCAGGAGCGCCGTCTTGCTGAAACATGAATCCAAATTGAAGCAACCGTTTGCAGTCGTCAACGAGCATTGGCAGCAGACTTCCGACGTAATATGCCGCATTGACCCAAAGCCAAAGACCATTCCAGAGCTAAAAAGTTCATTGCAGCAGATATGGGACGACTTACCACAGACAACGATCAATAAAGCTATCAGCGACTTTCGCAAACGTCTGAACTCATGCGTTTCGGCTGGTGGCCGACATTCTGAGCATACGATGTGAACTTCGTACAAATATGTTAACTAAACTGTGTGCTGCAGGGGTTCATAAAATGTCAATTATTTCTGTTTTAAACATGTTGTTTATTGTCAGTTAGTAAAACTCGTGATGGACGTGTTGTGAAATGTAAAAATCCGGTGAGTGGTCGCGCTTAATACGGCATAACTTTGTCAAAGTTGGAGATAACTGAATAAAATTTTGCAGATTAGCATAAATCTGAATGGATAATAGGCGTGTAAAATTTTGTTTAAAAATTCTCAGCCGTTTCAGAAAAATTATCAGAAAACCTCAGGGGGTAAATTTTTTTTGGCGCACCCTGTATACTGTAAACTATCGAAATGCATTGGACAGACTCCGTGTTCGTATGAACATTATCTAGTTACAAAAAGTGTTGGCGGCATGGCGCTATTAACCGGCGATGTATACAGGGTGCGGCAGAAAAAAGTGGACCCCTAAATGTTTTCGCCGTTTTCTCAGCAACCGTTTGGGATTTTAACATGAAATTTTACGTCTTTATTTAGTGAAACATTCTACATTTAACTGCCAAGTAAAATGTGATTTT
>Ga0056128_1004777_pt1 | contig 16996 bp, 9 predicted proteins | sample WorMetLIZISLAND2_FD_71113 | JGI IMG/M metagenome (GOLD analysis project Ga0056128, IMG submission 71113) | Marine gutless worms symbiont microbial communities from Max Planck institute for Marine Microbiology, Germany - Olavius geniculatus... ... | reverse complement strand
AACGGCACAGAAATCGCAGTCACAGGTGAAGTCTGCTTATCGTTCACTCTTGGCAAGTATGAAGGGGTTATCAAAGGTTTGGTAACCGAGCATGTGGCCGGTATTATCTTGGGAATCGGTTGGCTGGTGGAGCATTGTGCTGTTTGGGAATTCAGTCGTTCCAGGGTTAAAATTGGCGGTATGTACCATAAGTTGAAACGTCATCTGAGCTGTGGTGTCTGGTGTCGTCGAGTTATCGCTCAACAGGATGTGGTCATCCCATCTCGTTCCGAGGTAGATTTGTCTGCACGGGTGGTTTTCAAAAAAATGTCGGAGGTTGGAGGAAGCGGTGACGTCGCTTGGACCACTGAACCAACTCGTGTGGCAGACGGCGTCTACGTTTCGCGGACGGTGATTCCGAATGGCAGGTTTGATGACATCCCGGTGCGTCATGAACGTAAAGTCAGAACCAGTGATTGTGCGGGCAGGAGTGAATGTCGCTAATTTGCAGCCAGTGGAAGTCGTCAGTTCAATGCAGATCAGCAACTCAGGAAGCCAGCAAAAGAATGTGTCAGATGGTGGTTATATGAAAGAAGGAGGATGCTTCGAATTTATCACCGGCTTGATAGAGGGGATGCACGAGACTGTGCCGGAGAGAGCGTCAAGTCAGCGACGGCGGAGAAATTGCGTCAATACTCGGATGTTTTCAGTAAGTCTGATAGTGATTTAGGAGTTACTGGTGTTGTTACACATGGAATAGATACAGGAGATGCTGCTCCAATACGGCAATCAATGCGACGTTATCCGCCGGCACATCTTCAAGCAATTGACCAACATGTTGACAGCATGATGAGTCAAGGCGTTATTGAGCCTGCAACTAGTCCGTGGGCGTCAAACTTGGTATTGGTACGCAAGAAGGACGGCTCTTATCGATGCTGTGTTGATTATCGTCCTCTGAATGCGGTTACTCGGAAGGATGCCTACCCTCTACCTCGGATTGATGTCTGTCTGGACGCGATGGCGTCGGCCAGGTGGTTCTCAACGTTTGACTTACGGAGTGCATATCACCATGTTTTGATAAATCCAGCTGATTCCGACAAAACAGCGTTTGTCACCGTGGGATGTACAAATTTCGAAGAATGCCGTTTGGATTGTGTAACGCGGGTGCCACGTTTCAACGTCTCATGGACACTGTTATGTCAGGACTTCATTTTCAAGTTTGTCTCATTTATTTGGATTATATATTAGTGTTTTCAGGGACGACTGAACAACACTTGGAGCAGATTGTCATCGTTCTCGACAGACTGCGAGCCGCCGGTTTAAAGTTGAAGCCGGAAAAATGTATGCTTTTTCAGAAGTCGGTCTCCTTTTTGGGTCACGTCATATCTGAAGAGGGGATTTCGACGGATCCAGAAAAGGTGAAGGCTGTGAAGGATTGGCTGGTGCCTACATCGATCCGAGACGTTCGAGCGTTTGTGAGGTTGGCTAGCTACCACAGGCGTTTCATAGCAAATTTCGCTTCGATTGCAAGGCCGCTTCATGCTATGACAGGTAAAGGTAAGAAGTTTTGCTGGACTCAAGAAGCTGACGAATCTTTTCACAAGTTGAAGGAGGCCCTGATTTCTTCGCTGATTTTGGTCATGCCTACAGATTCTGATGAACTGGTCTTGGACACAGATGCTTCTTTCGGGGCTATTGGCTGTGTTCTGTCCCAGAGACAAGGTGGGCAAGAAAAGGTGATTGCCTATGCAAGCCGTTGCCTTGATCGTCGAGAGGCCAACTACTGTGTTACACGCAAGGAGCTGTTGGCTGTTGTTTATTCTTTGCGCCATTTCAAACAATATCTTTTGGGACGCCGGTTTGTGATTAGAACGGATCACTCTGCTCTGACATGGCTCAGGCGCACCCCTGACCCGATCGGTCAGCAAGGCAGGTGGTTAGAGATCATGGAGAAATTCGATTTCATCATCAAGCATCGCCCTGGCGCACGGCACGGGAATGCTGATGCGTTGTTGAGGCGGCCTTGCCGTGTTCGAGACTGTGCATGTCATGTAGCAGAACAGGATACTTCAGACTGCTGTGGTTTAATCCAAGAGGTCGAAGATCCGTCGTCTGGCTTTATCGGCGGGTAGGCCGATTGCCGGCGAGCTTCGCGCTTAAAGATTGTTCAGACGGTCACTGATGACAGGAATGAGGCCAATACTGGTAATACCGAGAGTGCTATCGCAGATGCTCCTTCTTGGTCTCATGATGGTCTGTGTGCAGCGCAGCAAAAGGACCCCGATGTGAGTTTCATCTTATGATTGATGGAACAGAGTCAGGACAAACCACAATGGGAAGAAGTTGCGCTATCATCTCAGAGTGTAAAGACGCTGTGGAATCAATGGCCTCGTTTAGCTATTCAAGATGGGTTATTGAAATGGTGCTTCAAAGCTGCTGATGGTTCGTCGGCATATTGGCAGGTCGTGTGGCCAGCAAGCATGAAAGACGAGTTTTTGCACGTTGTCCATGGAGGAATGACAGGAGGCCATTTAGGACGCTGGAAGACTGCGGTTGCTATCCAAGCTCGAGCATATTGGCCATCATGGTCTTCGGATCTCGATTCTTTTCTAAAACAATGCGAGCCTTGTGCCCGATATCATCGGGGAAAAGTAAAACTGCAGGCTAAACTGCACCCGTTTCCAGCAGGAGAACCTTGGGAGAGAGTCTCGATTGACATCATGGGACCTCATTCGCGGTCATCCATCCAGACAAAACCAATATATTCTCACGTGCATTGACAGTTTTTCAAAGTGGGCTGAGGCTGTTCCGTTGAAGAACCATACAGCACCAACAGTTGCCCGAGCTTTGATGACTCATGTGTTCAGCAGATTTGGCGCTCCGCAGCAGTTACTGTCAGATCGCGGGCCGGAGTTCCAAAGCGACTTGTTTACGCAGCTAATGAGATGGATGGAGGTGGATAAGTTAAATACATCTCCATATCAACCTACGACAAATGGCGAGGTGGAGCGCTTTCACCAGACTCTAAATTCGATGCTGGGGAAGGTCGTTATGGATTCGCAACGAGACTGGGATGAGCGTCTACCGTTGGTGATGGCAGCGTACCGGGCGTCGCCGCATGAGTCTACCAGATACTCACCCAACCGTTTGTGTTTAGGGCGCGAATTCGGAATGCTGTTGGACCTGATTATGGGGTTGCCCTTAGAAGAGACGGAGTCCCAGGGTATGCCTGATGCGTTTGTTCAAGACATGCAGGAGAAGGCAGTCGATGCTTATGCTTTGGCGTGCAAGCACCTGGGCAGGGCTGCGGAGCGGCACAAAGCAACCTATGACCTTCGCACGCGTGAGGTAAATTTTGGGGTCGGAGATTGGGTGTGGTATTGGTACCCGAGAAAATACCGCATGAAATCCCTCAAGTGGCATAAATGCTATACAGGACCGTATCTGATCGCACATAAAATTGAACTGGTAAACTTTGTCTTACAAAGGTCTGAAAAAGCAAAGCCTTTTGTGGTACACTTGAACAAGTTAAAGGCATGTCATGGTCCAACGCCAGAATCTTGGCTGGAGGTGTCGAGTGCTGGCGCAGAAACTTCTGCACAGGACGTGAGAAGAGATGAGATCTTGACGTTGGATGCGTCACAATTACCCGCGCACGCTAGTGTACCTGATTTTGTGTGTAACTCGGATGGTGATCAAAGTTTGCCGCCACCGGTGCGCAAATTACCCGTTCGGCGTCGTTCTCGGCCGCAGTACTTGGCTAATTACTTTTGCTAATTTGTTTTCATTTGCTTGTTTGTTTTTTTTGTAGTTATGAATCCTATTGAGTTTCCAGATTCGTTGGTAAAGTGTTCTCAATGCGGTCAGTTTCGGTCCAAACGCAACATGGCACGCCATCAGAAAGGAAAGAACTGTATGGCGGCTGTTGCGGCACAGATCAGCGGCGACCTGGCTGGTACGGAGCAAGGTGATATGACGCCACATCGTAGTCGCTCTGTTTCAAGAGACAGGAGCTTCTACACGCCGACAGTCGCTTATGTCCCGACGGAAGTTTCAGCATTGAGGGCATCAGTGATTCGTGAAGCGGTGAGTGCATTGCTGGACCAACACTCCGACTACATGCAGCAGGGGTTAGAAGCTTACCTGTCCAGGCATTATCCGGAAGTACCAAAGAACCTTAGAGCTCCAATCGTGGTTGCAGCCACGGCGGGTGCTCGGCAAGCCACGCTGATGCACGTTGTTGGGGAAAAGAACGTGGACTCGCCTGATCCGGGCAAACGACGATTCGCAGCTGAGGCCGCTAGTTCGTTATCGTTTTGGGCTCTGGGCGTGCTGCCAGTGCATCGCTCAGGTAGTGTGTACCGGGCCTCGGCTCAGACTTTGACGGCAACATTGTCGGCGCCTGCTCCTTCGGTGGACTCCCAGCCCGAGGTGAACCAGTCTACTCAACCCGTGACGGTAGGCGAGGAGTTGGCGGCAATCGCGGAGACGGTGGTGCAGAGGCCGGTGGTACAGGTGTCGGCGAGACAAGGACCTATGTGTGCACCTCAGGTGGGACAGAGACCTCTGTGTGTGTCTCAACTGGGCAGCAACCCCCTGACTCTGCAGGACGTGTCATTTCCGGTGGCGCTGCGACTGCAGGATGGCGAGTTTGATGCGCTGATGTTGCTGCATGGCACTCAGCTTGCCGGGGAGGATTTGTTTGCAGCCATGCCAGCGGCCGTTACGCCGATCCAGTCTGTCGCTCCAACAGTGAATGCAGAGGTTGGTGTGCAGCCTCCATTTTCAGCACAACAGAAGACAGCTTCTGTTAACCCGTCTAATGATTCGGAGCTCGGGAGGTCGCCAGTGATTGAGTTGCATGCTGCATCTGACGTGGAGTCCGACGGTGGGAGAGCTACGTCGACGGTCACGGTGAGCGCCTTGGGTGGTACCACAGTGTCAGCAGTTGCGACGGTGAGGGAAGCTGCAAACGATAGTCTGCAGACAAAAAGTAAAGAGCACCGGGCTACATCCTCGACGGCTCAGCCCTCTACTGGTGGTTGGGTTCGCGATGGGCAGAAGTGTACAAGGTCAAGGTCCAGGTCACCTCGGCAGAGGCAGTCGCGTGGTCAGCAGGATTTCGTTTATCGCCGGGCACAGAAGTCGTACACCGTCGATGCTGACGACTATCGACGCTTTCAGGACTTTATGCTGCGACGTCGGAACTGACTGTGCTGTTTTTGATTTAGAGTTGAACAGTAAGCTTAGTTTGTGTGTTTGAAATCGGACAGTTTGTTTGATATGTTTGTGCACAGGTTGTGTTTGGAGTTTTGTATTTTAGGTTAATATTGTTTTTGCTGTCGGATTGATGACCGTCACGTGGCGTGCCGACGTTACAGTAACATACCCCGGTAGTTGAAATTATACTTACCACAACACTGCCTAGGCAGTATATAATTTTTAAGTCAGTAAATTTTATACACAGTTGGAAGTAGATTTAAATCAGTGAGTTAGCCCATGATTTGCACTCATATTTCTCTGCATTCCTGTAGTATATGACACAACTTTTGATATTCACTGACACAATCCCAGCCAACTCTACAACTTCCCAGTAGTCATGGCACAGTCACTGCAAGAGTTGACCCGGTTCATCTGATAAATGCAGTATGAAAGCTTGGCAGCTGCTGACCTTTGGGTCAAGCCAGTTGTCTCAAGCCACTAATCCCACAATAATTAGCAGCTATACAGGGTGTGCCAAAAAATGACCCAACTTGTTTTTGTTAAAACTTTGTCAAATCTCCACCAAATTTGATAACTTTTGGAATACATATAGCCAAGACGATAGAAATATGTAAGGTACACTCACTGTCCATCTCACCTAGTTTATGTCAATGCATCACCGTGTAAAGCACAGATGTTCCAAATTGTTGCATAATGCTCAGTTGTTGCCTGCGTAAAAATTCTAGAAACTTATCACAATAAACTAAAATGTGATTTATTCAACAGAATTATAAGTTTTGTAACAACTTGCATCCAAATTATCAGAATTTATGCCCTAAGTGTACACAATGGCTTAGACATGATGCAGTGGCATCATTTAGGGGGGAGGGGCTGGAAGGGTCTATGGATTCTTCAAGGATTTACGACTTTAGTTTTTTCCTAGTAAATTGTACTTTTGAAACAGTGTTACTGCTGCAAAAACAATACGTTACGCAGACTTAAACCCCCAAAGATCACTGAAACTTAATGATTTACTGAAATGATGCCTATGACGTGAGGCCACAGCTGACATCGGCATTAACGATCAACTGAGCAAAATGCACAGCACTCATTCATGGATAAAATGTGTTTTAAGCTCATCAATCAGTTATTTTGTTGTCTGCTGTTTTCAGCGCAAAATGTTTAATACCACAAAATTATTAAATCCCATGGTGTCCTTTGTGGAATTGATAATGCACAAGTGAGCAATCTGATACTGATAATCACCATGTAATGTAACAATTTGAAGCATCTGCGTTTTACACCGTAGTGCATTGACAAAGACTAGGTGAGGTGGACAGTGAGTGTGCCTTACATATTTCTATCATCTTTGCTATATGTGTGCAAAAAATTGTCAAATTTGGTGGAGATTTGACAAAGTTCTGACAAAAAAAGTTGGGTCATTTTTTTGGCACATCCTGTATAAGTCCCACATTTATCATCAAAATTTATTACTACTCAGCCCAAAAGCTGATACTCAGAGATAGAAAGCCACATCTATCTTGGTGGCTGGTGACTCGAATGGTTTATCTGCTTGCAGACAGTCACCTATCCAAGCACTAACCAAGCCCGGCGTACAGTAACTTTGTTGATTGGACACAATGTGCAACTACTATGCCATGTACCAACCACATCTGGAGCCGTATGCATAAAAACGTCGTAACTTTACTTCCAAACTAAAATCGATTTACGTCGCACATAGTGCTAAGTCGGTATGCATAACGATGACATAGCACTAGTTAGACGCCTACTTCCGAACTAACTCTAGTCGCTCCAGCAACCTGTCGTAAATATTTAGTCCGTCGTTGTCAATGTAAATTAACGTCACTAAGGAGAATCTGCAATCACGTCATGCGTCGTAAAGGACTTCAGGTAAGTCAATTACACTATTGTAACTAACTGCAGTATAAAAAGTTGCTTAATAAAACTTTTAGCGTTCGATAATTTTCATTTATTCGCATCGTGCATTCTTACTTAGCCCATGGAGCTGTAACTAGGCTCGAGCACACCCCAGACTGCAGCAGACGACAAGTCAGGCCATATCTATTTTTAGCTGCAGGCCGGCCGAGGCAGAGTGCGTTTAGCCAGGAAATTCCAGAGTCAAACTACCCGACGTCAACTACATCGGTAGTAGTTATAGTCGCTTGCTATTACAGCGTTTTGCATGCCGTCAAATGCAACTTTCTAGTTTGGAAGTAGTTAGTCGAGAAGTAGGCCTTACGTCCAAACTAATCTATGATGTTGTTATGCATACCACCCCTGACCCTTTTAACAACAGTATAAACAGTATGAGATAGGTACAGTAGTGATACATCTGTAAGCAGACCTGAAGCGACCTCAATCGACTGAAAAAATTCATCGGGATGAATGCATGCCATCTGTGGTAGACAAGTCCATGCCAGACGAATCAGAACAAGACTTAATGAGATGCGTCTCATTGATGCTGACGACATCATGCTACATTAAACATCCACACATTTCTGCAACAAAAACAACTCAATCAATAGGTAAGCAAGTGTCATTGTTTCAAAAGTGGCAATATACTACCTGATTGCACCGTTTAAAAAACAATACACTTTACGCAAGCTATACATCAATATTGACATGCTACCAAATACGTATAATTGAAAAAATTAAACTACAAACGTACTGTAATGACCAGGAATGAGAGTCCAAAAGGTCCAAAAGATCCAGCCGTTGATAGCATTAACGTATATAATGCATGTAAGGTCATTATATGTGCCAGAAAAAAATTCGTCAAGACGTCAAGACGTCAATCTTAACAATATGTACAAGCGCAGAGCAACGTATAGACCAAAAGCTGTCAATTGAGGTACCTCTCCCCAGGTAGTGGGTAGTCATATAACGACGCATAAGCCATAACTGCACTGCTGGCTGATAGCAACACAAAACTAACCACTCCGCTGACAGTCCAGATACTGTGAACACAAGTAATAATACGTTTCAGTGTATGTTTCCTACACTTGAATACAACAATTATTGCAAAATTATTGCCATAAAACAAGCATATAACTCATTTTTTCTTTTTGTTTACTAACATACCGGTAAGAAAGAATATAGAATCATCGTTGACAAAATGAAAATATAGTGCTGGGCAAAACTTAAAGATTTTCGAAACTTTAAAAAATCAAACAAAACGGCACGAAAACCTACATACATTACACACCGTATACTAATCAACTGGCGAATGAAAATATACGTGCACTGTATAATATATAATGCCAGGGCTAAAATAGGTTTTAAAAACCGTCAAAGTCTATTTTTTGGTTTTAGATGTTAATTTCTTGTTTGGTCGTAGATCCAATTGGCCGACCGTTAAGGTGGAGTTCTTGGAACGATGTCGGCTGTTGTTGTCTGTCTGTCGTATGCAACCTAATGCATGTAGACCTATATTGTCACTAAATAGTAGGTCTTAACGAGGAAACCTATTACACTAATAATTAGACCTCGTATCTTAACTCTTTGTGTGCAAAATTTCAGCGATCCAATGCAAGAGGAACATTTCCAAAGTTAGAGTTAAACAAATTTGGGGTAAGAAAAATGTGCGTTTTTCAACTGATAAGCCTTTTAAGATGACACGAAAACCATCGATCTTGCATGGATGACCTTGCCAATCGTGCCGTATTGTGGCTAAACGGTACGTCGTAGGGGGTCAGCGATTAAACCCTTGGAGACGGCGATGACGAGTTACTATAGTCTGTCAATATTAACCATGTCTCAATTATGCAGCCGTTTAGCCGCAATTTTAAATGCAATGTTGCTGCTTCAGCCTGCATGCCACCATCACCCATGTGCGTCGAATTACCGTATCGTATCCTAGCGTTGTTTGTAGCGTTTGATATAGCAGCGTTACCATATCGTGTATGGGACTGCAGTCACTCTGGGAAATGACTTTCTTTTCGCGACTGGAAGTTGAACGCTGGTCTTTCGATATGGGCAGTACGGTTAGCCCACCCAAGCGACAGCTAGGCTTTTTGTTTCGATGTTTTCTATGGATGTAATAAAAATGGGGTATTGAATGCAATTTTGAGTCAAATGTATGTGTCTAGTCTTTATCTTACTCTTTAAAAAAACTTTTAAAAATGTTTTTGAACTTTTGAAAATCTTAAACAAATAATAATGTCAGCAATGCTCACGTGATGCACCACAACATCGGTGCTGCCACCTAAAATCGTTTTGAAAGGGTACCGTTACCCAAATTTGAGGCCTTCGTAGTTCATACTGAATACTCCTTGAACCTAAGAGGTTGAAATTCGCACGGTGATATCTGCGTTTTACAGTGTTTGAATAGTGAAAAATTAACTGGGGGTTGAACTTTTCGACGGCTGGAACCCGACCAAAAATGTGATATAAATCCTACGTAAGCTATATAGTATATAGCTGACCTTCAGAACATAATTTTATTGTGTTAGGGGGGTTGAGAAAACAGTTGGGGGGTTAAACCCCCAACCCCCGGCAATTCAAACACTGGCGTTTTATGCTATAAATTTTATACGCAGGTTGTCCGGCTCTATCACCGATAATTTTGGTGCTATCCACTATAAATGAAATCTGCGTAGCAGCCTAAAATCGGAAAACATACTAAAAGCCCTTTTCTTGGATTTCAAGGTCGTTTAAGGTCATCAGTGTTGGTAGCCCCGGAAAGCTCTTTGGCAATGCTTGTAACCATAACGATAAGCAAGAAGTAGGGCTTATGTGGCATGCGACCATTTTCACGCAAAATTAGCAGACAGTATAGCAACGGTCGCGCATTTTGAAAGGATATACAAATTTTAGGCCTACATGCTGAAGAGTTCTTGAACTCAAGCGGTCAAAAGTTAAACAGCTGAAATTTACGTTTAGGCCCTACTGCTAAAAAAAATTCATACGTAAGTATTGCCTTGGTCTAATGCTATTTCTAGCCATTTCGGTGCAATTCAGTCTTAAAATGCGCGCCGCAGCTTGAAATCGCGAAAAAATTTACTAAAACTCCCAATTTTGATCTTGTTTTTGATGTTGTTTAGGGTCATCGACGTTAATATCCCTGGAAAGCTCCTCACGAGTGCGTGATATGATAAGCAACTAGTCTGTGCCATCAATAAGGCTAAAAACGATTTTATGGGATACCCTTCGTTGACGCTTTCGTTTGAGGGGGATTCCTTCACCCATCAATTTAAAATTTGTCCTCAACAACTAGAAAATTTACGCTATACAGTTAGAAGAAATTTAAGCCAATGCTCACGATATGCGCGAAAATCTATAGCAGTTCTGATTCAGTAGTTTAACTGAAAATTGGAATGTTCACGCTAAATTAATACAAAAATACCAAATTCTCTATCTGGGTCGCATAACGATAGTTCCGCGGCGCCACCTTGTGAATGATATAGACTTGTATCGCAGCCCGAAATCGCCAAAACAATCCATAAAGCCCCCTATTTTGGCGTTCAAGGTCATTCAACGTGATTGAATTCGACGCCAATCAAGAGCCAGTGTACGACTTCCTATTAGTGATTAATAGTAACCTACGCCCTATCTCGCACCGTTACTGAGACACAGCGACTTATTTGCCAAAAATCCCAAATTTTATGTAGGCCTACCCCTCTCATTTAGCGCCCTCGTTCAGGGTGACCCCCTTCGAATTTATGGAAAAGTTTTACGGTTTCTGAAACTAAAGTCTTTCAGGCAGCCGACGGTGAAGATTTGGTAATTTTAGCTTGCACCGCTTTTGACTGATCCACCCGTGTGACGGACGGACAGACGGACAGACAGAATTGCGATGGCTAAGACGCGCTGAAAGCAGTATAGCTGCTTTCGCGCGTAAAAACCGGGAGTCTTTATTTCATCTGGGCATGAATCGGTACTGGGTCGTGACAGACGGACAGATATACTTATTACGACAGCTATAAGCTAAGCATTACGTGCTGTCGCGCTTAATAAGTACAAGAGACGTTTCAATATATCGTCACTAAGTTCTTAATAACAAGAAATCTGAGCTAAGGCTCACGAGACGCGAGAAAGCCTATAGCAGTTCCTGTTCGCAAGCTGTCAGTCTATCTCCAGCTATTTTCACAAAAGACTGACCAACAACGGTAAAATAACGACTTTTACTGGAGTACCGCTCTTTGATGCCTTCGTGCGAAGGTTTCCTTGAACCTAAAAAATCGAGACTTAGACCGTCGAAATCCAAGTTCAATGCTAAAAATTTCACACGCAACTTATCTATGTCTATCTCAATTGGTTTCAGCGCAATTCGCTCTTGAAAAGTGTCTCGCAGTCCAAAATCGCCAAAAAATCTATAAAACCCTCCAATTAAGCGTTCAAGGTCATCCAAGGTCATTGAACGGTCGCAATCGAAAGCCAGTGTACGACTTCCTATTAGTGATTAATAGTAACCAAGGCCATATCTCGCACCGTTACTGAGATACAGCGACTTATTGGCCAAAAATCGCAAATTTTGCCCACCCGCCTCTCATTTAGCGCCCTCGTTCGGGGTGATCCCCTCGAATTTATGGAAAAGCTTTACGGTTCTTGAAACTAGAGTTTGCCAGGCAGCCGATGGTGCAGATTTGGTCATCCTAGCTTGCACCGTTTTTGACTGATCCACCCGTGTGACAGACGGACGGACGGACAGACAGAATTGCGATGGCTAAGACGCGCTGAAAGCAGTAGCTGCTTTCGCGCGTAAAAAGCGCACCATTTACGCTTACTTTGGTAATATTGAACAAAACTTGGTGCGATGATACGTCTGTGGCAAATGTTGTTTTTAATAACTGCTAAAAATTTCGTACAAAATTCTTGCGTTGTTCTGAAAATGTTCAAGTTTGTATAGCGGGGTCATTTTATTGCCCCACGCTGTACTCTGTAGTTATATGTCTTTAGTTATGTATCTACAGCTTACATACAGATAGTAAGTAAGTAAGTAAGTAAAACGTAAATTTATTCGGCGCATAACCTCGAAATCAACCTCTAATCCCGGTATTATTCTTGCTAGATAGGCTAGCGCGAGCACGGTCAGTTGTTCCGCGGTCTACGTTAACCTATAGATCCCGCAAGATTAACCTATAAATTAATTATTTAACGCGTTGCTCGTCGTGCATGTAACACAGCGGGCCTGGAGAAGGCCGGGCGGTAAAGACGGTCGGTAGGTAGGTCGACGCTCTGGGCGGTGATCAATGTTCCGTTCATTTTGTCGTAGTTCGGCTCATCATGGGTGGGCGACGCTAACAGCGACAACACAGGGCGCACTTGCACCCTGCCTAGAAATCGGAATTCACAATCGGCAAATGAATAAATTTTTACAGTATATTAAGCCTTATTCGAACAAACTATGCCGATGATAGGATAGCCATTATACGTATGATCATCATCTGTATAGTGGACAACAAAGGGGCTTCTTGTATAGTCAGTTACGTGGAGAGAAAATCAAACCAGCCTCTAAGTGTTCTGAACACAAATATGTCGAGGAAATTATTTTCACATTACGCTGTCGATCGGATTTTAGCATCCCGCGGGTAGTCAAAAACCGTAATCAAGCCACTAGGAGAGGACAAGTACAGGAAAAGTGAGAAAAATGAAAAAAAAACAGGTCGGCATAAAATGCGGACGTGAGATTTGTATAGGTTTCGTTCATCCCGGAAAACAACAAATTATAACGAGGCCCCATTGGTCGCAGCATGCGTGTGATAGCGAGCGGGCGAGTGGGTTAGAGTAATTGCCGCGTCCATGTTCCGTTCAGTTCCGCCGTACGTTCTACTGTACCTTTAGGCCTCCAGGATCTGGAGCGTCGTCATGGCAACCAGCGGATCAATAAACGATGCAGCGTCAGCAGCCTGCGCTTTGAGAGTGTTGGGTGATTGATGGCGACACGGGCTCGCGGCAGCCAAAGAGGCCTGCGTTTAAACGAAAACCATGCGTCATTTAAATGTTTCGACCATGACAAGTTCTTCTGAAACGGTAGTGCCGTTGGGGAGAAAGCGGGCGACTGAAATGAAGGACCTGCCAAATGCAGAATCTTTAACATGACAGACTAAACCGAAAATCTGAGGTCATGCTGGATTAGACTAAGCCTGTTCACTCCAGACTGTTGTCTATTTCTTAAACTAAAAGGTTATAAGAATAAGTTGGTTTGTAAATTATATATTTAATTTAAATATAAAATAAATATTTCTGAACAAATAGCACCGTGGCACAGGCAAGTCCGAAGATTACGGATTTTTTGTCGAAAATTTTCTTTAAAAATGCAAAGTTGGGACCGAACTAATCCTCATTTTTGAGACCCTTAAAAGCAAAATTAAATTTTTGAACACTCGCATCTCTTCTGTCGCAAATTTGCAACTTACTGTCTGTTGGAAACAAATAATAATTTTTTATAGGTTACCGTCGACTAGCTGGGATCGAGTAAAACGCATGCGGTATTGCATCTGCATTTTGTACTTTGTGGCATCTAATAGTAAGTAAGTAAGTAAGTAAGTAAATGCAGTAGGCCTATTTATGGTTCACAGTGTCAGTCTGTGGCTGAATCTGAAGCACTTGGCTGAGACGCTAGGGGTGGCCTTAGTAAGCCTGTTGGAAGCAGTGGTTTTAAGCAGGCCACAGAAAATGTGCGCAGAGGTGGAACTGCGAATGTTACGTTAGAAGGAACGCAAGTTCTTCAGCGAATGACATTAATAAGTTAAAACATCTGATGCTGCACGTGAAAATACACAATACACGCAAAATTTAAAATACAGCGGGCGGCAAAAAAGCATATCCTAATTTTTTATCGTTTCTTTAGCACGTAAAATATTTGTCTCAAGAAAGTCTTGTTTACATCCAGTGCTAAGTTTGGCAAACTGAACGTTAGTAGCCTCACTGGAAGAACGAGGAAGGCGGTGCGATGCGATGAGGATGAGGATTGAGGATGCCGTGGTCGGTCATTGGTCCGTGAGTCTGCCGCTGATGCTGCAGCTGCTATAAACAGTCGCTGCGGGAATTTCCGTCCAGTTGTGCAGTATATCGCGATGGCGAAGCGTGGTTGCTATCGTGATAACTAGCACCGTCCATTAACATCACTAGCGTGGCGGCAGCAGCAGCAGCAGCAGCAACTGCAGCAACTTGTGTTTATAGCCTGCTCGCACGGGACGCGTCGGCCCGCTGCGGTAGCTACTGTTTTTTCGTTCTCGATAAACACTAAACAACACACTCTGTCCGTGCGTTCGATGCGGGCTGCGCTGAACAGCTGAGCGGCGTCAGCGAATGAGAGTTCGCGCACCGGTTGGTTAGTTCGCTGTTACGTGATCTTCGCACGTCACGGACGGTAGCAAGCTGCGGAGTACGCACGGACCCGTGAATGTAGGCACTACGTGTGTTCACACGCGCTCGGTTAGGCTAATGTGACTGGACACTCGCGCTGTTACAAATTGCTGGCGACAAGACGCCAACAGCTGACCGCAGTCTGCGACGGTATGTTTATTCGGCAAGGTTTTCGGAAACGCAACACGGAAAGTTTAAGTCACGATTATTAATACTCGTATTGATGCTCTCGTCTCGTTTAATTCTGACTCTGTATCGGGTGGCAGGTAACATTGTGTAATTCCATATGGCTGGTGACGCTCCGTATCTCTGCGATGGGTTTTCCGTAAAGAGCTGTAGAGGAATTTTAACCTTTATGCACAGATTTCGACGTTTTGAATGCAAAACGTAAGAAGTAATTTATTAGATGATAAAAATCTGCGACGATTCGTTGTTTTTTATTTTAGCCGCTTTTATTCCCGTAGATGCATTTTCAGTGGAATAGCATTATTATGCTAGCATTATATTGCCAATGGTTTTCGTAATAGCCTAAGCTGAATTCGCAGCTGTTTCAGAACAAGACAGGTAGGCTTCTGTGCGAAGGTTTGAGCGCTACTAGCGCTTCTTTATAGTTACTTTAATGTACTCTGATATCGATTCTGAGCATGGTTTATTGGTTACGATGCACTCTCGCACCTTACTGTAATATGCAGCTCTGCCCGCGGTCACTTTTTACGACAATCAATTTTGCAAAGTGAAATTGCCAGAATTTGTAGGTCGTAAAACGTTTTAAATAACGCTAGCAATAGTGCTTGAAATAATTAAAACCGTACTGCAATTGCTGAGTTGCACATTTGTTGCTTATTTACTGTCTAACTAATATCACAGTTTACAATCCGTTGTGGACGAAACTTTTTTATTCATCCATTTTCATTCGCAGCAGCGGGTGACGTAATTTAGGCCTACTCGAAATTTGAAAATGTTTCCCGCGACTCGGTCGCCGATGTCGAGGCTCTGAAGATCGAATGCTAAAGCCAGTTATTGACGTATTTTCTTTTCAAGTAGCCCTGTCCACATGGCCGCATCAATACCGCGCTTTGCAAAATTGCGATAGATGTGCGTCGCGCGATAAAAAATATTCGACATTGCAAGGCGTACACTTTCTGCTCGGCAGTAGGCTTACCGGTAGTTTATGCGAGTTGCTGATTTGTGAGCTAGCCCGACGTGACGACGCGCAAGAAAAAACGATACCAGCTGATACGTCCGGTATGCTATAGGGCCTTAATCGTGGTGTAAAGTTGTGACCATATGTATCTGTTATAGGATAAAAGTTCGTCATTAGCGTAGGCCAACAGGGTTCATTTTTCCGCGAGACTTTAGGCCTAACCATGCGTCTATCTTGTAGGCTACAAAAATTTCCAGGGCTTATAGTGGAGGAAAGTAAGTCGGAAATGTCATTATAGGTCTACGCTATAACATCCTACTGTCTTCCGAGTTTCGTACGATTTCCTTGAGATATTACGATACTTTTTTATCGTAAGCTTGTTCTATCGACAAGCAGGTCGCATAGGTATCTTCCATGAAGGCGAAATGCCAAAATTATCGCGGTGGGAAAATGTGCAGGTTTTGTTGGGAGACTGGCGTACGTTTCAATAAACCGTGGCTTATCCAGACATTTTTACGCGATCTGTGCTCCTCCGTAGCTGCTTACCAAGCGGCTCGGTGACCTCTTACCGGTTTGAACTGTACTGTTGGGCATCGGCGGCGCTAGGAATTTGAAGTTGAGGGTAACGTGGAGGCAAGGCACACGTGGCAATTAGATTTTTGGTGCGTGGGCCAAATATCGACGTCATTCATTTGTGTGCATCAAAAAACGTACCGTGGTCCAAGGGCAGGGCCTCTGGTCTGGGACAGGGAGCGAAGCCCCCTGAAGCTAAACACTTTTAGCTTTTGGACATTCAATAAAAGCAACACAAAAAATCACAGATATCTGTGTTGATTTGCAAAAATGACTTTAGCCACACTTTGGCATGGTTACCAGAAGACATTTTATCTACATTTCTCCTCAGATCAACTGGGGGTGGAGCAAGGGCAAGGGCACGGGGACAGCTGCCTCTAGTTCTGCCTCCGCCCATGCTAATAGAGGCTACCGGTATCGCATGTGTGACGGAGGCTTTAACGACGCGTTTTTATCGCCAGGAAAAATGTTGTTGCCTGTTTCTTGTCGCCGTCAGTAAGGTGGTAAGCCTACACTCTGTACAGTCTGTCTGCTGCACTACACTGCGCGCTTACCTTACTTCGTTGCAGCAAAGTGTATACTAGGTGCTGTATCCCTGCAACTAAATGTGTTTATACCACCAATCCGTACGTTGCAAATGAAACAATTAAGAAATTTGAGCTAATGCTCACGAGACGCGCGAAAGCCTATAGCAGTTCCGGTTCAGTAGTTTAGCTGAAAATTAGGGTGTTCACGCTAAGTTAATATACAAATACCAAATTTTCTATC
>Ga0056128_1004774_pt1 | contig 16998 bp, 7 predicted proteins | sample WorMetLIZISLAND2_FD_71113 | JGI IMG/M metagenome (GOLD analysis project Ga0056128, IMG submission 71113) | Marine gutless worms symbiont microbial communities from Max Planck institute for Marine Microbiology, Germany - Olavius geniculatus... ... | reverse complement strand
AACTTTGTGCGTCTTTTATAGGCTTAGTTATACAAACGCGATGTCTTTTCTACTGCATCAACTACAAAATATGCTACTTAAATGAAACGCAACTCTTGACGGAAACAAATCCGATTATTCTTTCAGTACGTTTTATAAAAATGTAAGGCTCTATATTTATGTCATACATGTAAAGAAACGTTCCAGAAAAAAGAAAACGTTAAAAACGTTAAAAACGTGTGAAAAATAAAAAAGCGTCTAAAACGTTGAATAAAAAAACGTTGGCCATAATTTGTTTAACCTCTTGCCTAATGCTGTAGGTGCAGTATACCTGGAACTACAGTCTAGATAAAAAGAACTTTATTTAATTTTAATTTTACCGTGTTGTCATAAAACCATAGCACTACACTAACTAAATATACTACATAAGACTTTTTATTGGGTATATTTGGACTAACTAAGTAAACTACATGTTCCACCATCATTATGACCTATCAATTTGTTGCTTTAGTTCCAAAAATGTTTTTCGAAGTTCTTGATAGGTTTTCCATGCACGTTTTTTAAATAAAAAACGTTGAAAAAAATTTAAAAATACGTTAAAAACGTATAAAGACGTAGCAAGAATAAAAAACGTAAGAACGTTTTTTACATCTATGATAGGCCTATATGTTGTATTAAAGTGCTTGCGATCTAAAAATAAATGAATAAAAAAATTGCCTGTGTTCCTATGTTACAGGCTACCGTGCAGTTGACACGGTGTGAAATTTCGTTACGTTAAACCATTCTACGGTGATAAATATCTCGGTTTTTGTCTTTACAAGAAAGTCTCGTTTGCTCACTGATTTATACAAGGAATTAGATTTTTAAGAATTTTTCTGACAGGATTGAACTTGGTAGCATAAATGAACGGATTGGCGCTGGTGTGAAGATATCCAATGAATATTGAAATTGGATAGCAAAACTCAATGCCCGGAATCTGTGAATTACTCAGCTTCCAAACTATGTAAAGAGCATTTGACGGGCCACAGGTGATGGCGTAGAATGCACTGACAAAAATCATCGTTTTGATGACGTTGGCCCGGATGTGATGTGCTTGGGCCTGAGCCTGCGTCTGAGTAGTGCCTGATCCAGTAGCACTGTGTGCAGCCATCACCCTCGCCTGACGACGCACCGCCAGTAGAATTCGACCGTAACAGAGAATGAAGATGGCCAGTATGACAACGTAGAAAGAAGCGATATACCAGCCCAAATACGCCCGGAACGCCAACTCACTCACAAAGTAATAGCCGTAGCATACTCCGTTGATCACTACGCTGGTAAAAAATACCATGACCGTATTATAACCAATTCCAGCAAGCCAGAACAATGCCCCTGCCAAATATATGACCCAAGGGCGCAGCCACTTTTTACTCCAGACAGGGTGGACCACCTTTAGATAGCGGTCAATGGTAATGGCGGCAAGATTGATAGTGGAACCGTTAGTTTGATAATGGAACCGTTAGTTCCCCCCCCCAGATGAGGTTCTCACTAGATATCAGCACGCAGAGCCAGTAGCCAAGCGTTCCGCTGTGATTAATATTACAAAGATTCAGTAAGTAGGTAACGAAAAGAGCGAAACTGCTGAAAAGATCAAGTGCGTTTTGATTGACAACTAGAATAAGTTTATTGTGCTGTTTAGACGCAAACAGGGCGTAAAGCACAAGCGCATTGCCTGCGATGCCTACAAGTGCAATGACTACTACAGCGATCGAGAAATATACGTCAAAATTTGATGACGATGACGCCTTGTTGTTTGCACCTGTAGTGCTCATCTCGTCGGCGTTCATCGTTGTTATAGCAACAGACAGGTACGAGGTTGCTGATCTTTCCTCCGCCACTTCTTTTCGCATGCTGCGCTGTACAACACAAGTGATGATGATCTACTTTAGTGTAACTCACGCACCCACATATGCCTAGACATGGTCATTGTCTTGTGCAAGTCTTAGAAATAATGTTTATTTTCACACCTTGTTTATTAAAATGATGGTGATGATAATGGAGACGACGCCGATAAAATGTGGGCCAAAAACTGCACAATGAAAACGTTTAACAATAGTTGTCCAATTTGATACTCTGCTAGCTGCAGCATTTTCAATATTTTCGCTGCAGATTTCACAATAATCGCGGTGGTTTTGATCACAATGTCATGCACTCGTGGTGTTTCTTTCATACTACCGTACTGAGTAGGCCCCTATTACTGACGTGACGCAGTCGTGAGTTCAAAGCGCGTATCTAGGCTATACGTAAAAATCGATTTTGGATATTTAAACCCGCTAAATTATGGCAGTTTATACGGTTTTATGCACAGTACGTGTGAAAATATGTCTTCTTTGTAACTAGAAATTAAACGCACTGTAGTCGGCGACGTCAATATTATGAATGGTTGAACGGTCGATTGCTGACTGATGATCCGATGCTGCAACGCTGCTGCTGCTGCTCGACTGATGTGAATCGTCAAACATTGCCGTCGGCACGTTGAGTAAGTATGCAGCAAACGTTGAAAGGCAACGCGACGAATATAACGTCGAAACCCACTTGTTTCATGTTGACCGAGTTGCTCAGTTCTTCGGCTTAGGCATAATGAACGTGACGTCCTCACGCCATAGGTATAAGCGTATATTATGACGCATGCGACATGAAACGTCTGCTATAGGCTTGCAGATCGTTACCGAGCAGCACGTGCTGCCAGTGGAGCCTGATCACTGTTCGCTGAGCTTGTTGAAGAGCAAGCGAGTCTTGCGGTTGGATCTTATGGAATCACGACAACATGACAGTCCTTTGAATTCGCGATCAAGTCCATATGAACAAGTAAATGCTATTAGCAACAAATGTTTGCATGTTGCCGCTAACCTAGTACCAAATTAGACGGCTTTGCTGCTTTTTTGGCCCACCGAACAATGCTGAGGTCAATGCTGCAAGTCAAGCCACTTGCATGATAAACTAGCAGGTTTATCGCGGTTTACTAAGTTTATAGAACCTAGTCTACAAGTTTTTCTTGTACAAGACAAGTTTACTGCATCTTACAAAGCGTAGCTTTATTCCGCGCCAGAAGCCTGCATCCATGTGATCGTCAGTGACATGTAAGTCAAGCATTCAATCAATCAATAGTAGAATCAAAAAAGAATTCGGTGACCAGGTTAGTTTTGAGTCGCTGAAGGAAGACGGATCATGGTTTTAAACCAAAGTTTCCGCTCAGCGAAATCATTTCACTTTTTGGCTAAAGTATGTAGGCCTAATTACACGGAACTGTAGCTTAGCTAACTGGCTCAGCGAAAACTTAGCCTGCAAACAGTGAAAAATGCACTAATATTGATCATACATAACTTAAGTCACAGTCTACACTACTATAGTGTTATACATTTACGTGTAAATGTCTTAAACGTGTAAAGACAAACTTATATCTTGATGCAAATTTCTTGCAGTAGTTGTCTGCTATAATTAAAACAAAAACGGCTAGCATGGTACGTCAAAGTTAAGCGAATTAAGACAAAGTGGATGTAGGTAATGTAATCAGCAGAAAGCCTATCCGCAACCGCAAGTGAGAGTAACGAACTTACAGCATAACAGCAACGCAGAACGTAAAATATTCAGTACTGTCAAAATCTTTCCCGAGCTAGATGCAAGCAAGTCTATGTAGTGCGATTCGACTGAAGACTGTGTTTATTAGTAGCCTAGTTCTTGTGGCGGTACTAGCAGGCTATTTATTGGTTAGCAGTACGCTGACTGACAGCAAGCGTAGAGTGCAGCGTTTGCACTGGACTTCAACTGACAAATCATCTCGCACATAAATAGCCTATGCCTCAAGTCAATACCCTGGGCAAACCAAATCCAATAATTTTCCAGCTTGTGGCAACAGTGAACACAATGCTTCAGAAATTTTATGTAACGCATGCTCAATCTAAAGTAATAAAAACTGTGCAATAATATTTTAATGTAACAAAGTTGAATCATAGGCCTACTGCGATGTTTGTGCTGTCAAAACAGCAATTCTGGAGTTTAATGACATGCAGTTAACATATGGACAAATGCCTTCTGTATCAAACAACTGAAACACAGACTATGAACAGTCGTGGTGCATGTTTTAATAACACCAGACAGAATTACTGCCTTTCGATTCAAGCAGTCAATCGACTCAAACAAATTTCATCCTGTATCATAGTAACATGAGTATTTTACCACATGGCGTTTCAAAAAAAGCCAATTTATCTTAATTATTCAATAACCTGTTAAATACATGTACATACTACATAGTATAATTCCCCTATACTTAATTTCCACTCACTTTATTTTACTTAATTCACTGTGCCATTGCAAGTAAGGAACAGAAACTGATGCACTCACATCACTGTGGTATGCTGAACACAGCACGCGATTCAGATTAAAAGTAGCCAATGTACGAACACCAAAAAGTCAGTACAGGTCTTTCCATGCAAAGACTATGAAGAACATAATCCAAATAATCAGCTTAAAAAGCTAAGACGCCCAACGGCCCTTTTGACAGGCATGACAGTTCTCCAATCAGAGAGTTCAAAATGATACTTTTGTGTCTTAGAATATTTTCATACTCATGAAATAAAAGCAGAATGCTTCTTGTAAGCACAAGTCTCAAATTATGATGGCTGCCAGAATCCGTGAACATCAGCTGACCTATATCAAAGATACGGCAAACCAGTAAGTGGCTTTTTCTGAGACACTAATGACCACTCATGTCAAGTGAAGTTGCTAGTGGACCCTATAACAACTGTCAAGCAGGCAGCAACACTGTCCATACTGCACGTACATCAAAAACCCACAAATAACAAAATTAGCCTAAAATTCCAAGCCACAATAATCATCACAAAGTACACCCGGCCAAGCGGTAATCCGGCATCAGTTACGGCACTGAACAATACGTCGTTACATCATGCTATGTACATGGTGTTGATGGATGACACGTTCGTGCATTGCACAACAACGTCAACGTTTGGCAAGCAACAACAAGCTACGTACAGCGGAAAAATATATAAATCACCATCAGTTGCCATTTCATCCACTTCAGCACTGAAAGTTTTATAATCACGGTTTGAGATGTGTACATCGAGAATTAGTAATACAACAAGCAAATTTTGTGTTTCCTAAAAACTGGCACGTGAAAAAACCAACATCTAAAGATGATGATCATCTACAGTAAGTGTGCTGCAGAATAATTTATATTAAAAATACTTTTTGAATTTGGTGCACTTCCCATTAGCAGGCTTCCAATGCTCAGCCTTATGGGGGAGGGCATAGAGCAATTTTGGCTGGTTGTGATGCGGATGCAAGCAGCGAAAGCAACACACATAGCTTACAGAACTAATGTGAACCAATCAATCTGGCAACCAGGAACTCTGACTATGGTTGCTTGGGTATGTTGAATGTTGAACGTAAAAAACGACGCACATTGATCAAACGTTGATGGAGAATGGTAACTGGAAAAAAGGCTGTGGAACAAGCTTCCAGCTTCCAGCTCATCTGAGACGAGGGTTGTTAGCAATACTTTCAAAAAGTATTGCAATACTGATTGCAGTACTTTTTGCAATACTCCACTATCTGCTCCCTCAAATAAATTTTGATTCTTGATGCTGTGTACAACTTTTCCTACAGACTACGTGATAATGTAATCAACCCAGAATTTAAGCGATAAACAACTCATGTTGACATGTTACTTTTCGTTCAGTCTTTTTCACACAATCACAATCGAAAAAAATGAAAAGATTCTTTGCATAATTAAACAGCATCCTCAAGATTAAGAGTGTTATTTACACCAAAAAAGTATTGCTTGCAAGTATTGCAATATTTCAGTTCTAAAAGTATTGCAATACCACATGCAATACTAAATATGCAACCAATATTGCAATAACTGTTGCAACACTAAAAAGTATTGCAATACTTATTGCAATAATTGCAATATTAACAACCCTACCTGAGACAAACTGACATTAACTTAGAAACAGGTGAAGCGGCTGCTGAAGACATTTCTGTTCAAGTGTTGAGAGCGCGGCACATTGTGGCTAGCAGTTAAATTGCACCCCCCTAAGTCATCTTACCTACTTACTTAGAAGAGCTGGTAAAATCGTGTGAGGAGAGCGTTTTGGATTTCCTGTAAGTACACCTACACCCAGAATAAAGATTAAAGAACATTGAAAACCGAACAAAAACAGGCTAAGAAATCCACTGTGTGTGTACATGTGCAAACCTTTTGGATCAACACCAGTGGCTCTGGTAGTACCACAAGTGACAGTAGTTGTAACACAAAGGTGGATTGACAAAATAGCATATCTACTGTTGGCTATGGCAAAACGTCCCAACTACAAACCACAAGGATCTTCAAAATGTTGCTTAAATATGTACTTCATTACAAAATGAAATATAGCAAGCAAATCTGTACATTATTTATTAACACATTTTCAAATAGCATTGAAAAACTTGGAAAAGTCAGAAAAAAATTCAGCGTGTAGAAAGTTGTTTTCGGTTTTCTTCAAATATCACTGACAACATTATCAACATATATGATGTTTTGCCATCCTAACTCTCGATAGTAGCATCATACAAAAACAGCAACAAAGTGCCAAAGCAACATCTTTGCTGTTCACAGACTGACTGAACAGTCTACCTTAGTGCAACCAATGACTTAACTACTAATTACTTTCAACAAACGACCCAACCCAACTCAACTAGTATTGCAGAGAACAACTATACAGATTATGCTTGCATACGTATAACTGACAGATAACACAACAGCACAGAGAGCTCGAGGCAACCTTGTTATATACAGTATATGGGGCACATCACAGTGCAACATATGCTCACACTACCAACCGTAAAAACCAATTCGCATTATGCAAAGAACGAGTCCACTTTAAGCAAATCCAATTTAGACCCAACTGACTCAACACAACATCGTTACCAGCATAGCAGTCGCATGTGTCACGACACTTTGGAATAATCACAATGCATTTCACAAGTAACAAATAACAACTCACACACAGGCAACAGCAAATACAGAGACATATTTGCCGAAATAATCTAAGGAACCTGGGGAATGTTATGTCACAAATTTTCATAAATACGAACAATTGGACTCAGCTCAGTGACATTTTGTGCAATATGATTTCATTTACATAGACAACTGTTTTAAAATTATGCGGCATATTCAAAGTAACAATCCGAGGATTACTGCAGTTTTACAGAATATATTATGCTTTACTGTGTGCAAATAACTGAGTAAGTTAATCAAAAAGAAGTTCATTTTCAATTATTACACAGCAACCGATTTGTAACAATATACCACATAGGCTCCCACAGTAACTAACAGACTGATGTTTGATAAATACACTGACAGGCAATGGCAAACAACCGTTTGTAAAGCCAGGCAATGATAAATAGAGCAAATTAAAAACATCGATCGACTACTTGGAAGCAATGACTCTGCAACAGACGTTTTCAGCATCTGCGTGCTTGCAGGCTTTACAAGAAGCCGCACAGTCACCATCAGCAATCGTCTGTTCAAATCAAATAAGCCTAATGAGTATTGACTCACATTGTGCCAACCAAGTAACTTAACCAGTATGCAGAAACTCGTGCAAAACTAATGGCTACTGTTCATTAGTAAACTTTTAGCATGCTATTGTGAACCTAACTGATGCCAAGCATAGCAAGAAACTGTTTTTTTTTGTTCGATCAAACCTTACATAATGACTCTGTAATGATTTCACATACTGTTACTGGTGACGACACAAGCCATCCAGCAGTGTCAAAAAACAGCCAAATAAATGTATAAGAAAATATGTACCACAAAAATTAGTGAAAATATGCCCACAAGTCTGCAACTCGTTGCCTAAATAACAGAACTTAGTTTTAAAAATTATTTTGTCTTTAATTCTTTCTTGAGTGCTTTTATACTGAAAGGGTATCTGTAAAATGCGCTCCAATGGCAACCATAGTTTTCTTCCAAAGTTAGCCAGCCTCGCCTTGAATACTTCTAGAAAAAATGGCCAGTTAAACCAAAAATCTAACACTACTTTCACAGAAATTCTTTTGTACACAGCACAGGACATTTGTTGGCATGCAACAAACTTTTTATTCTGTTGTATTCTATTTTCCTTATATTGGGTATTTAGGTGCAGTACAAGTATGTCCACAGAAAGCTGAATGCATCAATGATAAAAGCTTCGGGGCTGACGATGTAGTTGCAGATAACAGATTCAGTAACTCCTGTGCTCCCACATATGCTAAGCCCAAATTCCATTACAACGACTTTGCGACAAAGTCGCAAACTTTCCATGTATCTTGTCATGGACTAAATTTCATTATAGCGACCGAAACAGATTTGTAGCGGACTTGTCACAAACTTTGTCACAGCCATCTCGACATGTTGAGATGGTTTGAAAGCCTAAAACTTCCCAGTAACATGTTTGTGTCCGCGACTTTCATAGTCTGCATCCGTGACTTTCATCAAAGTTTTGGTGAAAATCAGCATAACGGAATTTGGGCTTAATTAATGCCTTGACTTCAATACAAATACATCATTCATAACACTCTCAATCAGTGTGTATAGTTCAAGTTATGAAACAGTTCAGTGCATCATATCTACGTCAATATCAGTGAATCAGGCACAAACTGGAAATAAATGTTTGCATTGCATGCCGTAACCTAGTAATCTGGGGAAGGTAGAACTACAAAAATAGCACAATTTGTGCAATTTGCAATCCTATATGATTGCTATCATTACACCAGTGTTTTGCAACCTTTTTGCTGCAGCGGAACCCTAAACAAGTGTGGAGGTCACTCACGGAACCCCATGCACTGATCCATGCGTCCAGCGACGTACGCGAGGTATAGAAGCTACAGACTCATTTTCCTAACAGGGCTGAGCCTCATGGGGACAACAAAGCAGGCAAAAATGACCAATTATAATATGAAATTTGATCGCTTCGTAGCTTTGAGATGGGTTTCCCATGAAGAGCATTAGTAGGCAGCAATAAGTTACCTGGTACTGTATTTAACCAAACACGACTGGCGAGGCGGTCGTCGACGGCCGCTCAGCCTTTGCCAACAACCCAGAAAATTTATCACCAGGATGCCCTCGGACATAATGGCTTATGCGTCTTATTTATTTTCTTTAGCAGAGTGTACAAAAAATTGTATTAACTAAGTAAATGGTCAAACGATTTCGGATCATAACCCTAATCAATACGTTTTATGTTTTTTCTTCTTCATTTCCAATAATGCACTAATCCTCGGATTTGAGTAATACCGTGCATGGGGGCCGACGTTATAATATGAACCTAGACTTTAAAATGCAAATATGCCAAAATTACTAACAACAAAAAATGACTAAACACAGTAGATCTATGCAAAAATAGACCCGCAGAAGCGCGATTTTGTTTGGTGCTGATTTTCTACGACTTCCGTCTGGCGTGCCTTCGCTCGCTAAGTTATTTCTACTGGCCAGCTGCGGAACCCTTGGCAAATGCTCGCGGAACCCTTGGGTTCCGCGGAACCCCGGTTGAAAATCACTGCATTACACAGATGACATCTGCTTCAAAAATGTGGATTTTCCAAATTTTGCAAAAGATTTAATTCACTGATAACTGACAGCGTGCCATCCTTAAAAACAAAATCACTGCTACATGCTAGCATCAGACACCTATATTGACACGTCGATGTGACTAGAGAAATGATGGCTTCCAATTAACCTGGGTACTATCCTAACTGTGCAGTGCACTGGTGCAAACAATATGATGTCTTGACTAAACTAGTTGTCGTAAACAGCTGTGCCAATGTCAACATCACTGGCTAAGCGTTTACAGCACGCACAGAAAAGCACTCGGAACAAACCACAGAACGATATGTCACCGTAAGATATGTAGACACCGACAACATGAAAACGTCACAAAAAAACCACCTCAACGACTGAGGCTGGTTAGGTCACTGAAGCTGAAATGACAAAAGAAAACTGGAAATTTCATGACTAGATTCGGAGAGAAAATAATCCAAAGCTATTGGTTACAAGCCACTTTATTATGCTGTTCCATTATGCTGTTCTTGTATCTGAGCAAAGCAAACAGCAACAGATAAGCAAAATCTACATCAACTTGGGAGAAAAGGCCCACAAAGTGTCTACGGGCAACAGACGATGTGTGTGCTGTAGCACCAATAGCATCATATAGGAGAACACTGAATGCAAGCAGAGGTATACATAACTAACAGCAAGTGGCATAGATATTTCCCATGCTATCTAATGCAATGCACCATAGAATGTCACATGCATGGAATTTTATAACGGTTCATTCACAGCTTCGATGCTGATTATTACAGTTAGCAGTATTGCAACAACTACTGACTTCTGTAGTTGTAGAATTTGTCGTTGTAGTATATAGACATACTAGCACCTAACAACACAAACTTTGTAATTACATGCACGAGATATTCAACTGAAAATTTCAATTTCCAGTACAGCATATTTGAAATATTAAGTACAATTCAGTCCAAAATGTCTACATAACCTGTCATCATGCAGCATACAGAATTTGCTATGTTTCACTGACGACAAAACTTGATCCCTAGTTCAAAAGTATAAGAGCACTAAGCAAATTTGGACATATCAGCAAACCAAATAATGGCCTGCAGATGTGTATAAAAGCAAAAAATGAACTTATGTAAACTTCGATTAGTCCAGACCAAGCATAGTGTCAAAAAAAAGTCAATATGCACTTTTAAAACATTAAATATTAACTTCTATCTGCTACAATAAGTGCAACATTTAACACATTTATTTAACTCCATATTTTCAGATTATTACAAAAGATGCATCTGGAAAAGTGCTCAGTATTTCAATGCAGAGTGATGTCAATGTAACCAATTTCTATCCAAATTTTCAAAAAATGTCATTTAACTTTTGTAAAAAAAAAACACCAAACTCAGTTATGGTGTCCAATAATTATGAAACACAGTGCAGTTATATGGCATAGGGTAAGAAAACAAATGAAGTATTATGATCCATCACTGTCAGAATTTCCTGACCTTAGCAGATCAGCAAAATATCCATTTCCTCCTTCACATCGTTAGTGTAACTATCAGATTAACTGTATTATACCTTCCTAAGAATAGGTGCTTTGATGCTAAAGAAAGCGTGCATGCCCTGAACACACTGTACCTTGAAAATATACTGATACAAATTCATGTGCACTCAGATAACTACTTCGAGAAAGTGGTCACTGGATTGACAAACTTGACATGGAAAACTAACGTTGTTTTCGTTCACCAGTGAATTCTATTAGTGCATCGAACTGTCAACTCTTTTTGGCAATAAACACCAGAGGTTAAGTATATTACTGACAAAAAAAAACAAATTTTCAACAGTACCATCTACGATAAAATTATTCATTACTGTCTAATTAATGCCAAAAAATGAGTTTTATGACCAAGCTAAAAAGCTAATGTTACATTTGAAAAATGAGCCAAAAAAGTGCCCGACTGCCTGCTGAACTAAAATTTTTACAACCAAATTCCTTTAAACGGAAAATTTGACTGATAATACATTTCAAAATAAATGATGGCAACCCCTCCAATACATTAGTGTATTCCACGAGTGAAAAAAAAACAATGCGAGAAAAGCAAAGTTCTAACCAGCAACATTCATGCATTCAGCCATCAACAAGACAAGCTGCAAATGGCATAAACTGGTACACAGAGCTGTAGCAGACATCAAATTTCCTACGTCTGATAGTCTGATGTTGTGATGCAGACGCATGACAATCTGAGCGCCTTAAATGTTTGAGCGTGGAGAAAAATTTTCACAAGCACTATTGATTCTGAGTTGCAGATAAGAGAAGGAAGTATAGCAGTGTCAATGGGAACCATGCCACGGACTTAAAGTGAAGTTAAAAACAGCCGAAGTGCATCACGCACAATAACGTTGACAGATCGACGATGCCAGAATACTGCAAGTCAGTCGGAAAGCACGTTAAGAATTGCAGATATTATATTGACCAGTAACAGCCATCTGGAATAACTTCATCGCCACATCACTAAGAAGGCGCTGGTGGTCCGGCGTCGGTGGAAAAACTGACAAGTCCGGTGGAGACTGGAGGCGGAGGGTTGGCTTCAAGCTGGGCGAGTGTCTCAGGGGTGGCATTGGCACGTAGAATGCCGTTCTCATACTCAAGGTGCGAGTTCTTCAGCATCAGCTCCTTGATCTGCTCCTTGAGCAGCTCTACCTCCTCATGCACGGCAAACATCAGGTGACTTTTCACCAGGTCCTATAGCACATGTCCACACATCTCAAGGATACAGTTTTATTCATAGGGGAAGTCTACAATCTACATATGAGCAACATTTTATGTTGAACTTCACTTCACCATAGATGATGGCAGCACAGAAATAACATATCAATTATCAAACAAACAACAAGGCAGAATAACAGCAAAACATAGAGCAAGTCAGACAAGTGAGTAAGTAAATAACAATTAATATAGCACCCCCCAAAAATATGACCGAAAGAATCAGGGCACATTAGGTAGTAGAGCTGGAATTAATTCAATTTGATTCGAATCGATTCGGCAAAGCAAATCAAACCCAAGCTTATTTCGATTTGACTCGCCAATTTCGTGAAATACTGAAGCCAAGTTCTGTGGGCAAACTCGTGTTTATGCGTGCTAGTTTGCGCTAACTGCATGCGTGCATTCTCATCGCACACAATTTTCGATTAGTTTCACTTCACTATCACTTTAACATAAGCTTCCGTACAGGCATAACCAGTGACCAATGACGTTAACCTTCTCTTCCTTGACGTGACATTATACTTACGACTTTCAGTTGGTTGTTTTGAGTTGATCTATAATGGCAAATGCCGAATGTGATAGTACAGTAGTACGAAAGTACAATAGTACAGGCCCAAATTGCAACTCAGAATTCATAAAGAACTTGAATTTCCAATGAATAGTGGCGTCATACGTGGGTAAAAAAAAGTAGAAAGGCCAGAAGTTGCAATTTTTCTACAGACACGACAAATTTCTGAAAGAATTCTGACAAAAAGCTGCAAATTTTCAGCAGAAGAGATTATGCATGCTCAACATTTTAATTTTGCCCCTGAACTTTTCCAAAATAGAAATTTTTCAGCCCCAAAGTTTGCATTCTGGACAAACATTTTCCGACAAGAAGGTATTTTTATAATTTTTCGACAGCTGAAAATTCAGAATGGGCGTCAACCCTCCCTCCACCATTTGCTTGCCACGACGCTACTGCTAGTGAATCGAATCAAATCGGAATTCTTCCAAATCAAATCGAATCGGATTTGTTGTCAGCCGAATCGTCCACCTCTATTAGGGAGACACCAGGGGGCAAGACAGGCAAACAGCGATGACTAAATTTCTGGTTCACATTTCTAAATGGCGGTTTACTGGTATACAACATTTTGCTTTTTGGGGCTGTGGGCTATCAGCAGAAGGTGCCCCCTTCTTTATCTTGCCCTCCTCTTTCCTTTTCTGCTTCCCCTTTCTTCCCTGCCACAAATACAACTCCCTGTCTGCCCATGCCCTTAATGGACCTGGATGAAATACTTAAACACACAGCAGTGCACAATTTTCATTTCCATAAACAAACAGCCTACACAAAACCAACCACTAAACCAACTACCAGTCTTACTATGGTTAATGCAACACTAACAAAAATATTGATTTGAAGTTATAAGGAACTTACCTCTATGAGATAAATAATCATTTTAATCAAGCACCCATTAACTATAAAACTAAACTTCACAAACATAATCAAACTAACCATTGCTTGTTCAATCTTGTTGTCAATTGCGAATGTTCCTGCAGCGCTGCAAAAACAAATGCATCAATGTTCAGCATTTCATACTGAATTTAAAAACCACAACTCATAGCACTGCGGGGTACTGGATGCACAAGCATAAAAGACAAACATGCATCAAAAGTCAACTAACAGAGTGCAGCCAGATCATTTGCAATTTCACACCCATGTCAACTGCAACTTTCTCAGAGATAAAAAACAATGCTAACTGTATGCCTTCTCTGACAAGACACATAAACATCTAGCTACAACCCAATCAATCCATAACCTCTACAGCTCTAATCATTCTGCAGAGAATCTGCTAGACAATTGAAGCTGAGAAAAATCACAACTGTACATCTCTACTACTAAGCCTGTACAGTATAAATAATAAATAGAGCAAATGCAGCATCTCAAAAACTAAGCCTCTTTTCCTTAGCATAATAGATAAATATAGTAAAATAGCAGCTTACTTCACTAAATGTGGGCAATGGGATGAAGGATTAGAAAAGCTGACAGAGGGAGAGATATGTCTGCTAGTTGCACAGTGCATTAGATATGACTGTCCATTACAAGTAACAGATGGCTGCAATGGTGTAATTTGTTCACACATAACAAACAGCACTGTTACCAGCTGAAGGGATAATAATCACTGAGATAGTAAAGAGTCTGACTCCACAAGCAGTGCTAGGAGAATAGTAATGTCCTAAGCAATTACATACCTTTCAACCATATACTACTCAGCAGAATAAATGCAAATCAAAAACAATTCTGACACACAAATTCTTTTTATATTGAACACCACCTGCCTTGAACAGCAGTAATGAATTTTCTGCAAAATATCAGCCTATATTGTCACGGCTGGAAATGGTTTTATTCTGCCACATTGTCAGTTCATAGGTACTCTACTTTTCAGTTAGTTTCTGTTTAACTGGCCCATTTTCCATTTTCCACAGTCACTCCAAATCCAAAATGTAACTGGCATCAGATATCATGACAAATGTAAAACCTTTGTCGAATGTACTATCATTTATCAAAACACAAAGAATACCTGTCTGCATTATCAGTGCCGTCAGAAGGCATCAGCGCAGCACTTGCCAGCGCAGCAAAATCACCCGGTCGACCGACGGCATCCGCCAAATCAGACAACGACGTCACTGGTTCAAGTCTTTCTACACCGGAAGAACCGAAACCATTTGGTAAATTAGGATTCCTGTCAGGCGTGAGCATATCATAGATGTTACTGTCCGCAAGTGAGTTCAAAGGGGTGCGTTCAAGCACCAGATGGTCACCGGAGTAGACAAACGCCGGAGTAAACTGCACTTGCAATGAGTTAGCATTATCAACAATGTATATTGGTGCAGCGGCAGAACAAGTGTTTTCACCCGTACTTGTACCCTCAGAAGAAGATGTTTCTGTTACTAGTGGCGGATCACTGAAGTCCATGCAGGTCCAACGTCCTCGTACACGTGACGGAGCTCGGCTTTCCACTTTGACAATCCTAAAACGTGACTGGGCATACGGTGTTTGACTAGCACTGTCAGAAATGCGGCGATGACCTGGTGACCTAGGACTAATCTCGCAAGGACTGTGGATGGTTTCTGCGGATGACCAGTGATCTGGATTAACCTCTGCTGCATGCACGTCAGAGCTGACGTCCTCCGTGTTTGTCACGTCATCGAGGTCATCGACACTGTCTCCATCTGTCTTTGGCACGACACAAGTGATCTGGAATGAACTTTTCTTTATCTGTAATTGCTGTGATGAAGGCACAGCAGCAGAAGTTATAGACTCGGCAGTTGTCTGGTCGCAGTTGGCTGAATGACTTTGGTCCGGGGGCTCATCAGCACAGCAACAGTTGGCACTTCCACCTAACTCGTTCACATCCGCTGTGCACATTTTTGATGATGGCTGCACAGCCATTACTGAAAAACACCAACCACAATATTGCAATGGAAAACATCTAAGCAACATTCATATACGAAATGGTTACTGTCAATAAACAAAAGTGAACCACAACTGCAAAAAATATGCAATCGGTTAAGTGACCACAAAATGTAAGCAAAGTTTTCTCCATAAATTATAACTGGTCAATCTCTATTGTCAACCAAACATGATGTCATCATCAGTGTTCATATAATACCGATTCTCAAAAAAATAAAAATTCTGAGTAAATTATGTATATCTCAGTTATTCTATTTAATATTTCATTCAGTGATAATAGGATAAATTCACAGCAGAATGGCTTTTCTGCCAACACTGTAAAATGTCAGGTAAATTACATATCAGTGACACAGAGAAACTGAGACAATGCTATATTTTTCACACACAGCTGTTGTAAGCTTTGCCTACGTTTATAACTTAATAAATGTTAATTTAATAAACGCAACAATTATATCAATTAGACAAATAATTAATTACAACTCAAGGATTCGGTTAGAGTGACCTGCAAACGTTGAACGCAGCCAATACATCATCACTGTTAAGTGCCATCTGTGAAATATGTAATTTAAGATTACTATCGACCTTTCTCAAACTGCCGGTCTGTTTATCCAGTATTTTAAAGAGCTTACTTCTTTACTATATTTGCAGTCCGCTAGTCTCCGCCTCCAAACACAAAATGTTTGTCGGAAAAATTCATCAGACGAGTGCGACAGACATCCAAAGGCCTAAAACACTATTACATACAGCGTTCGGTAGTTTGTTCTAACGCTTTCACATTAAATCAATAAATAAGATATACTTACTCAAAAATTAGCCTTTCATTTACAACATAATCATATGAACATGAAATTTTAGACAGCTTATAAATAACATCTGAATATAAACACAGACATAAGCTGGTACTCATAATTTCCTAGAAAAATCCGCGTCAGCTGAACAGAAAAACGTAAAGAACTCTGGAAGTAGGCTTTGCAAAGTCACACCAACTCGTCACCAAGTCACAACTCACCAGATATTGAAGACATCCAATATAAGCCCAATAAGCGATGTTGGCCTAACTAAACTTCTTCTTGTGTCTAGTATGACCGAAACGCGTCGATTAACTTCTTGGTTGATCTCAGAGTAAAAACTCCATTCGCACATCAAAGGAAAATCTTCTGTTGTAAATTCACTATCAAAACAACTGAACTGTGAAAACATCAATTGTAGAGTTAAGACAACCGG
>Ga0056128_1004771_pt1 | contig 17001 bp, 11 predicted proteins | sample WorMetLIZISLAND2_FD_71113 | JGI IMG/M metagenome (GOLD analysis project Ga0056128, IMG submission 71113) | Marine gutless worms symbiont microbial communities from Max Planck institute for Marine Microbiology, Germany - Olavius geniculatus... ... | reverse complement strand
CAGATGTTCTGTTTATTTCAACACATATTTTGCTTGATCTGCTTTCCCTAGGTAGTGCAGAAGCATACATAGGAGAGGTGGGAAACTAAACAGTCATTTGATGGCAAGTTGTGTTAGAAATATTTGTACCAAAAATTATCAAAATCTGATAATTGGTTTTCAAGTTACAGTCGAAAATGTTGGGGATGTTTTTTTGGGACACAGTGTACATTTAGCGCTCCATAGACGATGGTCGTGCGTTTTCCAGCCCTGCGATTTTCGTCCCTGGTTTTCCAGTCCTGCGTTTTCCGTTCCCGCGTTTTCAGTCGCCCCGTTTTCATTGTTTTTAAATACCGATATAATACTCTGCAATTTAATAATTAACGTTGATTGTGGCATTAAAATCGATGCAGTAATTGCAATTTATCATTAAAAATCAAACTATATTAACAATTTACAGCAGTGTTATTGCGACCAAGTGGAACATGCAGTAGATGGAGTGCATGAGTGGAGAGGGTTCTGGTATAATTTTTAGTTTTTTTAAATCTCAGACATCATTACTGTCGTCCGTCAATACTAGAACAAATAACTAGCATCGATAATCAGCATAATGTCAAAGCCGTAGCATAGAGCCTAATAAAGCCTATTTTATCTTCCCTGCAGTCGTGCATAGCTGCGTGTTTTCGTGCACGTCGTCTGCAGGTCTATTTCGTGAGGATGTCAAATGCGCTCTTTCCGCGTACAATTCTGCAGCTTCCCGTACAGTACATACGTCGCGACCGTCAACTTCAATTATCATTCAGAACGTTGTTCGTTCGCAATGCCTATACCTACTGGCTGACTCTGCACGAAAAGACGTCGAGACGGAAACTTTCCTTGCAGTCTGCGACGCTGCGTGCTAACTTCTGCCGCTATCCCACCGTCCGTCACTGACTGCACGAACTTTCTGCAGATCTCACGTCAATTTGCACGCACGCGATCTCGTGAAAGAAGGACCCGACTGACTGTGTCAGTCTATATACTCCGCAGAATCCGAGATTAATGAGGCCTCGGTGATTGACACTGAAAAGTTTGTCTCTCACGAACGAACCGAACAACGACCCTGCCATTGCACGGGTCGTCCTCATCTAGTTGCATCGTCTCACGTGTGACGTCACTGACGTGTATAGGCCCTACATAGGCTTCAGCGGCAGATTGTGTATATTTTAGCTAAAGCGACGATATGACTGCCACGACATGCAACGACTGATTTTTTATTACCAAGTATTGTTCGTTGTTCTCATTATATGCTGAATAGAAGTATTCGTGGACCTATATACAGGGTGCCCCAAAAAACCGGACCTGTTTGAGCATTGATAACTCAGCGATGGTTAACCGTAGAAAAGCGTGTGATATGTCAAAGGTTTTACAATGTTGTAAACAAAAAGGGCCGCACTTGCATAGCAAATCATTTAAATATTTTTTGCTTAATTTGTCTAAATCTTTATTACCCTTGAAATTAGGCATTTACCTGCACTCCCATGTGCCCGAGTTCATTGAACCCAAAAACTCACTGCCAAAAAGTCCAGATTTAAATTCTGTGAATTAATCAGTGTGGGGCATTGCAACAGATAGCGTGGTCACAAAATTTCAGTAAATAACCAGCTAAAAAGTGTGCTAATCGAATGCTGGGCTTAGCTGATCCTGAACACATTGACTCCAGCGATCGATCAGCTGCCTAAAATTACTGATGACGGTTATGAATGCAAAAGCTGGGCAACTGTTTATGTCGAATTTCATCTAAACTCAAGGTATGTGTTAATGATTGTTGATATTTCACTGTATGCTGAATGAAAATCAACCTAAATTCGTGCGCTACTGCCATTTTAGCATGATTTTAGGGGTAGCAAATAATATTTAAATGCTTCACTATGCAAATTTGTCATTTATTCTTTACAGCATTCTGAAACTTTTGACGTATCACACGTCTTTCTACCGCTAACCATCGCCGAGTTATCAACGCTCAAACAGGTCCGATTTTTTGGCCCACCCAGCATTTTATCCGATAGCCTACAAGTCACTGAAATTCTATGCGATAGGCTTACTGCGTTTGCTTATTACAATTCAACTGAATACACTAAATGGTTTAAGTGTGTAGGCCTATACATGCATACATTGCGTTTGCGAATCATCAGACTTGAATAGCAGCAATTAAGCAGGTATCTGTTAATAAAGTCGCGAAGCGGATCGCAGTTTCAGAGAGAGAGAGGGGGAGGGGAGAAGAGGGAGAGAGAGAGAGCGGCCAGAGCGGAGGTGTCAAGAAATTGGCATCGTGACGTCTCCCTTGTCGCAGCATTTGCTATACGCTGCCATTCGAAGCCCGGACTTGCATGCCTGCCGTTCGAATCGTTTTCGTCGACGTCGTGTGCAGTAATTTCTATTTATCCGTGATTTATAACCCGCCGCTGACGAAATTAGACGGTGCCGCCGCGAAAAGCGCCGCTGAGACGGTTAAAATGGCAGCAGCGACGACGACGACGACGGGTGTCGACCGTCTCGGTCACATGGCGGCTGAATTACCTCCCGGCCGGTGCTGGCGTGGCAACGGTCTCCGCTCTACTGAATATAGAGCGTGGCGACAGGCGGGTCCCACTCTGGCCGGGCCGGGGCACTGTTGGTCGAACGTCGGTCACTGGACGACTTTTGCGTCGGTCGGTCGGCCGCGTATTCATTTCCAGTTCATTTCCATCCGTCTCGTTGGATTATCCTGCGGACGGACCGGACGGATGCAGGCAATCCGGTCCTAATTAGGCGCCGACGACAATCGAGACGACGGCGGGCCGGACGGGTCGTCAGTTAGCCAGTGCGTGGCGTGGCGCTCCACCGGGACGCCGGACTGCTGTATTGGGCTGCTGTCATCGGTGAGTCGCTATCGTCACACTACAGCCGGCCATTAGACCCACCGACCACCCCCGACCGACCGACCGACCGACCAAGCAGGCGGTGTGGTCAGTGATGTCGCTACATGCATAGCACCGCACTACTCGCGCTGAACACTGCACACGACAACATGCATCAATGCCGACTAGACCTCCCAACGAGAAGTAATTGACAGAGACAACTAATATGTTATCTAAAATGTCATTTTTCGTCTGTCCGAAATCAACAACTTTGCTCAGATTTTTAATTTTTGTCGATATTTAAGCTTAGTCTTGCTATCGAAATGCGTTTAATTTGAAAACCGATAAATATCTACCGATCTTCAAATCTGTAGCCTATGAAAAAATGCAGCACTTTTTAAGTTACGGTAGACTTGCTTTATTCAGTTGGAGTGTTTTAATACCTGCACTAATTTTATTGTGCAAATCGTTAGAATTACATGAAAAATATAGTTGCTTACAAACAAAATCACTGCGAAAACTGCCACAGTAAGAAATAAAATCTTTCAATAGAAATGGAGACCCGGCAGTAGGCCTAATGGCAGCTATTTTGCTGTATATATTCAGTAAATATCACAGTACCAATTTTGTGTTTTTTTTCAGTTTTGAATCGTTCATAGTGTTATTCAAGCTTGGTAGACCTAAAAAGCTGGAATCCGGTAACATCCGGACCTATTGGCCTATGCATTTCAAGGCCACATTTACTCTATAGCGTTTTGAACTACAGATTTGTGTCGACGTGTTTCTTTATGTTCGATTACTTTTGCGACTTTGGTTTCTGCCACTGTTACGACAAAGCAGCGAGTTCAGATGTGGAACGCCGTGCATGCAGAATGTAAGAGATGTGAAGATTGCAGAGATCCATGGCTCAGCGACGGTTGGCTGTGTGTTGGCATGGCCGAATGGCGTCAGAAATGAGCGCGCATTCCCGGATTGATTAGATTCATAAATTTCTGATCAGATGCAAGCGTTCATTATCGCCGCGGCGGCGCCAAAAGCACAAGAGTTGGTCGTTGGTCGGTCAGAGACGGTCGGTCGACAAGCGGCCGACCCGGTCTGGGCCGGGCGGCGGCCGCGGTCGACTGACCCCGACCGGCCCACTAAAATCCTGCTTCCTCGCTCTCTCGGTCCGTCTAGTTCGGCAGGCTTCTTTCGCTCTATCAGGAAAAACAATTCCCGGCGGATCGGCGTCGAAAGTGATCCGGCGAGCGACGGACAGACCGGGAGCTGCGGGGCTTGGGTGACAGCTCGGCCGTGGAGCTTGGATCGATGCCGGGGCCGGGCCGGGCCGGGCCGAGGCACCCCGTTGTCGGGTCACGGTCGGGGTCAAGCGTCCATCCGTCCGACCGTGGCTCGCTCGTGGTGTCGCAAGTTGGAGCTTCGAGTCGTTGTATTATTCAAGGGGCTACTGCAGGCGATGAGCTGTCAGCGGTCGATGTTCAGTCTGTGTGTGTGCCATTTGGTTCGCTGTCGGGGGCAAAGCGTCGACTCTGACCCGACAGCGCCGCCATATAGACCGACGCCGTACTGCAGCGCTGAGTCGCACTCACAGCGTGTCGGATATTTCGACATTATACGACGAGCACGGAATTAGATTGAGTTAATGGACGTACCTGTAAATCCGTTGACGTTTGATTGCTGCCTCGTTTTACCCTTGCGGGCTATTTATTCATCCCGGATTGTTGGTTTGTTCAACTGCAAAAAATAGGCTACTCAAAATATTGTAGGCTCTGCGAATTTTTTTGTAAAACTTTGTGAGGGTAGGCTTTATATGAGTGAATGAGAACCAAATTAATCCATTAGCATGCGGGGGTAACCGGATTTCAAATTAAACATTTTTTTACATTTCAACGCTGCAAAATACGGTTTTACGTTATTGCACCACAACTGAGTTTTCGCCTCAGATGTTGCTGCTTGTGTAGGTCCAATATAGGACTATACAATTCTTTAAATCAAAGCTCGTTTGCTTAACCGAAAGTTTACTTTTTCTGTGTGCTTTGTATATAGTTACCTCCGCCAATGGCGAGTTTGCGTGATTGTCATCGTTTATTCGTCCATTTATCTGTCTATTTGTCAGCAAAATTACACATAAAGTTACAGACGGATTTGTCTGAATTTTCCGGAAATGTTAAACTTGGCCCAACTTGGAAATGGTAAACACAACGAAAAAAATATCTATAGCCTTAAAGGTTTGCGGTCTCTGACTGCCCTTTTAGCTATTCCTCCCAGAAGCGTCATTGAAGGCGAGCTGGGGGTCTACAGAGACTTTCAAGAATTTATGATGTTAATTTTTTTCCTGTAAACCGTATACTTTGAAACAGTGTTACTGCTGCAAGAACAATTCGTTACGTAGACCGAAATCCCGCAATAAAATTAAGATTACTGAGACCGCAATGACTTATTGAAATAATGCCACTGATTCCTGTTATTACAGTTGTTCGTACTGCAAGTTATCTAACTGAGTGAACACAACTGATCAAGCAACTATTCAAACTATTTATTTATCTAAAATATTTGTAAAGTGAGAGTTTCATTCGGTGTTTTACCCAAATTTTTGTAATATTTCACAATTTTATTACAAGTAAAAGTCACCTCTTAACATGTCAGTAATTTAATACACACAGTGCATGGGAGTTCGATTTCATACATGTCGAGACGTGTCACGTTTCCAAAAAAAGCAATTTCGGGCAGAAAACTTTTTTTTACTTATTACAATGCAATACATAAAATACAATACAATACAATACAGATCATTTACAAATAGAACACAACGAGTCGCCGCGCGTCTCGTTGCTGTCCTATAACATAGCGCTACTGTTAGCTGCTGCACAGCGCATTAATGACATCGCTTATCCTGAATATGCCTAAAGTTAGACTTTTGCATCTCTCTATTACAAAAAATGCCAGACATCTATAGACTGGCAACACGAAACAAATTAAACATGCAACGGATGTCACAGTGCGGTGTTCATGACGGCATGCACGCTCGCAACATAAAGAGTTCAGCTTTTAAAAAACGACAGAACTGCAGCTTAATGCGACAAATATGACCTCAGATTGGCGCACCTGCTCATAAAGTGTGTGAGAAAACTCGGGCGGAACTACGACATTTTTGGAGAGTTATTATGGTCTTCAATCGTACTTGCCTATCAATATTGATTAGAGCTGCGCTATAGCAGAGCTGTACTTCAGGAAGCACGTTTAGATGAAGCTGTCCGGGTATGATTTCCTGAAAAAAGTCCACCGTTTTTATTTATCTATACGTTGGTCTGATGCTCCAAAGCATGCACGCATCGCTGTTCGCGTTTACTTAAGGTTATAGGGTTGCACATTGCAACAAAATAAAATAGGGCCTACAATGCAATAAAATAACCGGGAGTGATGTAAGCGGTCGCAGACAACTCTGTTTATCACAGAGCAGAACGTGGCACTATACTAGGGAATGCAAACCCGGAGGGTATTTTTCAAACCCGGGTTTGCGGGTTTGGAGGCCTTGGAGGCCGGGGACCCGGCGGGCGGCCGGTAGTTACAGTAATGTAGGCCAGTGGCGTAGACAAGGGGGGCCCAGCGGGCCCAGGCTCCTCACAGTCCTCCAGACAAAACATAAGCATACGTTTGAACTGCACTAAATTTGCCAATTTGGTCAGTCTATTCTCGGAAAAATAACTAAAATTGTTGCCACCAGATCTCATTTTAAAAAGTTAAAATGCGCTAAATTCGATTTCGGCTGGGGCTCCGCCCCAGACGCCGCGCTGGGGCCCCAGATTCCCTAGCTGGATTTTAGGAGTCCTACTTCTAACGAAAGGGAGGGGAAGAGAGAAGGACAGGGGAAGGAAGGGAGAGGTAACATAGGGAGGAAGAAGGACGGGAGGAACGAAATGGGGAAGGGGAGGGTAGGGGAAGAGATACGAGGCCCATCCCAATTGAAATTTCTGGCTACGCCACTGATGTAGGCCTACAGTTAGTGGTCGAACTAGGCAGTCAAACCGGTCAAGCAAGGCAGACTCGCAATTGAGTCGCGCGAGCCGTGAACTGTAAGCGGTTAGCGATGCATGGAAGTGAGTTAAAACAATACGAGCTCTATAGGCATATTGCCGCTGCCAGTTATAGGCCTAGTAGAATTATTGTCTCTGTGAGATTGAGCCTATGACTAATAAGTTGAAACCTTGCAATGATTGAATAGCCTACATGAGACACGGCCAGTTTTCTTTTTAAAAACGCACAGTTTTCCTACCCCCTAATTCAACCCCAAATTCGAAAATGTTCCTCTTGCACTGGATCGCCCAAATTTTGCATGCCTATAGGTTACTCTCGACAGTGCTAATTACTCATGTAAAAAATTCCCGTAAGACCTATAGATCAGTTAGCCACAATACATCCGTTACAGACAGACAGACAGACAAAGGACAACTCGTGCCAAAGAGCCAAACCAAGCTTACAGTTTAACAGTCGGTCAAAAAAGTATATCATTCGCAATTTTATACTGCATTTGCTTATTGACTGACACCTAAAATTAAACCTGTAAACCCGGGTTTTTGCCCCCTCTCAAACCCGGGTTTACTGTTTTTAAAACGGCCGGGTTTACCCGAGTTTTCGGGTACCCGGGTTGCATTCCATAGGGGCTACAAACTTGCACAGAAGTTGCATTTTGTTGCAGGGATTCTGATACTGATTCTGATAAAATAGCTAGTTTTTTGCAGCAGCTTTATTTATTTTGCTATTTCGTGTTTTGCAAATGTGCAACCAACGTTGCTAATATGCATGAGCTGGCGAGCGGATAGTGCGAGGTTGTTTGGTATAGTTGTAGTCGATCAGTTGAACGTATGACCGACCGGACGCCGGAAGATGTCACCGCGCGAAGCCTCGCAAAGGTCAGCGCGTTCATTTCCCGACTGTCAGGGCGCCGGATATGAGGTCATAGAAACGTAAAAACCCACACAAACGTCCCGACTCTAATTTGTCAGCCTTTCTCGACAACAACAATAACAACCTACAGAGTATAATAACCCGCATTGCCACATGGATCCGAGAACGACCGATCTCAAATCATTATGCCATATATATCACTAGCTAACAGTTGCAACGATGCCGAATAGCACAACGGCCCTTAGAAAAAAAGAAAGCTATAGGGACCAATTGAAGTTTACGCAGTGTTTGAATTGTGAAAAATTAGCTGGGGGTTGAAGTTATCGACTGTCGAAACCCGACCAAAATTGTGATATAAATATGTACACCATGTCTTTAAAAACAGTCAAAATTGTTTTTGTCATAACCTCGTCAAATTTCCACTAACTTCAATAATTTTTGGCATAAAGATCATAAGATGCCCAAAAGAATAGAATTATGTAAGGTTCACTCACCTCACCTAATTTATGTCAACGCATTACCGTGTGAAACACAGATGCTCCAAATTGTTACATTACGCGGCGATTATTTGTGTCAGATGGCTCACCTTTGCATCATCAATTCGACAGAGGGTGCAACGTGGTTTAATATTTTTGTGGTATTAAATATTTTATGGTAGAAACAGCAGATAATAAAATAGCTGACTGATAAGCTTAAAAACGTCTAATCAGTGAGTGAATGCCGTTTGATAAGTCAGTCGATGATTCCGCTATCAGTCGACGGCGTTGCATCTAAATCATTGTCTTTGTATGCGAGGCCCACTTTATACATAAATTGTGATGATTTGAAAGCGATTTGTTACACAAACTTATAATAATGAGATTTATTTTGTGCTTAATTAAGTCGTTACAGTGTTTACTTGGAAAATAACTCAGGGTTATGCAATAATTTGGAACATTCATGTTTCACACGGTAGCGCATTGACATAAATTACGTGAGGTGGAAAATGAGTGCTCATTGCATGATTTTATCGTCTTGGCCATCTTCGTGCCAAAAGCTATCAAATTTAGTAAACTTGTGACAAAGTTGTGAGAAAAACAATTTTAAATGTTTTTTTTTTTCTGAGACACGGTGTATATAGCATATAGCTGACCCCCCAGAACATAATATGACAGTGTGTTAGGGGGGGTTGAGAAAACAGTTGGGGGGGTTCAACCCCCCGGCAATTCAAACACTGAGTTTACGATTTCTGAGTTGAAGTCAATGAGCATATAACCAAACAAAAGAAACTGGAAGAGTTGCCAAAACTCAATCGCTAACAGAATCTGTTCTGTTTACTGCTGCAGTGCACAGATCGACTGCAGGCAGTCTTCGTACCTGATACTAAAAACTGTTTTCGACAAACATGCGAGATCTGACATGAGGTGAAGTTTACAACACAATGCAAATTAGGCCTAATATAATGCTGGCCATATAAATGAAAAATAAGCTTAAAGTGATTATGCTATCCACGTGTGAAGTTCTTTTTGAAATAACGTTGCCAGTCAGTCACCAAACCATTCTCATATAGACCTACTGCTGTATATCTGAACTACTGAAATGTTTGTTTTGCAAAACAAACCTTTGTTTTATTACTCTACTTGTAAAATGCGAAAAATGCGAAAATTTACAACACGATAAGTTAATTGTACAACAAGCAACAACGACAGTAACGAACAAACACGCAACAACAATCGGCAATGAAAACACCCTGTAGACCTTCACACGTAGACCCGTCGCTTGACATTACACGTGTATCAGTCAAATATGACATGGCACATCTGACTGCTAAAGGAAATGAATATCGTTACATTGCATTGTCACTCCCGAATGAAATGAAAAAAAACTGGCACTGCGATAACTTTAGCGTGCATTTTGAGTCGACTACAAAATCACCGTCAAGCCACGCATGCACTGTTGGAACGTGATGCGTGCCGAGTCGAAGAACGGTTCTGGTTCTGTGCTGCTGTGCTCGTATAGGCCTATACGTATGGCTAAAAACTGCGTGGATGATTGATACACGACAGCACTTAGGCCAGTACGACTGATCAGTGCAATGCGCAGACTTCACATTCTCCGCATCGCTATCGCTTTTTTTCAGTTAAATTTTCAACAGTTTCTGTCATAAATATTTAATAAATTTCCAACATTTCGGTAGCAACAATAAACGATTTCGCCTCCAAGATTTGTGTGACACGGACAGACGGCACGTTTCATCAGCTATATATAGTCTATACACGTACACTGACAACGGCACTGATATGTACCATAACGCATAAGTGACAATTTCCTGGGCGCCATATATCGCTCCTACAGTAATAAATTCATAAGGCACCCCTACTGATTGTTTTTCCATACACTAGATAATTATTTTTTAAAAACTTTTTGACACAAATGTAATAAGAAATGCCATTACCAATATTTTGATTTCAGGTCACCATATGCATCCAAAAAAATAGCGACCGGCCTCGACATTTTAGTTGAATTTAAGAGATAGGACCCTGAAAAGAGCCAAAAATAAGGGTCAAAAGGAATGGCAAGGTGGAAAAGGGAGAAAGAGGTTTGAGAAAAGTTGAAAAGGGGATGCGTTGACAGAATTTCGCCCACACGGTATAGTTTTCAAGGTCGGCGCCTGACCGGTGACCACGCGGTGGCGCGAACACCGTTCACAAGGTAAGGGGAGTTCACACAACAAAATGAGCACGGAACTGCTTCTATCTGTCTGATGTTGGCATGCGATTCTCACAATACAAATACAAAGACAAATACAAACATTACATGTCGGTCGTTAACACCTAGCAGTCGATGCGATGCTACTAGTTTCCGAGCATGTCTCGATTGTCGTGCCGTCAGAACTGCATTAGCGACTCGTCCGTAATGTGTCCGGTACAGCGGTCAGCATACACGCTGTTGCAGCGACTGACATGTGTGGACCATGCAACACAATAGCTCTATACTATACAGCACATCTCTGTGATAATTTCACCTATTGTTGGCATTACAGGTATTGCCCGTGTCCGTTCGCCTGTCCCTTGCGGGCTCATAACTCAAAACTAAAACTGGTACGGACGTTCCCTGGAGCTGAAGTAGCCGGTGTGTCTATTTTTAGCTCAAAAGGTCAAAGGTCAGGGTTGGGGTTAGCGTTGCGCAGATATAGACGGACGGCCGCACAATATGGCGGCACTGGGCCGAAGTTTTTCTATATTTTGTTGTACATTTCAGTATATGTAGGCTGGGCGCACACGTCCCGCACAGAAAAGTTGATGCGCTACTCAAAACAAATGCATGTGATTCGACCGAATGCACACGTACAGAAATAACTAAAAAAGCAGTCGTAGCAAGCAGGTACCTCCGCCAAGGCAAAGCTATTCGCCAGGTGGCGTCACCATCTTCGCTTTGCCAGCGGTTCCCTTATGCCCCCTTTAACGCAATGGTAATGAAAATTTCAAAGTGATCCAGAATCCAGCGGATCACGCCTAAAATTGAATCACTGGTAGCTTATGCCATGCCCGACATACCATCAAAATTTCAGAAAGATCAGTCCATAACTTTTCGAGTTATCTTGCTCACACACAGACAAACAGACAAACAAAGTCCGACAAAAACATAACCTCCTTGACGGAGGTAACTATGCCCTAAAACTGTGCATATAGCTTCAACGATGGACGTATTATGCAAAAGTATTTGGACTATTTGTTCTTGCACAAAAGTTGCACATCTATTCTAGTAACTCATTCACTGTCAGGCTACTGCTAGTCGATACTGGGAGAGACACGATTATGCTTAGAGTTGGATGTGGTTTCCACAGAAACAAGAGTACGCAAACGAACCGTTTTCCTCGATATCTTACGAGCACAAGAGAACAGATCGGATATGAGCTGCCGCAAAAATAGAAACCCCAGCTGACAATTTGCACAGGTGGCTGTGGTGCGGCGAGTGTTCGGTCTACACGCAGTAATACCCTGAAGTCAGGTGTGCGATGACGTCACAATGACGCCATCAGTCTGCGCATGACGTCACAAACCACGACCGACCCGACGCTCAGTCCAGACATGGCAGTTAGACTGCTGCTTCTCGGGGACAGCAAAAAACCATCACGACAACTGCAGGACGCAAATGTAATGCATGTGCGCTAATTTACTGCACTTAGTTGTCATGCGGCCGTCAAAATATGCCGCATTACAGGCCTTGTCCGTCCGTCTCTCTGTCCGTTCGTCTGTCCTGTACAAGCTCCTAACTCGAAAACAAAAAGGTGCAAACCAAAATTGGCGTAAACGTGCCTCAGGCCAAGAGTAACCAATGTGCCAAGTTTCAGTTTGAAAGGGTTACGGTCTGGGTTACGGTTGCGAAGCTTTAGACAGACTACCGCATAATATGTTGGCACTGGGCGGACGTATTTTTCCAGTTGAGATAGAAGTGATCGGTGGGTAGAAAAAAGCTGTCTCGTGCATGAAGTGTCTAAATGGTGGCGACAAGCGCTCGCCGGGAATGCACAAACACGAGCTCGGTCGGTCGGTCGGTCGGTCGGTCGGTGGTCAGCTATGAGAGTGCATGGAGTCGTCTATCTTTGGCGGATCATCGGGCGTGAATGTCCTGTACATGTCCCATTGAATCATGAAGCGCCGCCGCTGCGCCAGGACCTTGCATTGCCGCCGGTAGACCGTACATGCCTGAGTGATGTGCCATGTGTCCGGCGCCGGCGGCGTGCGCCATCATCATGGCCGGGTGTGGGTGGCCGGGTAGCAGCATCGCCTGGGACGGTAAAGGCGGACCTCGCGCCAGGTGTCCGTACGACGCTGCCGCTGCCGGCGACGTGCCGTACAGGTCCGACCCCGACAAGTCCTGGATCCCTGCACACAGTTCACAGCATCACTCACTCACTGTACGTGCATAATCATGATTTTAATTTCGATTTCAATTGTGTTTTAATATATATTTTTATCATGCTCAAGGTTTAACTGTAAGCCCATCATTGTAACCTGTTTCAGTCCAATACCGGTGCTGCCGTGTTTCAAAATAAACGTGATTTGATTTGATTTGAAAGAATAACAGTAAAAATCATTCACTTTGTCTCACCGATAGAGATTACAGAATTTTATTAAAACATGCATACTGCTTGCTGGTATAAATAAAATGCGCGTGGTTCAAGAAAATTAAAATCGATTGCCGGAGTAAAAACATCAGCACAGTTATCATTAATTATCAGCTGGTTTCATCATTTGATGTTTGGCAAAAATCGTCTAAGCAACTTACAGCAAATTACCACAACAAAACAGAAGTCACGCTATATAGCTAACAAAGTGTACATTTCGCAAAAGTATCAAAATAAATAAACCAAATTTTGCAATAAAAAATACAAAACATAACAACACAACAAAACACTAAATATTGCAAAGAAAAGGCTTGGAAGCCCACTTACTGCACTGCACTTAACCAAAACAGAAACGTGACACAAAACAGAAAGTAAAAATAATTTTTAAAAATCGATTGCACAAAAACGAGAAATGCGACTCAGAGACAAAGAAATGTTACAACACTCGTCGCCGGTTGTATTACATCTACGGGTGCATTTCACGGGAGTTTGGCTGCCGTGTTTGCCTGCCGTAAACAGTTAAAGCAGAGCCGAAATTCAATCCTGCGGATTAACCGATTAATTCACTGCAGCTGATCCGGATCAAGCGACGGTTAAGCTGTTGGACAGTGCAAACAGCAGTATCAAGCACATTATAGCGCTTTAAGCGATCACGGCTGAAATCGACCATAGCTTATCACCATCACCATCACTGTCAGCAGCAGCAGCAGCAGCAGCATCTCGGCATCACACGCATCACTGAACGACTTAATTGCTGTGCTTGTTGATTGTCTTGCGTCGAGACGTGTTGTTGCTAGGCAGCGTGACGCAATTGTTGTCCATGGTAACGCTGCGCTGAGTGGCGGCTGCAGCTGCAGCAACCGTCCGTTATCATCAGCGACGGGCGGCGATCTGAGCTGTGGAGATTTTCCGAGCGGCCGGTCGTCGACAGATTGAAGTTAAATCTAGCGATGACGACGCCGATCACATCGTTATATAGTCTATCAAATGCTGCTGATGCTGATGCTGTTGTTGCCTAGGCGACTTATGCACACTGAAACAGTGCCGTCATCGTAGCCGAACGCTTCAATTACAGTTTGATATCTTGACGGCCACTGACAGAATTCTGTAGGTCCTAAAGTATTTCGGCAACAAATATCATTTAGCTGCAATGTCTGACATTCCGGTTTGTAAAAGTGCATGTGCTTTCATCAAGGAAATCCAATGGTATAACCCTCAAAAATGTTGCTATTTTGAATGTGCATTTAGTGCACGTTACAATGCATTATTGTGTGAAAGTGTTATTTTCTGCAATGTGCCAGACATTTCAAAATGGAAATGCCATCCGCTCGTTGTCCTGCAGCCGCTTCGACTGAACTGAAACACATAAACGCAATTGCCCACGCCACGTGCAATGCGTAACAAAATTTAATACACAATTCATAACTTAATGTTTTGCTGTACATCGAACCTGCACTTAACTTCCGGAATCTAGTGCACTGTTCTGCGCTGCGTGCAGTGATGAGATTTTTGCTTGTTAAATATTCCATTCCTGGCCATTTCCAAATAACAAAGCTTATAATTTCTAAGGAGAAAAAACTGACAGATTTGTTGCAATTTCATATTTATGTTAATCATAATTATTATTAACGAGACTTGCCATACTAAAAGTTTACGCGTGGGCAGATTCACAAGTTACAACTCAGACACGCGACATCAATATATACTAACCAAAAAACAGCATGCGACGAGAATTCCTGGCAATAAATCAAACAGAGGCAACGTGCGACGGATATTGCTTTACAAAGAGAATTAAAAATGAAAAAGACGCACGGCTAAATACAAGCTTTGTTCTGCCTACCTGTTTCATCAGCATCAAAAAACATCCGGTAGCCTGCGTGCCAAGGAAACAGTACAGAAGCTGAATTCATGACTCGTGTATGAGCAATATATAGACAAGTAATTTGAGCAGAACTCACGTGACGCGCGATAGCAGCGGTCCTGTTACCTTGGTTGTCAAAAATGTACGTTCTATGCTAAAAATTTCACACGTAGGCTGACCAGGTCTTTCTCCAGCCATTTCGGCGCAATTCACTCTTAAAATGTGTGTCGCAGCCCAAAATCGTAAAAAATTTACTAAAAACCCTATTTTGGGGTTTCAAGGTCATTCAAGGTCATCGATGTTGACACTCCTAAGAAACATGTCACTAGTGCTTGTTATGATAAGCAGGATGTCTGTGCCTATCTGCAACTGTTTTCATTCTAGACGAGCCAATATCAGTAAAATAACCACTTTTAGAGGGGTACCCCTCTTCTACGCTCGCTCCTTGAACCTAGAAGATCGGCATTTAGACTGCTAAAATCTGCGTTTAATGCTGAAAATTTCATACGCAGGTTGTCTTGGTCTATCTTCAAACATTTCGTCGCAATTCGCTCTTGAAATGTGCGCTGCTGCCAAAAATTGCGGAAAATTCACTAAACACCCCTCTTTTAGGGGTTCAAGGTCGTTCAAGGTCACTGACGTTGAAAAATCTAAAAAGCCTGTCACTAGTGTTTGTTATCATAAACAGTACGGCTATACAGTATCTGCAACCGTGTTCACACTAAACGAGCCAATAGTGGCAAAATAGCGTCTTTTAGGGGATACCCCTATTTGACGCCCTCGTTCGAGAGGAACCCCCACACCCAGGAGCACGAAATTTTGTCACAATAAACTAAAGTCCATGCGGTAGCCCTCAGTGAAGATTTCGTTATTCTACCTTGCACCGTTTTGATACAGATGCAGAGTGTGACAGACGGACAGACGCCCAGGCCACGGCTAAGACCATTCAAGCATTCTGCTATCGCGCGCAAAACGTCATTAACTTAGGCTACTGGTTCACATTGCTAGTAAAAAGTATTTGCAAAGTTTCTTAAACGATCACTACAAGTTCATAGACAACTGGAAAGCGAAGAAAGTTGTCGAGCTGATATATAGCCCACTACATATTTTCGCATGTTTTACCTTGACCTTCGTTTTTTTGACCCCAAAACCTAATAATTTCATCTATGACCCAAAATATGCCACTGAGACAAGTTTGGTGATAATCCATCCATCATCCAATTGCTATCACGACGCTGGAACAATATCACGGACGCGCTCACGGACTGCCACGGACAGACGGACAGACGGACAAACTGACGACAGACGACATAACGCCGTCTTCGGCACCACTTACGGGCGCAGGACGGAAACCTATAAAGCCAGATCGATTCACTCTATTTCACTTATTTTCATTTTGTTTTAAAAATACGATCGGTACATTGCAAAGGCACGATGGACAAAGTTCGCGGTTACTGTTACAGTTTTTGACAAGATGCTGTTCGCGAAGTACAAAAAGACATTCCGTCCGATGTCCATTTTCAAGGCACTCTGTCGAAGAATAATCGTATTACGCTGTTATTAACGGGCATGCGAGCGGACGGCTGACAAAAGTTTGAGCACAACAATCAGTGAGCGCAACTCGTGTGCGAACTGCGAAGCAGCATACACCACTCGCAGCTGCAAAAACTGTGAACTGGCCGCCGCCGCCTCACACGTGGGACCGACCAGGCCGAACAAAAAGGAAGAAAAGAGTTGAACGGGTATCGCTAGCGGATGCATTGGGCGCAGCCATGCAGCGACCCGTGCGGGCGAACAATACGCCGCGTTTTCATCTGACCACCGACCGATCACTTGTCCCGCCCGGCCAAAACTCCACTAGTTCGACTTGTTGTGGACCAGTTCGACGAGTCGCATGTATGACATCTTTACATTGCCAATCCAAGCTGTCAATGGCCTGGCTTTCGATTCTTGTAGACCTGTCTGCTAGACCAAATTGTAGTGGATTGGATGTGTTCTACAGTGTGAGTTGTAAGTAGGGCATATATAGGCGGACAACTGTCCATGCCTTCCCTTGGCGCTAAATATTTACACAATTTTGCTTCTTGAAACGTCAAGCTTATGTGCCACTTAATAAAAAAGTGTCTGGCTTTTTCACTCCTTTGCCGTTTCGACCCCTGGCTGATAAGCGTCATATGCCTGGCTGATTCGCCTCGCATTTAATACGATTCACCCCTGGCTCGTTCGCCTCCTGGCGAAACGGCAAAGAGGCGAAAAGGGCATAATTC